>OKVN01000089.1_pt1 | contig 58559 bp, 58 predicted proteins | sample 1606961 | NCBI WGS metagenome assembly OKVN01 (sample SAMN03281020, study PRJEB24777) | human gut metagenome | isolation source: fecal sample PR170 from 1 month old male Malay infant, vaginal delivered... | place: Singapore | collected 2005-12-29 | reverse complement strand
ATCACGACTGGAGTCATGAAGACGCTCAAGTTCAGCTTTTTGTTGGTCAGTGATAAAGATTTTCATGGGGACAGCATGATCTCCTGTTGCTGAAAAATCAAGCGTCTTCAATGATCACGGGTATATATCAAAATTTGTTTCAGAAATTCCTGAATAACAGGACAAAAAAAATCCAGAGAGGAAAGAAATGCGGGACAAAAAGGGTCTTTCAGGATCGCTTATTTTGATATCGTCTATTAACTATTCCATCCCGAGATGTTCAAATGACGCCAGTATGCAGCGCGGGAAATGTGAAAACAGAATGTGCAGCAAGAAGAAAACGACATAGAAGGAGAGGGAGGCTCATTCACATCACTGATGACAGCTAGATTAACAGCAGAATGTTTGATCAGATATCCGACGACGTGATGTATCAGGAAGCATTCAGAAAAGGAACTTAACGACGAACGTAAAAAAACACACTCCACGGCCTTAAAGTACCTTTAAGTCGGGAAAAACCAAAATTTTCTATGTTAGATTATTATCTGTTTTAGTAGGCCAGAACTAAACCAGTGCCCTGTCTGGTAAAAGGGAGTGGCGGTAGCTTCTGAAAATTCAGTTTAACTTCCAGATTATTCAAGCGGGATGTATATGCATGCAACTCATCTGACGAAAAAATTTAATGTTTTGGCGGTCGTCTATTTCACAATCATTGCTTGTGGTCAGATTGTTCTGTTCCCTCATTCTCAGCCCATTTTCCTGTTCCTCGTGACTATGGCTATGGCGGTTCGCTTATTTACCCTGCGGCCTCAATATAAAAATTTACGATTTCTGGTTTTGTCCATCATCTCACACCACCTTGTTTTTACCATTCTTTCACTCATCCAACTCTATATCGATGCCAGGTATAGCAGGGCAAGTTTCATTGAGTATCAGATGGTTTATGCGCCTTTGCTCATCGGGATGGGATATGTGTATTTCAACGTATGGAGAGCGCGTACCTAACATCCTTCCGACCTCTTTGGTTAAAAGAGCCTGCATGAATTGTTCTACCCACAAAGCCATACCGCTGACCTTTTCTTGTGAAGTGGCAACAGGTACAGGTGTCCCCGTTAAGGGGTCAGACTGTTGTACGTTACCGGGTTAATAACGAGTATCGGGAATTGACCAGCGATACCCATTAGACAGGATTAAACATGTTGATTAACAATAAAGTTAAAAAAGAAATAAAGGCAAAAAGAAAGAAGGCGTCCAAAATATTTTGGACGTGCAATTACATCGAAAAGAAATATCTAGAACCTATTGTACTAGCCCTACTTTGGTTATCTGGGATACCATTGCTGGCATATCTTAAGCTATCCCCGCAATGTTCACCTTTGACAGCATTGCTGATATACGGATTTGGGATTATTACAGTACTTTCTGTATGGTTCTATTTGGATCTTCCTAAAAGCTGGATTGATTTACTTGACCGTCAAATTTTGAAGTACCGATCAGATACATCATTCATTGATGTACTCAAAAATGTGCACACTGAAGACTTTATTGACCATGGCAAGATAATAGTACCAATTCTCGACATTAAATATTGGGCTGTTAGCCAAGAATGCCAACTGAATAGACTGCTTAGGAAAGAAAATAGCGTCAAAATCAAAAAATAGGCAGTTGTTAACCTTAAAAGTTTTGAAAGTAAAAAGGATTGATGTCCATTCATTAATTTTCAATTATCAAATTGCAGAAAGTTACTTTCTGGGGGATCTATGTCTGAAAAGATATTCAAAAGGGGGGGGGAGCTCATAGAGTTGCCCTCTCACAACAACAATGCCGTAAAAACCGAGATGCAGACCAGGACAGAAAAACCCAAAACGAAAATCACCAAAGCGCAAAGAGAAGAGCTCAGATTAAAATTTGCGTGCAGGTGTGCCTACTGCGGCTGTGAACTGAAAGAAAAGGGCTGGCATGCCGATCATGTAGAGCCAGTTCGTAGAGATTTCGATATAGTTCGCGCGCCCCAGGGGAGTAGGGTGAGTCACGTCGCACGAAGCAATGGACGAGTATTTCATCCTGATCGCCATGATTTAGATAATCTTTTCCCTGCGTGTTCAGCATGCAACCTTTTCAAAGCGACATATTCGATCGAAGGGTTCAGGGAACAGATTGCCCACCAGCCTGAGCGTGCTCAAGCATACTCAGTCAATTTCCGCACAGCCCAACGATTTGGGCTGGTAACGGTTATTGAGAAACCTGTGGTTTTCTGGTTTGAGGCGTACGATGCCTCAAAAGAACTTGAACCCCAGCTTTCTTATTTTTTGGCACACCGGGAGGCTTATCAGGATTGAGGTTTGCTGTCTTTTCTTGGACTGATGTCGGCTTCTTTAATCCGTTCCTCAGCTTGCATTCCGGTATAGATACATATAGCACTATTGTAATTATTAAAAGCAATTTGACTTTTGAAATCACAAAAATATGCAGGGTTCTTTGTCGCTATAGTATCGCCTTTCTGGCACTTCCCCTTCAGGCCTTCAATCAATGAGTCATTATCGGTGCCCATACATGCTTTGCCAGTTGGGGTTATACCTTCTTCCTTACAGCCAGAAAGAAAGACTGTGGCACAGATCAACACTGTAAGCATTTTTTTTTGCATTGTTCCCATTCCCTGTTATACATGGTTTTTCAATTATAGACATTACCTGGTCTGATGCATCTACCAGTAATTGTATCGCGTCTATCTGGCTTAATGCCTCAACATGGTAAAAACGGATAAACGCATACCATCTCAGCTCCCCCTTGACCCAAAACTTCCGGCCAATTTTGATGACACCCCTAATAGTGAACGAAGCAAAGAACAGCTAGATGAATGGTGGGATCATCCTTATGGGATCACTAAACCAGACGGCTCATTTACTGACAGATGTCTTAACGGTGGAGCGAGGGACCGCTCATCGGTGCTTGGAAAGGTAAGAACTTACGAAGAGGCTTGTCTCCTGGCTCACGACGCCCAGGCAAAATGGGTCAATACCCGTCTGAAACCTATCTTCATGTACTCTAACGAACCGCCCTTCAGGCTAGTGGTTCAGTCCCAGCGACCAGATTACGAAGAAAGCATCATTGGGGAGTTCAATACTATTGATGAAATTAATTTGTTCTTGTTAAAGCAGCACCCCACCCGAACTACTTGAATTACCTCCGACCATCGACACAAAACTCATTGATCTTGAGGCCCTGGCCTGGTATGGGAAAGAGCTTGATCTCGCTGCCTCCAGACTAAAGGCTGAGCTTATGGCCATTTCTGTTTTGCGTGAGGAGGTCAGTATGGCCGTTCGTAGGAAAAAAGGAGACGCCAGTTAGCGGCGGAGTGTGGGATTACCGGCGTTTATCAATAGTGTCAACTATCAAGCTTATGTAAGCAGACCTCGAATCTTCACTGTCGGACTGTCTTGCATAGGCTTTTTTTATTGCTCCATCGGAGAGTGGATGCTTCATATTGAGGAATAACATTACCACCAACACATCAATACAGCGGGCGGATGCAAAATACTCATAGATATAATCGTACGTCGTTTTTTTAAAATCGCCCCCCACTGAGCCGAGGTCAATCAGCGCTGCGATTATCTCTCCTGCCTCGCCATTCCTAACAGTTGGCTTCAACTGGCTTAGTTTTCGTTTCAGAGCCTCATCGCGATCTCGTTGTTGCTGTAGATAATCAGAAAGGCTATTAAACATTCAAACTGGTCCTGTGCATTCTAATCTCACCTATCATACGGACATTCTTAAAATCTTGGAACCAGGGAAAGATACGGTCGGATCTAGACCGGTAGTGGGGGAGTATCGACTTTTACCTTTCGAAAAAACAGTCGTTTTATAAAAGGGGTTGCAGCGTACCTAAAATAAGGTACAATTTGTTTGAAAGGGAAGGCTACGGAGCCGCCCATTAACTGCCTAAGGAGGCGTTCATGTCAACTATCCCTCAATTAGCTAAGCTGGGTTTTTCCTCAGATGTTGTTCCTGTGATCAATACCCCAGCGCCCAATATGACTCGCGGATTTGAGCGCTTTCATATCAGCTATAACAGTTCATCTGCCGGGTATGGCTGCGATACAACCGCTCTGGTTCTGGATGGCCGTGTGTTTTTCGTACTGAACGGGGACCATGCCTGTGATATGACCAAAGCTGCCGCAGCACGCGGTATCGATGGCTGCATTGACGTCTTCATAGACCGTATCGAGTCGGCTAGTCGACACAGCGAGCATAAAATGGCTATTGGTCTGACAAACGATGAGTTCGGATTGATGCCGACCGCGCTCGCTGTCATCGGAGAAGAGAACATCCTCCGTCTTCTATCTGCTGTGACAGGAAACGTTCAGGACTTTTCAGCGTACGGTATTAATCAGGATTAACCATTCTCAGCCCCTACTGACCCATAACTTTTGAGGCTTGCATGAAACTTGAAGATTTAACAGGTGACGACCGTACTCTGGTTGTAGTCGCTCTCCAGGCTCTTTTCCGGGAGCGAAGTAACTCATATCATGCAGCCTGCACCGCCTGCCAGCTTGCAGGCGAGAAACCACCAGCTGAGAATCTTTTTGGCGTGGAGGAAAGTATTTCGGCAATTCGCCGGATGGGAGCTCTCCCGCAGAGATGAAGCCAGATATGAAATCAACCAATGAGAACGAAAACAGACGCGGATTGCTCATCAGTGCAGGTCAGTTGCTGTTTGGTGAGCGCTGGCAAACAGAACTCGCCAGAGCCCTTGGACTGTCGGACGGCAGACGCATCCGGCAGTGGCTTTCTGGTGACAGACCAATACCTGTCGGTATATGGGATGACCTGCGTGAACTCCTGGAGGACAGAAGCTCCAAAATGGAGCTGATAGTTAAACAGATTCAAGCCAGTAAGAAAGATAAAATGTAGGTACCTGCAGCTGACCATTAACAGGAGGCATAATGACGCAACAATTTTCTCCTCCGTATGAGGTGGTGGAAATGTCCCGGCGTATTTTTGAAAATTTAATCTCCAGTACTCTTAAGACATCTGATACCACAGGAACCTGCATGTATGGTTCGATTCTGGTTTCCATGCTACTGGAGAAATTTTCTGGGGTCAGGACGCGTATCGCCGGTGGGGATGGTGTTGGTGATGGTGGAATACTTACTGCCGCCGGTATGAAGGGGCATTATTGGGTTGTAGCCAACGTACATGGAATGTTTTTTGTTGTCGATATCACGGCAGATCAGTTTGGCATGGACAAAATCGTATACAAAGGGCTTAAGGATGCTCCAGAGTATATTGAAGGCCACCAAATCACCATTGATGAGCATGTTCATGAGACCCTTCACCAGATCATAGAAAGTAACAGTTCAGAATATAACCAGCTGTGAGTTCTAAAAAAATTTTGGTGATGTTTTAGGCAAAATGATTCGTTACTAAAGAAGAACAGCATTAGTAGAAAGAGGAGGGGAATTTTTATGGATAAACGTTACGAGTTGGCTGACAAGCACGGGATGTCCCATGAATTCATCGACTGGTTTTTCGATAAAAAGAAAGATGGTTATGGGGACCTGTGGTTTGTCATGATGTCGGCAATGTGGGAGGGCTATAAAGCCCGGGACACCCATTCGACAAAAGCATTTGCGTACCACCAAGAGCAAGAAATTTTTGAAGCATGGTGGGAACAGAACAACGAAGGGGGGCCTCTCTCTGGTTGGGCGAATCTCCGAGCTAAAGATGGGTATAATGACGAAGACATTGATAAACAATGGGAGGCCTGGCTGGGCAGAGCTCGTTATACTGGTTAAAACCACAGATATTATTTGCGCTGGGTTAAATGAGTGATAAACTATCACGCAGATAACCTGTGGAGGCAATAATGTCTGAATTTGATTCCCTTGCGGAAGAGCTGGTGGAAGAGGCACGTAATGAAGAGGCCAGACAACAGCAAAGGGACCTGTCACTGATAGGGAAAGTCCTTGAAATCTATGATCAGAAGTTTGTTGCCGAACTTCTGCGTAAGCTGGGAAATTCAGACTGGACCAGGGAGACCCTGAACCGCTGGATTAACGGGAAATGTGGGCCTCGTTCACTTACCGTAACTGAGGCATCGCTTCTTGAAAGACTGCTCCCGCAGCCGCCAGCTAACCATCCCAATTATGCTTTTCGGTTCATCGATCTCTTCGCCGGTATCGGCGGTATCCGTCATGGGTTTGAAGCCATTGGCGGCCAGTGTGTTTTCACAAGTGAATGGAACAGCTATTCAGTCAAAACTTATAAAGCAAACTGGTATTGCGATCCCGAAGCGCATATCTTCAATTCTGACATCCGCGATGTGACCCTCAGTCATAAAGAAAATGTCAGTGAAGAAGACGCCTACGCCCACATTGATAAATCGATACCCGATCATGATGTTCTGCTGGCGGGTTTCCCGTGTCAGCCATTTAGCCTTGCAGGTGTGAGCAAGAAAAACTCACTTGGCCGTAAACACGGCTTTGAATGTGATACCCAGGGGACCCTATTCTTTGATGTGGCTCGTATCATCATGGCAAAAAAACCGGCCATCTTTGTACTCGAGAACGTCAAGAACCTCAAAAGCCATGATAAAGGGAAAACTTTCCGTGTCATTATGGATACCCTGAATGAGCTCGGTTACGACGTTGCTGATGCTGAAGCTACAGGTGCGGATGATCCAAAAGTTATAGATGGTAAGCATTTCATCCCTCAGCACCGGGAGCGTATTGTTCTGGTGGGCTTCAGACGTGACCTGAATTTAAGTCAGGGATTTAGCCTTGCTGACATTTCTTCGCTGTTTCCAGAAAGAAAAGTGCTGTTCAGAGAGCTCCTTGACAGTGATGTTGATGATAAATACACACTAACGCCAAAGCTGTGGGATTATCTCTATAAATACGCGAAAAAACACCAAGAGAAAGGTAATGGATTTGGTTTTGGCTTGGTTAAACCTGAGGATGATAAGGCGATTTCAAGAACAATATCAGCAAGATACCATAAGGATGGCAGTGAATCGCTCGTTGATCGTGGTTGGGATAGCGAACTCGGTGAAAAGAACTTTAACGACCCGGAGAACATGACCCGACGTCCTCGTCGTCTAACACCGCGTGAGTGTGCCCGGCTAATGGGATTTGAGCAGCCAGGGAAAGTAACTTTTCGAATCCCCGTATCCGATACTCAAGCTTACCGCCAGTTCGGAAATTCTGTCATCGTGCCGGTCTTTGATGCAGTAGCGAAATTGCTGGAGTCACGGATCATCGAGGCTGTAAAGGCCAGGAAATAGTACACTAAAAGAGCCCCAAGGGGCTCTTCAAATATCTGTGCTGGTCTCATCCCATTGCGCATACGACTCTCGCCAGATGTGGGGGATGTCACCAATAGAGTTTTTTGAGTTCATCGATAAACGCAGATAGTGACATTAGCTCACCCCTGATTTCCTCGGGAAAGGCCTTATGCAACCCTACCGGTACAACGAGCCGAATCCCCTCAGCTTGCATTTCCCTGAACTGTGCCACTGATACGCCCTGCTGTAGGGTGAACAGGTGTACAGTATCAATTCTGTCAGCCTCATTCAGTACCTGCCGCCAGCGGTCCTTACAGGTGGTTTTAACCCCCAACATGCGTAACCGTTCAGCTGGGTAATCAGGATCATGATAGGCAGCCCCGGAAGGAAAGATGAAATCGGGTTTTTTCTTACCTTCCGTGAAAGCCTGGGTTTCAAAGCTCGTTGCACCGTGTTCTTTGAAAAGAGATTCAAGATGGAGCTCAAGACTTTTACCGGCACGAGACTTCCTCCGGTTACTCACTGAATTAGCAAGCGTAATAAAATCATTCACCGTGGCAAAGCCTTCGGCTATCTGACCCAGCACGTGCAGTTCCTCAACGGCAAGGAAAATTTCAAACTCAATTTTCCTCCTCCGTGTCAGTTGTGAGTCCGGATCGTCCGTTGTTCTATCGTAATGACATGCGGCAAAACTAATAATCTCCTTTCCTGAAGGGAAGTGGTGAGTCCATTCGGGGGGAAGCTTATACTTTGTTCTGCCAGGAGAGTTTTCTGTAACGAACCCTCCAATTATTTTGTCTCCAGGTCCAAATATTGTTGCTCCCGGGATAACTTCTCCAATTATTGGTTCAAGAATCTCTTCCTCGGTAAGGTCTTTGCACACCCAGACATCACAATAACTGGAAAAGGTTCCAGGCACGCGGTCGAAGGCAAGAAGTGCCAGAGCGCCGGTATTCTCCGGATTCTGGAGAGGATTTTGTTTGCCAAAACCCGTCAGACGGGTTTCATTACGGGTGCCCCCGAAAAATTTATTGTTGAAGTAAATGGCCCTTACATCATGAAGGTCAGGGCAATCAGGATGAGATGACACATGAACAGAAAAAAGAGCTTCAGGATTGCTTAACTGAGTATCACGGAGGGAGGGGAACAGCTCATCAATGACGGCTCCCGGCATGTAAAGACCAGACTGGTGGGATTTTGTAGCGCCGGTATCGTTAGCGGATAAGCGCTTAACGAATACCAAAACATTCGCAGAACACTTTGTTTGCAACCACTCCGCCAGAAGACTCATTCAAACCATTCCACCATAAACACTCACTGTTTATGAGCGATGTTACGGATCCTGAGGTAAGAAGCAAGTCTAAAGAGACTGAGCAAGACAGCAGGGAAGGAATTTTTAACTACGAATTCACTTTTATGTTCAGGAGGTTATGCCAAAAATAAGCAAACACCATCACTGAATAATTTATTAAACTACAAAGTTATCTGAATTGAATTTTATCACTATCTTCACATTATATTCATATTGGCACTTACATTTAAATATGAAAACAAAAGTTAAAAAAGAACACAGTGTGATTTTTTCTTTATAATTATTCACTGTTTATGAGATGAGTATTCCCTTCTGTATTCAAAGATACCTGCCTAAAAAATATAGGGGATTGACGAAGCGGCTTTAAATGCAAGAATAGATATGCACGCTGTACTCAGTAATGAGAAACACGCAGGAAAGAGCATTAGGCTCGTTCTTAAAGGTCAACAACGTGCGAACTAAATATTTTTTATTACAATCAAAATGCGGGATTTCATTGACTAAACATTTATATGTGGAAAAATAGATTCATCCCGTATCACTCAAAAAGGTAACATATGATAATCCGTGACAAGATTACCGCAGAATTGAATTACCAAGCATCTGTAGAAGGAGAGACGGGTAATATAAAAATGTGTCGTATTATTCTGGAGTCTGTGAACAACATGGTTGTTTACAATACAATGGTAAAGGTAAAAAAAGCACCAGGCTCTGACTCAAAAACCGACGATGAGCAGTATTTCCACTATGTAAAGTCCTGGGTGGTTCCGTTCATTGAAAAAATGCATGCAGTCAATGACAAATGAATGCAGCATAACTGAAAGGAAGAACTCATGGCATTACTGATATCAGCAGACGATCGCATTACAAGGCTATCCCCTCTGGACCTGGAAGGTAGCCGTGATAATGACGGTGCATTCTCGCTTGCAGATATGCAACAACTGGTCGGTGGTTACATTGAAGCTGTGAAGCTCAACCCTGTAATCGTTCATGAAAACATTCGATATTGCTGGTTGGTTATTAATGAAGAAGGAAAGCTTCTATCCTTACCAGTAAACAACAATGCAACTATTCTGGTGAAAAGTGTTATCGGCCCTGACGACTATATAGTCGGAAATGCGTTGATGCTCGAAGAAACCGAATTTGAATAGCGTAACACTATTGCTTTGAATGTTTTTTAATGAAGTTTTTGTTTTTACTTTAGCCTGTCAATGACAGGCTTTTTTTATAAAAATCCTGGTGTTGGGATTTAAGCTAAGTACAACCAGAAAGAAGAAAGTTACTTTCTTTTTGACATTTCTAAGGAAATATTTAGAGCTAATATATCAGGTTTAACATTAACCAGCTGCAATAAACATTCTCTATGGCCATATGTGCTACCTCCGGATTTATCGATATAGACTTCACCATTAGCTCTCTTTCTTTCCCTTCCATAACGTGCTACGTATGCTTCTGGCATATTTTTTGAGCAAATCTCGCAGGGTCCCAGGTAGTCACTACCACGGCTCGTTGCTCTAATGACTTTAACCATCCGACCTGTCGGTTCATTTGAAATCATTAAAAAAACCCTTTTATATCTAATTGAAATATTGGATTCGATACTACCCTCTAAAATAGTTTAAAATTAGCAAGCCAAACACACCAAATACACCAAAATAGAGCATAGTAACAATGATTCTGGCAGACACAGTTGGTGTCATCCTTGCATGAAATGCGCAGATGAAAAGCGCAATGGTTGCGACAATTTTTATAATGTAACCAGGGAGTACATTGCTTTCGCCTATAATCTTCCAGACCTGTGAGCTTAACAGGCAAAAAGCGAGAATAACAAGCGGGCTCAACCATTTTTGATTTCGACTAAAGTAAGAATCACTTTTTGTGTTTTTCATGCTCATATATTTAGTCCTTTTATTGAATAGAACTCTGCTGATATCATTTTATTTTCTGTTAGAAAGTTTCTTTTTGCGAGTCATGCATGCGATAAAAACAATCAGACCAACCACACAAAATGTGAGGAAGAATGCTCGCCATTGGCTCATGAGGTCATCCATTGCTTGAGATTCGTTTATCGCCGTCGTTCTATGAAGATCATTGTTCTCAATGGCGACTTTTTGCTTTTGAGCGTCTGCACCCAAATCTTCCACCATTGACCCAATCATGTCATTTTTTGTTGATTTTAAAACATTTCCTTCGGCAGTTATATTTTTAGAGATGACCGCATCATGGCTTTGTTTTTGGCTTTCAAGTATAGAGATCAGATGCTGAATGCTAGAGTTCAACTCTTCGCTGGATGAGTTATTTTTGTTCAATGATGAGATTAGTTGATCGATTTTTTCTTGTTCAAGTTTGTGCTTCAGTTGCACGGATATTTTATTGGTCAGTTCCTCCTGACTTTTATTAAGCACATTGTGCTCAGATATTTTCTCAGAAGTAGTGTTTCGTTCATTAATCAGGTCAGTTAAGTGGTTCAAACCCCGTAAATCGCTAGACTCAAATTTATCATTGGCTGGTTCATCAAAACTGCTGGCAAAGCTAACAGGGCTCATGAATGCAGTCAGAAGAATGACTGGCAGGGATGACCGAAAGAAGTTTGAAAATATAGAGGATTTCATAAAAATAACCTGAGTCGTAGATAAAGTGGTCTATCTATCGTACAGGCCAGTTAAGTTACTTTTCTGACTTAAATGCTCATAAACACGGTTTAGACATTTTTTTTTGCAAACGTAGAGGTATGCCCCTGGGAGATAGAGGGGCACACATCTGCTCAGCATCCCATCATCCGTTCCATTTTCTCCATTTGGCTCAGCTCATCGAGTTCACGCTGCTCACGCCGTCTTTCCACTAATGCTCTTTTTTCGCCGAAAGACATCTCGCGGATATTTGGAACTTTCACTTTCCCGCTGCCTTTACAGGTAGTGCAACGAACATCATAGGCACCGTTAACGATCCTTTGCCGTTCCTCTGGCTCCATATCGTAAAGTTCAGAGTTGGTAAAACCATCTGAAAACGCAGGGTTGTCCATGCTTCCGTGGCCATCACAGTGATGACAGATTGCCCAATAATAGTTACCCATATTGCCTTCCTTTATCAACTCTTACACCATTCATCGTATGTTTTTAGCGGTTTACCGGTGGTTACGTCAATACCCTTACCATTATCTGCACAGGCTAGGTAAATCTGATATTCGCTGTCGTTATCACCACGCGATCGCGTTTGCCAGTTTAGGTTTTGCTCAATTATCATAAATACCTTTTAATTTATTAATGTACTTTATCAGTGTAGTTTAGTAAGTACTTCCCGTAAGCTTCAACTAATAAATGTTGAACTAAATTTGATATCAAATGCCCACAAGTAAGCGAAGTAAAACATAAGTATAGAAAGTAACATAAAACCAATAGAATATATGGAATCTAAAATAGCATCTTTTACCATTACTTTCCTGAGTGCAACTGAATAAGGAAAAGATCTCATTAAATCTTTAAGAACAGGAATCAATAATATTAAGGAGAAACATAAAAGCACTATAGCAGAGGCACTGCACAAGGCTACTACACTATAAGATTCATACTTGGATGAATAAAATTGTAATTGAGCGATAACACTAACTCCCAACAGCACAATCAATAAAGTAACTATTTTCAGAACCATAAGAGAAAAAGGTTTCTTTTTTTCAGTAAGTATCTTGGTTATTAACAGAAAAATGACTGTATCAAGCACAGTGTTTAAAGATAAGGTGGCATAAATATTAATATTTTCCATAAAATATAATCTCAGTTTAAAGTCTCATCCTACCATTAGTTACTGTTCGTGGAGCATATTTTGCAAATGCATCGATGAGGTGGCTCATGTTTCTCAAAGCAAGTCATTGTATGCAGTCTGAGCGGAGGAATACGGCGAAATACTATATGGCCGCAGCTAAGCCGTAAGACCCAGATCCTGCCCCTTCTTTCTCCAGATGCGATATCAATGTGTGCAACTTCCCTCCAGATTTTTTTCATTTTTGTTTCTTATCCATGGTCTTTGCTGTTTTTTCAAAAGGGGGATCAATTACCACATCCGCAGCTTTGTCCCACTCAGTTGGGGCCAATGCGCCCGTCAGGTACGCAATCCTCATACCTATTGTAGGTCTGCCCGCTTTCATGAGATATGCAGCTGCACCTGCACACATAGCATCTTTCTTGGAAGGGGAGTACATGCCATCTTCAAATTGCCCGCCTACAACAGAATGTACAATTTTATGGCAGTAAAAGGTTGTGTGATCATCATTTACGAGGGTATCGATAATCGACGATAGACGACCTGGGCTCAGATGGATCGCACCTTCTTTTCTGAAAGGACAGTTAGCACAGGGCATCTTCAACCGAAACATATCTTTGATACTGATATGTCCCACAGCACCCAAGGTTGTTGGTTCGCTACTGGCTGTTTTACCTTTTTGCATACTTGCACCAACCGTGATAAACGAAAATTGCCTGTGGTTGCAGTCTGCGATCTGAGCATCGTTCCTCCTTTCTCTCTTCTGAATCGTCCTTGCAATGTTCTAATATCGCTTTGCTGACAGCAACTTTTTTGTCTTCTGCTAAAACATGATAATCAGCATACCCAAAGTCATCACTCAGTATTACTGTGTAACGCTTCATTTTTGCTCCTCAGGTCAGGGATCTGCAACCTATATAAGATTGGGGTTTGTTATGTCGTAAAACTGTCCATAAGTCAGTTTCTTGAAATTTGGGGGTATGATAACTGGTTTATTATACCCATCATTCCTGTTAGGTATGGCGAAAGCTAATGCATCCTGCCTTCCAGAGATTGTTCCACCGTAAGTTGTCAGGATAGCTGTAGCGAAAGGGCGATTGGCCGCTGGTCCACCATGGGCGCTGTGCATGATGCCAAAATGATTAATTATGTATGAAGACCAGCATGGGAAAGGACCGAGTTTGTCATTAACATTTTTAATAATTTCATCGAGTTTCTTGTTGAATGCCCGCCCATCCAATGTATTTCCTTTCCCCCGGGCTTGTATGATTACTCCATCAGAAAGAACCGGCCAGTTCTCTCTGATGGAGTAATCATACAAGATACGATGGGGATTCAGGTAAACCGGATGGCTCCAGTCGCCGTCGTTAAACAGCGAGGTACGGGAAACCACCCCCGCCGCTGCGGTCGTCCAGCCCGCCATGCCGGGGCCAAACATATCCGGGATGCTGGTGGTGGCGTTGGCAAACATGCCGCCGCCTTTCACCCCCGCCGGGTCCAGCCAGTTACGGTAGTTATCAATCCTGGCGTTGTTGTGCTGGCGGAGTTTTTGCTTATCGTTTTCCCGGTAAGCATCGTAAGGCAAATCCGCCTCATTGCCCTTTTTCCGCAGCTCGTCCCGGTAGCGCAACTGGTCGTCGCGCCAGATTTCTTTGTCAACGGGCCGGTAGCCCCAGTAGAAGGGGATAACCGGCGAGCGGTTCGTCTTATCAATACAGGTCTGTTTGGTTACATCGCAGGTGCATGTGGCATTACCGTTAAGGTCGGTGATCATAAACTCCTGATCTTTCCAGCTGTGAGGATGCAGATCGCTGCGCCCCAGGCGATCGTTCAGCCCGGCGCAGAGGCCTTCGTCCTGATTCTGATAGGCCTCGCCCACATCGTTCACGCCATGCACCAGAATAACGATACAGGGCAGAGGGCGATGAACGGCGCAGCGCTTGTTCACCATCTCGCCGGCGGTGCGGCATACGCCAATATCATCTTTTGAGAGAAAGCCCGTTGTTCTTATATTTTTCGATTCAGTTCCGCTCATTGGTTAGTCCCTTATCATCTCAATCGCTATTTTTTCCAGCTCATGCATATTCAGCAGGGACGACTGACCCTGCTCATTGGTTATCCCTTCAGGAACTGAAGCGTGCTGACGGTGAATATTGATAGCGGAGAGGTGGGGAGATCGTGGGCGCTCCCGGTTGGTTTTTCAGCTTGAGTGGGCGGTAGTTGTAAATCGTCCTCAATAACGTTGTCTGCCATTCTCATCTGCTTCGCGTCCTTTCTGGTGTAATTTCCGCCCACTCACTGGGCCAGTAAAACCAGGGCCGGCGCCTGCAGAAGTCGTCATTGCTATGGTGCTGTAATAGGAGAGGAGGATATTCAGAGATACGTTGGTTTATACGTTACAACGGCAGATTGCATTGTTGCTGATCAAAGATCCGCATTGCCGGGCAGCTATCAGTGATTGACTGATCAGAAGAGGACGCCGCCGCCCGGCGTTGACAGAGAGCTATCGGTAGCGTCAGCCAATCGCCCTCAGCGCATCTTCCTGGCCCTGCTTTTTCGGCAGCAGGAACAGGGTGGCGAAGATATCCAGCAGGTAGAGCAGCGCCAGCAGCGTGATGGCGGCGCTAAACGACCACTGGCTTACCAGCAGGCCGATCGTCAGCGGGCCAAAGCCGCCCACGCCGCGGCCGAGGTTGAACAGGACGTTCTGCGCCGTGGCGCGCATTTTCAGCGGGTAGGTATCGGAGATAAGCGCGCCGTAGCCGCCGATCATGCCGTTAACGAACAGCCCCATCAGGGCGCCGGCGAACAGCATTATGGTGGGGTCGCGCAACTGGGCGTAGACAATCACCATCACCACCGCGCCAATCTGATAAATCAGGAAAATTTTCCAGCGGGCGAAGCGGTCCGCCAGAGTGCCGAATAGCCAGATGCCGAAGGTCATGCCCACCACGGTGACCGCGGTCCACAAACCCGATTTGGTGAGTGAAAAGCCAAAGCTGGAGGAGAGATAGCTGGGCATCCAGATCATCAGTCCGTAGTAACCGAAATTCTGTACCGAGCAGAGAATGAAGATCCCCAGGCTGGCTTTGGCGGTGGCGGCGTCGGCGAACAGCAGCTTAAGGCGCGCCGGGAAGGATAGCTGCTGACTGATTTGCTGATGTTGAGTAAAGGCTTCCGGCTCCCCCATGCCGCGACGGATGGCGAATGACGCCAGCGCCGGCAGCAGGCCGACGAGGAACATCCCGCGCCAACCGATGATCCCCAGCAGCAGCGGGGTGATAAAGGCGGCGAGCAGCACTCCCAACTGCCAGCCGATACCGACCCACGCGGAGGCGCGGTTGCGTTTGTTGGCCGGCCAGGCTTCGGCAATCAACGCCATGCCGATGCCGAATTCGCCGCCGAGGCCCATTCCCGCGAGGGTGCGATAAGTCAGTAGATCCCAGTAGCCCTGAGCTATCGCGCAGAGTCCGGTAAACGCGGAGAACATCAGGATGGTGAAGGTCAGCACGCGGATGCGCCCGAGCCTGTCGCTGAGATGACCAAAAAAGATCCCCCCCAACACCGCGCCAATCAGCGTCCAGGTGACCAGCGAACCGGCCTGCGACGGGCTGAGCGCCAGCGAAGCGCTGATGGCGGGCAGCATAAAACCGAGGATCAGCAGGTCAAAGCCGTCCATCGCATAGCCGCTGATCGCCGCCACCATGGCTTTCGCCGGGGTAACGCCGCGTTTGTTGTGAGAAGGAGAGAGCGTCATATCAAGGCCTTAGAATTAAAATTGTGCGCCAAGTATAATTTTGTCGCCGGCCGCAATCCAGACGTAACAATGGTAAAGCACAGGCTTCCCGCTCCACCGCCAGGCGATGCGGGAAGCGCTGCGCAATAATCAGAACCAGGTTTCCAGCTGGGCGCCGAACACCAGGGTGCCGCCGGTGTTGTAACCCGCGCTGCCCAGGGTGTCGCTGGTGGAGTAGTTATCCAGCGATTTATCCCAGTTCATATAGGTCGCAAAGAATCTGATTTCGGGGCGTTCAAAGAAATCAGTCACATTTTGCAGCTTAAAGGTTGGCGCGAAGGTCAGTTTAAGGTAGCTGCCTTTGACCGGATTATTGCTATTAAAGCCTCGCGGATCGATATCCAGATACTGGTAGCTGGCTTCATATTGCAGGGCGAAATTCTGGTTCATCTCCTGAATAAATCGTGAGTTAAAGGTAACCCAGTCATAGTGATCGTCATCGATATAACGGTTATTGCTGCTTTGCGCCGCCAGCAACGGCGCCCAGCTGAATTTGTCGCTTAACGAGGTTATCCCGTAGGTGGCGAATTTTACCGTCCAGGCGTTATCGATCAGGTAGCCGTCGGAGCCGGGGCCGCGAACCTCGGCGCCAAGAGCCTTACCATATTGTAAGATGGTTTTGGACAGTCCGGGTCTTAAGCCATAGAAGCTGTCGCCGTGATACGCCAGCATGGTGTTGTAGCCATGCGCCGCGGCTTTATCGGAAGCCAGCCCGTCGTTAATGCGCTGGTTATTATCTTTGGAGTACAGACCGTTGAGCATCCATTGCCATTTACCCAGCCGGTTGTTGAGCGAGAAGGTATAGTTTTGAATATAGGTATTATCGGCATCGGTCATGTTGTTATATTCAACATTTTCCATGGTGTCGATATCGTCAAAGTTGCGGCCGTATACCGCGAGATTGGTTTTTAAATCGCCCCACAGATTAACATCGTAAATACCCGCGCCGGTGCCGATCAGGTTCATCATGTCGGAATCCAGCCAGTGGATATCGAAGTTATCGCGATCCTCGCGTTTGCCCGCCCACAGAGTGGCATTTTTAAATGCCCCGGTGAAGGAGGGGAGATCGCTCATTTCGACAAAGGCCTGCCGGAGGTTCATCTGACCATTAAATGAACTGTCGGTATTGTAGGTTTTATCCCATTCGGCGATTTTCATATAATAACGCAGCTTCGAGTTATTCTGATACTGATGCAGATAATTTATATCGGCGGTGACATAAGTATCCGACTCATTCCCCAGACGGCCCACGCTGCCGCCGGTACTGCCGGCCGGCGTCATGGAAGGGCCGACGGTGCTGGTCGAACCCTGTTTGCCGGTCAGGATGCCGGTCCTGGCGTAGCCGCCGAACTTAAGCTCGGTTTTATCGCCGCTCGGGGTGTCCTTCGCGAAAGCGGGCGCGGTGCTAAGCGCTATATCCGGATGGGCCTGCTGCTGCGCAGTCTGTAATTTTTTCTGCGCTTCGGCGGCATTGCGCTCGGCGGCGACGGCGCGTTTTTCTGCGCTATCTATTTTTTGTTCCGCCTTCGCCAGCTGGACGCGCGACTGATTCAATTCGCGCTCAAGTTTTTCTAACCGGGCATTTATTTCACTAAGGGTGATTTCCGCGCTTTGCGCCGTTAACGGCAGCAATAACGCGGCAAACGCTAAGCTATTTATTTTCATTGGCGTATTAAGTCCATAAACCGGCAGCCGGTGCGCGGGCAACAGAATGCCCGACGCAGCGCTGATTTGTCGAAGAAAAAATCAGTTATCGATTAAGCGATACTTTTATTATCAGAATGTTGTTGACCGACTATTTTCCCGCTACCGGAAGGTTTATTTACCTGTACTAAAAGAGTGGTTAAGGTGAAGGCGAAAATAAAGACCGCGATCCCCACGCAAATATAACTCACCAGCTGATAGCGTTCATAGATATACATTAATGGCGATAACAGCACCGCCAGACCGTAAGAGTTGGCCTTGATCGACAGCAACGACAGCAGCATGCCGCCCAGCGCCGAGCTGGCTAACATAATGGCGATGGCGCGGATCCCGGAGCGCATCACGATACCAAACAGCGCCGGCTCGGAGACGCCAAGCAGCTGGGTGGCGGTCGCCGAAATGCCGGAGGTTTTAAACGCCGGGTTACGGGACTTCAGGGAGAGGGCCAGGCAGACGGCGGCGTTAGAAAAGCCGTACATGGCACATACCGTGATCAGTGGATTGAAGCCGGTGCCGGCAATCAGCGAGGTCTCGATCATAATGAACATATGGTGCATACCGGTCATCACCGCGATGGGGTAGATGAAACCTATCAGCAAGCCGCCGATGCCCGCCGGCAGCGCAAGGAAGTGCTGGATAGCGATAATGGCGTAGTGTTCGAAGCCGTGCACCAGCGGCCCCAGCACCAGCAGGGCGATAGCGAGAGCCAGCAGGATAACGATAAACGGCGTAAATATCAGATCCATCGAATTGGGCATTACCTTGCGGAAAAATATCTCCAGTTTCGCGCCGATAATGCCGGTGATCAGGGCGGTCAGAATCGAGCCTTGATAGCCCACCAGCGGGATAAAGCCGAAAACATAAATGGGGCTGCTATGCCCATAAGCCACATCATAGGCGTTAGGTAATGCCGGCGACACCAGCATCAGGCCAATCAAAAAACCGATAATCGGCGTACCGCCGAATTTTTTAAACGCCGACCAGCAAATAAAAGCAGCGAGAAAGGCGAAGGCGGTATCGCAGAGGACGGTGCTCAGCGTCTTCAGATACAGAGGGATCTGCTGGGCGCTGGCGCCGAAGTAAGAGAGCATCGTATCGTTGAACAATACGCCTTTCAGGCCGAGAAACAGCCCGGTGGCGCCGAGGATCGGCACAATCGGCACGAACACATCGGATAAATTTCTGATGCCCCGTTGCAGTTTGCCGGCGCCCTGTTTGCTCATCTCCTCTTTACTGACTTCGCTGACATTAAATGCCGCGCTAAATTCGCTATAGACTTTATTGACGATCCCGGTACCGAGGATTATCTGATATTGTCCGGAATTGAAAAAAACGCCTTTCACTTCGCTGATATTACGAATCCTTTCGTCATCAATCCGCTGCCGGTCTTTTACCTGCAAGCGCAGGCGGGTTGCGCAGTGGGTGGCCGAAATAATATTGTCAATGCCGACGGTATTGACAATCTCAAGCGCAATATTTTTAAATTTGTTCATTTTTAACGCATCCTTTAAGCAGAATGGTCTGGTAAGGTTTGAGGGTTGAATCGACGCTATCATAATTATTGAGCACGACTTCTCCCTGCGGTATGGCATAAGAGAGAGGCTGGTCGCTCATATTGGTTATCGAAATAAGACGCTGGTCCGCGTTTCTCCTTTCATAGGCGATAATATTATCGGCGACATTTTCTAGCGGCGTGAATGAACCATAAATCAGCGCCTGCGGGAATTCTTGATTGCGTAGCTCAATCATTCGCTTATAGAAATGAAATACCGAGTCGGTTTGCTGCTGCTGATCCTGAGCATTCACGGAAAATTCCGCCGAAGCAAAGGCCAGCCACGGCTGCGCGCCCTGATTAAATCCGCCATTGACGGTATTGGCCCAAGGGAAGGGGGTGCGCGTATTATCCCGCGAACGCTGGTTAACGAACTCCAGCGCCTGCCGGGCGGAAAAACCTTCCGCCAGCGCGCGATGATAGTTATCAATACTGGAAATATCATCAAACTCGCCGATCTGTTGCCGGCTGAAGTTAGTCATTCCCAGCTCCTGGCCCTGATAAATAAACGGCGTACCGTGCATAAAGAAGTACATCGCCGCCAGCGCTTTGGCGCCGGTGCCGTTGTGGAAATCGCGGTTGCGGATAAGTTTTGACAGCGCGCGGGGCTGGTCATGGTTTTCGATAAAAGTGGTGCCCCAGCCCGATTGCATAAACGCGTGCTGGCTGGCGAATAATGCCTCTTTGAGTTCGCTAACCGTCCAGTTGCGACGGCGGAACCACTCCGAGCCGTTTTCCACATCGATATCGGCGGCATGAAAATCGAAAATCATGTCGAAATAGCCATCCGGGCCGATAAAGCGGTCATATTCCTGCAACGGCACGCCAGGGGCTTCGCCGACGGTGACGCAGCCGTAGCGCTTAAAGGTTTTTTCTTGTAATTCGTTGAGGAAGAGTTCGATGCCCGGCTGGTTTCTGGCCTTCCATTTTATCGACGCCAGGCCATCGACGCCGTCCGCGGGCAGAGAAGCGAAACCCTGATCCTTTTTAATAAAGGTAATAGCATCGACGCGGAAGCCGGCGACGCCCTTTTCCAGCCACCAGTTGATCATCGTATAGATCTCTTCGCGCAGCACCGGGTTTTCCCAGTTCAGATCCGGTTGCTTGCGATGAAAGGTATGCAGGTAGTAACAGTTTTCGCCGGCGACTTTTTCCCATACGCTGCCGCCAAAGATAGAACGCCAGTTATTGGGCGGCGCATCGGCGACCCCCGGCTTAAAGATATAATAATCGCGATATTTCGACTCCGGCTGCGCCAGGGCCTGCTGGAACCAGGGGTGCTCATCGCTGGTATGGTTGACCACCAGGTCGATCATCACCTGAATGCCGTGCTCGCGGGCCTGGACTATTAGCGCGTCAACATCCTGCATCGCGCCGAAGTCGGGGTTAATCGCGTAATAGTCGGCGATGTCGTAGCCATTATCCGCCATCGGCGATTTATAAAATGGCGAGATCCACAGCATGGTGACGCCGAGTTCCTGCAAATAGGGCAGTTTGGCAATAATCCCTTTGATGTCGCCAACGCCATCGTTATTGCTGTCGTAAAAGCTACGAGGATAAATCTGATAAATAACAGACTCTTTCCACCAGGCGCGCTGGTTATATTTTGGCGTTGCTGACATAACGTCTCCCCTGTTTATGAAATCGATACCATATCGATTTAAAAAAATTTATGCCGAACGGCGTATCACTAATTCTGACTTCAGCGCCGCACCATCGTAATGATAAGGTTGGCCGTTGATTAACGAAATCAGGTACTCAACCGAGACCTTACCCAGCTCGTCAATCGGCTGATTGACGGTGGTTAAGGGGATATTAAGCATCGCGGCGACCGGCAGGTTATCGAAACCGACGATCGCCATCTCCTCCGGCACGCGCACGCCGTTTGCCGTCAGCGCGCTTATTAGCCCGCAGGCGACTTCGTCGCTGCCGGCGAAGACGGCATCCGGCCGCTCGCTTTCCGCCATTTGCAATAGCCGTTGCGCCATCGTCCGACCATCCTGATAGGTATGGTTATAGCGAAAGATCCAGCTATCGTTAACGGTAAGGCCGGCCTCGTTCATCGCCGCCAGAAAGCCGCTATTTCTTCTGCTGCCGTGCCCTTTGTGCTGGAAGCCGCCGCCGGTGGAGTAGGCGATACGACGGTAGCCCTTGCCAATTAAGTAGCGGATAGAATTATAGGTCGCCCCCTGGTCGTCCACCCGTACGACCGGCAGAGTCGATGCGGCAATGCTGGTGTTGCACAGCAGGATCGGGCCATATTTCTGATACTCTTCAATAACGTTGCGCTGGCTCTCCACCGAGCAGAGGATAAGGCCGTCGATAATCTTTTTCTTTAATAGATCGAGGCAGTTCTTCTCTTCGCCTGAGCTATCGTGGTTCTGCACAATCAGCACCGAATAACCGTTTTTACGCGCGGTCACTTCCAGGGCATCCACCAGACTGGCAAAGAAGGGGTTGGTAATTCTTGAGATCAGTACGCCAATGCGGTGGGTTTTTACCCCACGCATCTGTTGCGCAACGGTGCTCGGTTGATAATCCAGCTCTTGCATCGCCGCGAGGATTTTTTCCCGCTTGTCATCGGCGATATAGGGGTGCTGATTAAGAAAGCGCGACACCGTGGTGACTGATAAGCCTGCTTTTTCCGCTACATCTTTGATCGTGGCCATAGAATGCTATGAAATCGATATCACATGCGGATTAAGATAGGAGAGGGGCAGAGCAGAGATCAATCTGCTGTGTGTTAAAACATGAGCTGTTTCACACAAAATCGTTCCGTTGCTCCTCAGGTCGGTAAAATTGTTCGCCGGCGCCCGGCGTCTGGTCCCGGCGTATTGACTGAGGCGGCGGGAGGGGTAACATTCAGCACGATTTATCACGGAAACCGCTTGCCGGATTGCAGGCTGCGGCACTTATTCGATGGACTGAGGAGTGGATATGGCTGTTAAGGCGTTCGATCTTAATATCGAGAAAATACTGGAAAACTGGCAAGTCCGCCATGCCGTGCGGGAGATCATCGCCAATGCGCTGGATGAGCAACTTCTGACCCATACCCGGGATGTGGTTATCAGTAAAGATGGCGATCGGTGGCTGATCAGGGATTTCGGCCGTGGATTAAGATATAGCCATTTGACCCAGAATGAGAATCAGGAAAAGCTTAATGCCCCAGGGGTGATCGGCCGTTTCGGCATTGGCTTGAAAGATGCTTTGGCAACCTTTGAGCGTAACGGCGTGAGCTGCCAGATTCAGTCCCGATATGGCAAAATCACCACCCAACAAATGTCGAAACAGGGGTTTGGCGATATAACCACGCTGCATGCGGTGATTGACGATGCTGACGATCCGGCGTTTGTCGGGACGCTTGTCACGTTAAATCAGCTGGCTGATGAAGAAGTCGATGCGGCGAAAAATATGTTCCTTGCCTTCAGCGGCGATGGCGTCCTCGATACCACGAAGTATGGACAGATCATTAGTCATGAATCCGCCAGCGGCAAGATCTTCATCAACGGGGTGTTGGTGGCTCAGGAAGATAATTTCCTCTTCTCCTACAACATCACCCATATCAATACGCAGCTAAAAAAGGCGATTAATCGCGAACGCACGCACGTTGGCCGCAGCGCCTACACCGAGACGGTAAAGAAAATCCTGCTCGCTTCGGCAAATGCAGATGTCGCCAATCTCCTTGCGGAGGATATGTCCGGATTCAGCACGGGAAAGATGCACGACGAACTGGGCTGGATAGATGTGCAGGAGCATGCAGTGACGCTATTGAATAAGAGCGGAAATATCGTTTTTCTCACCGCTACGGAAAGTATGCTGCATCCGAACATTGTCGATGAGGCCCGCAGAAATGGCACCAAAATCATCACTATCCCCGACAACCTGCGCAGCAGGCTAAGCAATAAGGTGGATGATGAAGGTAATCCCATTAATGATATGACGCGTTACGTGCAATCCTATAACGAGAGTTTCCGCTTTGAGTTTATTGATGCGCGGCAACTTAGCGCCGACGAGCAGAAGGTCTATTCCTGCAAAGGTAAAATAATCGCCCTCTACGGCGGTATGCCGTCAGCCGTCGCGGATATAAAAATTTCGCAAAGGCTACGCCCTGATATTCTGACCGACGTAGAAACCATGGGATGTTGGGATCCGCAATCCCGAGCGGTGGTCATTTCCCGCCAATGTCTGAGCGCTGTTGATACTTTTGCCGGGGTGTTGATTCATGAACTTATTCACGCCAGGACGGGCTTTGAGGACGTCAGTCGGGAGTTTGAATATGCGCTGACCGACGCCATCGGAAAATTGTGCCAGGCCGCCATTGCCCATACCGGCGGCGTAGCGACAAAAAACAGACCATGGTATAAATTCTGGTAAGGCCATGAATGGGGTGGTTGCTTTCCCAGCGTCTGCCGTCAGCTGTTTGCTGACGGCGTTTTTATTTTGCCAAACCCTCTGAGCTATTTATTTATTAGCTCCGGAAAAAACGCCAGATAGTTAATGTATTTATTTAAATAAGGTCTTCGAACGACACTCCGCGATAGGGTTTAATCGATTTAAGTACAATATAACTCGATAGATTAGAGACTATCGGGCATATTCGTAATAGTTCATCAGACAGCATCTGATAGGCGCTAATATCCGGGCAAATAAAACGCACCAGATAATCTATCGGGCCGCTTACTTTAGTGCAATCGACGATATAACGCATTGTCTCAATGGTTGACTCGAATAGCGCAAAATTGTCTAAACCATGCTCCTTCAAGGTTACCGCGGCAATGACATCAACATACCGACAAAGTTTTGCTAATTCAATATGCGTCTGGTAGCCGGTAATCACTCCGGCCTTTTCCATTCTTTTCACCCGATTTAGACAGGGGCTGGCGGATAACCCTACGGAATCGGCAAGTTCTTGATTTGTAATGCGGCCATTTTTTTGCAGTTTACTGAGTATTTTTAGATCGAGCCTGTCCAGCATCAGCGAACCATCATTATCTTTCATAATACCTCACCACTTCACTTGATGCGTTGTAACGCTCTCGACATAAGATAATTTTATATAACCGTAGCTATGGATGTGTTTTCCATATTATGCAATAAAATGCCTGCTATTTTTTTCAGCAATTGAGTTTTTTCAGTAGTTTCTACTTCCTCCGCTGCATTATATCGAAGCAAATTTCGCTGGCCTCGTCAACTTCGGCAGGACTTTTTTAAGTCTATTTTTGTACGCTGAAATCAGTAATCAGGCGTCACTGTAAACCGAGGTAGCGGTCATGAAAAATAAAGTGTCTTTAAAACTACGCCTGACGCGTAAAAAACCTGTCGATTATATGGTCGAGGATAGTTCGGCGCCAGGTGACGAACTTAAGCGCTCAATAACGTTGTTTCAATTAACTATGTTCGGGGTCGGCGCGACCATCGGTACCGGTATTTTCTTTGTGCTCAGTGAACAGGTTCCTGTCGCCGGGCCGGCGGTATTGATAGCCTTCTTAATCGCCGGCATCACCGCGGGGTTGACCGCGCTGTGCTATGCCGAGATGAGTTCGATGATTCCGGTGTCAGGCTCTTCTTATTCCTATGCCTATGTGACCCTCGGAGAGGGGATCGCGTTCCTGGTGGCGGCCTGTTTGCTGCTTGAATATGGCATTTCGGCCGCCGCCGTCGCCGTCGGCTGGAGCGAGTATCTCCACAGTCTTATCTTTAATCTCACCGGCCTTGAATTACCCCGCTGGCTGCTCTCCGCGCCGCTGGTCGCCGAGGATTATCACCTGAAGTTTGGCGGCGACGGCATTATCAACCTTCCTGCCGCCTGCCTTGTTTTTCTCTGTTGTCTATTGCTGATGCGCGGCTCTAAGGAATCCGCGCGGATGAACGCCATCATGGTGGTCATTAAGCTGAGCGTGCTGCTGTTATTTATCGGCATCGCCGCGACATCGTTCCATGCCGGCAACCTGGTGCCCTTCGCCCCGCATGGTTTCGCCGGCATCAGCGCCGCCGCCGGCTCTATCTTTTTCACCTTCGTGGGTCTCGATGCGGTCTCCACCGCCGGGGAGGAGGTGGAAAACCCGAAACGCAATTTGCCGATCGCCATCATTAGCGCGCTGCTGATTGTCACGACCTTTTATATCCTGGTGGCGCTGATGGCGCTGGGGGCGCAGACGCAGGCGGCTTTTAAAGGCCAGGAAGCGGGACTGGCGGTGATCCTGCAAAATATCACCGGTTCGACCTGGCCTTCGATCATCCTTTCCGCCGGCGCCGTGGTCTCGGTTTTCTCTATTACCCTGGTGGTGTTATACGGGCAAACGCGGATTCTGTTTGCGATGTCGCGCGACGGCCTGCTGCCGGAGATTTTTCATCGCGTGAATACGCGGACGATGACCCCGAATGCGAATACGGTGATTGTCGCCTGTTTCGTCGCGGCGATCGCCGCATTCTTACCTTCGTCAATATTATGGGACTTAACCAGCATGGGGACCCTGGTCGCCTTCACGGTGGTCTCGGCAGGGGTGATCATTCTGCGCTATTCCAGACCTGACGCGCCCCGCGGCTTCAAGGTGCCTTTCTTCCCGCTGTTGCCGATACTTAGCATCTGCGCCTGTCTCTACTTGATCTCCAGCCTGTCGCTTATCGTATTTAAGCTGACGGCCATCTGGGCGATATTGGCCGCGGTATTTTACCTGAGCTATTCCGCCCGCCATTCGCAGCTGGAGAAATCGGCAAAAGCGCAAGAACTGGTTGACGAGGTGGCGAAATGAAATTTCTCGTAGGCTTCTCCGCCGACCGCAGCGGCCTTGAGGCGCTGCAGTTAGCCGCCGTGCTGGCGCGCACAACCGGCGGCAGCTTAGTGGTATGCACCCTGGTGCCGGAGACCTGGGATCGTCCCTCTTTAGCGCGCATCGACCAGGAGTACGCGAATTTTCTCTGCGAACATGCGGAGCGGGCGCTGGCAATGGCCCGGGCGGCGTTACCCGCCGATGTCGCCGCCGACTTTATCGCCCGTTCGGTCCCCTCCGCCAGCGTTGGGCTATTGCGTACCGCCAGCGAACTCTCCGTCGACTGCATTGTATTAGGCTCCGCCCGCTCCGCCACTAAGGGGCGGTTTGCCAGCGGCAGCGTGACCTCGGAGATCCTCAAGCAGGCGAGTTTGCCGGTGATCCTGACGCCGCGCGGATTTACCTGCGCCGATGATGAGGTCATCCAGCGGATGACCTGCGCGGTCTCAGGCTCTAAACATTCGCCGCTTCTTGCCGAACAGGCGGGAGAGATCGCGGCGACATTTGGCGTCGACCTGCGGCTGGCGACCTTTATCGTGCGCGATAAACAGATGTATCCGACCGGAGCCGGCTATAGCGCCGAGGATCAGGTCGCCAACCAACTGCGGGCGCAGGCCCAGAGCGTCCACGATACGATCCTCGCCGACTGGCATTCGCCGGCGACGCTGACCAGCGTGATGGGCGACGGCGAAAACTGGAAAGCGGCGATCGCCAGTATCGGTTGGGAAGAGACTGAACTGTTAATCATCGGCTCCAGCGGCCCCGGTCAATTGATGCGGGTATTCCTCGGCTCCAACGCGGCGAATATCGCCCGTTTCGCCACGGTGCCGCGGCTGGTTCTGCCAAGGCAACCCGACTGAATGTTCCATTACTCATGCCGCGCCGCGCAACGTTCATTGTTTCCGGTAAAGCAGTCCAATTTTTGTTTTTCAGAACGTAAGTAAGGCGGATCCCGTGAATATTATCTCTACTTCGGTTTATGTTGGCCCCAATATCTTTGCTAAGACTCCCCTCATTCGTCTGGGAGTGGATGTGAATCCGCTTTATGCCAGCAAACTCAACGCCTCGCGCGCAGCCGTACTGACGGCGTTGCGCGCCGCCATCCCGGGGCTGTTCAGCGCCCGCGACGCTGACGGCGAGCAAATGACGCCATCAGGCGATATCGGCGAACTGATAGCCCATATCGCCTTGCAGTTGCAGCGCCTCGCTGGGGGGCTGGCCGACGATCTGGCCTTTTCCCGCGCCGGCAAGGAACAAGATAGCGTGGAGGTGCTCTACAGCTACAGTTCCGAGGATATCGGACTGGAGGCCGGAGAGGTGGCCTGCGATATCCTGGCGGAGCTGGCGCGTAGCGAGGAACCCCCGACGGATTTAGGCGAGCATGTCGCGCGCTTTCTGCGTTATGCCGATAAACACTCGCTGGGGCCGTCGGCGCTGGAACTGGTGCGGGCGGCGCAGGCGCGCGACATTCCATGGTACCGGCTTAACGATGCCAGCCTGATTCAGGTGGGCCAGGGCAAGTATCAGCGACGGATCGAGGCGGCCCTGACCAGTAAAACCTCGCATATCGCGGTTGAAATCGCCTCTGACAAAAACATGTGTAATCAACTGTTGGATGATTTAGGGCTGCCGGTGCCGAAACAAAGGGTGGTCTACGATAGCGAAGAGGCGCTGTCAGCGGCAAAACGCATCGGTTACCCAGTGGTGATAAAACCGCTCGACGGCAACCATGGCCGCGGCGTGACCGTTAATGTCGTTGGCGATGACGCGGTGGCGGCCGCTTTCGCCACGGCTGACGATGAAGGCAGCGCGGTGATTGTCGAGAGCATGATTAGCGGCGATGACCACCGTCTGCTGGTCATCAATGGCGAACTGGTGGCGGCGGCGCGGCGCGTGCCGGGCCATGTGCTCGGCGATGGCGCGCATACCATCCGCGAGCTTATCGACATCGTCAACCAGGATCCGCGGCGCGGCATCGGGCATGAAAATATGCTGACCCGGCTGGAGCTTGACGAACAGGCGTTAACCCTGTTGAGCGGCCGCGGCTATACTGCGGAAAGCGTTCCGCCGGCGGGAGAGGAGGTCTATCTGCGCAAAACCGCCAATATCTCCACCGGCGGGACGGCGGTCGATGTGACCGATGTGATCCATCCCGACAACAAGCTGATGGCCGAGCGCGCCATCCTCGCCGTGGGGCTGGATATCGGCGCGGTGGACTTCCTCACTTCCGATATCACCAAAAGCTACCGCGAAACGGGCGGGGCCATCTGCGAGGTCAACGCCGGGCCGGGGCTGCGCATGCATATTTCGCCATCGGAGGGGAAACCGCGCGACGTCGGCGGCAAGATCATGGAGATGCTGTTTCCGGCGGGAACCCAGAGCCGGGTACCGATCGCGGCCCTGACCGGCACCAACGGCAAGACGACCTGCGCGCGTATGCTTAGCCATATCCTGAAGATGGCGGGACATGTTGTCGGCCAGACCTCAACGGATGCGGTCTATATCGACGGCAACGTCACGGTGAAAGGCGATATGACCGGACCGGTCTCCGCGCGGATGGTATTGCGCGACCCGGCGGTCGATATCGCGGTGCTGGAAACCGCCCGCGGCGGGATCGTGCGTTCCGGGCTGGGTTATATGTTCTGCGACGTCGGAGCGGTGCTGAACGTCTCCTCCGACCATTTGGGGCTGGGCGGGGTCGATACGCTTGACGGGCTGGCGAAGGTCAAGCAGGTGATTGCCGAAATCACCCGCGATACGGTGGTGCTGAACGCGGATAATGAATATACGCTGAAGATGGCCGCGCACTCGCCGGCCAAACATATCATGTATGTTACGCGCAACCCTAACCATAGCCTGGTGCGCGAGCATATCCGCCTGGGGAAACGAGCGGTGGTGCTGGAGCAGGGGCTGAATGGGGAACAAATCGTCATCTATGACAACGGTATGCAGATTCCCTTGATGTGGACCCATCTGATCCCCGCCACGCTGGAAGGCAAAGCTCTGCATAATGTCGAAAATGCGATGTTCGCCGCGGGGATGGCTTATGCGCTTGGCAAAACGCTGGATCAGGTGCGTAATGGTTTGCGTACTTTCGACAACACCTTTTTTCAGTCGCCGGGGCGGATGAATGTCTATGATGCCCACGGTTTCCGCGCCATCCTCGACTACGGCCATAACGAAGCGGCGGTGGGGGCGATGGTGGAGCTGGTGGAACGCCTGCAACCCCGCGGTCAGCGGATTGTCGGCGTCACCTGCCCCGGCGACCGACGCGACGAGGATGTCTCGGCGATCGCCGCGAAAGTGGCGGGCCATTTCGACACCTATATTTGCCATCGCGATGACGGGCTGCGCGGGCGGGCGCCGGATGAAATGCCGCGTCTGATGCGCGCGGCGCTGATGGCGCACGGCGTGGAGGAGTCCGCTATTCACATCGTCGAGCAAGAAGAGCAGGCGCTGAATACCCTGTTGTCTATGGCCCGGCGCGACGATCTGCTGCTGTTCTTTTGTGAAAATATCACCCGCTCCTGGAAACAGATTATTCATTTCAAGCCGACATTCGGCGACATCGCCGAGAATGCCGATGCGCTCTATCTCGCCTTAGAGCAGGGAGATGATGTGCCGGACGGCTATCAGGTCGTCAGCGATGAGCGTGGCGTACTCATTATCCCCAACGACGGACAGCCTGGCTGAGAAACCTATGACCTTTGATAAAGAGAGACGTCCCAGGCTTGTGATCATTGGCGGCAGGCTTGAAGACGATAATGAGGCAATCTACGCCGGGATGCACCGTCTCGCCGCCGGTCGTATCGTCATTTTCCCGACGGCTTCCTCGGAACCGGAGGTGGTCGGCGCGGAAACGGTGGCGGTTTTCCAGGCGCATGGCTTTGACGCCGTGCTGGCGCCGGTGTATGGCGAACAGGCGGCGCAAGCCGCCTGCGACCCGGCGATCGCGGAATTAGTCCGCGATTACGGCAGCGTATTTTTTACCGGCGGCAATCAGTCGTTTATCGTCGATGCGCTGGAACCGGCGGGGAAGGAGAGCCTGGTGCTGAAAACCATCCGTGCCGCCCATGCCGCAGGGGGACTGGTGGCTGGCTCCAGCGCGGGGGCGGCGATGATGTCGGATACCATGATAGTCGGCGGCACCTCTCTGGAGGCGGCGACCTTCGGCGTCATCACTTCGCCCGATCTGCCGGGGATGCTGCTGGGGCAAGGCCTTGGCCTGTTCCATCGGGGGATAGTCGATCAGCATTTTATTAAGCGAGGCCGGCTGGGGCGTCTTATCATCGCGATGATGGAGAACCATATTCCCTATGGTTTCGGCATCGACGAAAACACCGCGCTGTTTGTCGATGGCGATGATGCCTGGGTCTGCGGCGAATACGGCGTGTTTGTGCTGGATATGAGAAACGCAACTTACGATCGCGTCGGCAGAAGCGCGGAAAACATCATCTTCAGCTATCTCGATGATGGCGATGGTCTGGATCTTACGGATATGCAGGCGCGGGTAAACCCGGACAAAATGCCGGTGAGCGGCCAGGATGTGGCTTACAGCGCGCCGGCCCGTTCGTTGCGCAACGTTTTTGGCGCCTATACTCTGTACGATCTGCTGGCAAGATTGGTGTTAGGCTCTCCTGAGAGCTATAACAGCGATAGCGCCAGCGCTATCGATCCCAAAAGCGGTATGGCCACCACCATCGAGTTCGCGCGGATAAGCGAGCGTTCAAAGCCCTTCATCCTGATAAGAAACAATGAACTGCGGATGACGGCGCTGGATTTTCGCGCCAGGCTGGTCAGCGCGAAACTGAACGCCTCGCAGCTGCGCGCCCATCAATACGGCACCTTATCCCGCGACTATGGCATCAAACCGCGGGCCGACTCCCGGCTGGTATTGCTCGGCTCGACGCCGCTGGCGCAGGATTCCCGGCTGTTAGACGACGTGCTGAACCTGTGCGTCGGCGAAGTCGGGATCATCGCCGCCGCGTCGGCCTCTCCGCGCAGCGAAGCCGACAGGTACGTGCGCGCGCTGGAGGAGAGAGGGATTGAGGCTATCGATTTCAACATCACCATCGATAATATTGAGCGTCTGGGGCTGGATCGCGCCATTGTCGAGCGAATCGCCGGCTTAAAAACCATTATCCTGACCGGCGGCAACCAAATCCGCCTGGTTGAGGCGTTGCTGCATCGCGGCGAGGTGACGCCGGTTTTGCAGGCGCTGATCCACGCCTACGCCATGGGCGCCGTTATTATCGCCGTTAGCGGCGCGGCGGCGGCGTTGTCAGGGTTTATGATAGCCGGCGGCAGCTCTTACGAGGCGCTGCGTTTTGGCATCGCTTCCGATATGGGGAGGCGGGGGCTGGTGCTGCAGGAGGGGCTGGGGCTGTTCGGCTCCGGCATTATCGACCAGAACTTAGCCTCCACCCGCAGGCTGGGACGCCTGATCGTCGCTTGCGCCGAGGAGGGGGTGCGTTATGGCCTGGGGATCTGTGAAGACAGCGGTTTCATTACTCAGGATAACAACACCTTGCTGACCGTTATTGGGGCCAGAGGGGTTATGCTGGTGGAAACCGATGCGACGCAAATCACCTTACAGGGCGACGACTTTATCGCCGCCGGCACCCGGCTGACCTTTGCCTTGCCGGGCGATGTCATCAATCTCGATACCGGGCTGGTGTACCGCCAGCAACCCGGCGGACTGGCGGATAGCGAACTTGAACGCCTCGTCGAAGAGTTGATTGAGGAGTGCGGCGGCAGTTCCTGTTCGATCGCCGGCGCGCCGCTCACGCTGCGCTTTAATGCCGCCGGCGATGGCCGGGGCGTGCTGGAGATGGCCAGTTTAAGGGAAAAACATGGTTGAACCGCGCATCGTCGCCAGGCGGGCGGCGCGCGATTTCATCACCGTTACGCAACACGGGCGCCTGGCGCCTGGAGATAAAAATTTATGAATGATAATCAGCAGTCAGCAAGCGTAAATAGCATTACCCGCCAGAGCGTCACGCTGCCGCCGCTTAATTCCGGGAGACAACATCAGCTCTCGATATTACGCTTCGGCGAGCCGGGCGCCCGGCCGAAGGCTTATCTGCAGGCCGGCCTGCATGCCGATGAATTTCCGGGAATGCTGGTGCTGCATTACCTGAACGCGATGCTGGAAGAGGCGGCGCAGCGCGGGCGGATCATCGGGGAAGTCGTTATTCTGCCGCAGGCCAATCCCATCGGTCTTGAGCAGCACGCGAGCGGTTTTCTGCTGGGGCGCCATGATGGCGAAACGGGAAGCAATTTTAATCGTTATTATTTCGACCTGACGGCGGCGTTGTCGGACCGCTTGTTCGGTAGGCTGACGGATGATGCGCAGACGAACAGCGCGGTTATCCGCTCGGCGATGATGGAAGTGCTGGCCGAACAGCAGCCGTATGGCGCGCTGGCGGTGTTACGTCATACGCTGTTGTCTCTCGCCTGCGATGCCGATCTGGTTTTCGATCTGCATGCCGACAATCAGGCGCTGCCGCATATGTATGTCGGCACCCCGCTGTGGCCCGACGCGCAGGATCTGGCCGCCGAGCTGGCGATGCGCGCCGTGCTGCTGGCCGAAAAGTCGGGCGGCAACCCGTTTGATGAAGCCTGCAGCGCGCCGTGGTGGGAGCTGGCGCGGCTGTATCCCGATAATCCGATTCAACCCGCGTGCCTGGCGACTACCCTGGAACTGGGCAGCAACGATGATGTCGATGTGCGCGACGCGCAGGACCAGGCCGCCGCCTTATACCGCATTCTGGAAAGACGCGGCGTCATTGACGGGCCGACCGAATCCGAACTGCCGCGTTTACGCTGCGAGGCGACGCCGCTTACCGCGATGTCGCAGATTAAAGCGCCGCAGGCTGGCCTGATCGCTTATCGCTTACGGCTCGGAGACAGCGTAAAACAAGGGGATGTCGTCGCCACCATCATTGTTCCCGGCGGGGAGGAGGTGGATGTGCTGGCGGAAACCGACGGCATCCTGTTCGCGCGTCACAGTCAGCCCTATGCCTGGGAAGGGAAGATTATCGGCAAAATTGCCGGTACCCAGCCGCTGGCTTATCGGCAGGGCGACTTATTGACTGACTAACTGTTGTAGGCCGGGCAGGGCGCCAGCCGCCGCCCGGCGCAATCGTCCTTCCATAAACAATCCCCCTGTTGATTTGACGATAATAAAACGGCCCCGACGATAAACCGACGGGGCCGCAATTAATGCTGGAATATTTCAGTCAGCGTTATTCAAGAATATTTTTCGTCAACACCACCGAAGGGATGGTCGGTTTCATCATTTCGTGAGCGCGTTTCCTGACGCCGAACCAGCCGGCAATCAATATCAGCGCCACTACCGGCAGCGAGGCGATGGTCCAGGTACCGTTGGGATAATCCAGGGCCATCATCACCAACACGCCGGCGAGGAAAGCGAGCGTCAGCCAGGAGGTAACCGGCGCCCCCGGCATTTTGAACGGCACATCGGCGACTTTACCCTGGGCGACGGCGCGGCGGAATTTCATCTGGCAGACCACGATGAAGCCCCATGTACTGATAATCCCCAGCGACGCGATATTGAGTACGATTTCAAAAACGCTGGACGGCACCAGATAATTGAGGATCACGCCGACAAAATAGATGCCGACGGTGATCCAGATCCCCATATAAGGCACCGATTGTTTACTCATTTTCCCGAGGAACGCCGGGGCGGATCCGCCCATCGACAGGGCGCGCAGTACGCGGCCGGTGGAGTACAAGCCGGAATTGAGGCTCGACAAGGCGGCTGATAGCACGACGATATTCATAATCGTGCCGATACCGGGAATGCCCAAGGCGGCGAAGAAGGTGACGAAGGGACTCTGCCCGGCCTGATAGGCGTTCCACGGCAGCAAACAGACCAGCAGCACCACCGAACCGACATAAAACAGGGCGATACGCCAGATAACGCTGTTGATCGCCCGCGGCAGGACCTTCCGCGCATCCTTACACTCGCCGGAGGCCGTTCCCACCAGTTCAATGCCGGCAAACGCGAACACCACGCCCTGCACCAGGATCACCACCGGTAGTAAGCCATGGGGAAAGAAGCCGCCGTTATCGGCAATCAGATGGATTCCGGTCGCCCGCCCGGCAACCGGATGCCCGGTGCCAAGGATCACTACCCCGACAATAAGGAACAGCGCGATCGCCGCCACTTTAATCAGCGCGAACCAGAACTCCATCTCCGCGAACCATTTTACGCCAATCATATTCATGGTCGTTACAATGGCGAGCGCGCCGAGGGCGAATATCCACTGCGGAACATCCGAGAACGTGCCCCAGTAATGCATATATAAGGCAACGGCGGTAATATCGACAATACCGGTCATCGCCCAGTTGAGAAAATACATCCAGCCCGCGACATAAGACGCCTTTTCGCCGAGGAATTCCCGCGCGTAGGAGACAAAACTGCCGCTACTCGGACGATGCATAACTAATTCGCCCAGCGCTCTGAGGATCAGAAATGAAAAGACGCCACAGACTAAATAGACCAGCGCCAGCGCCGGCCCTGCCAATTGCAACCGCGCGCCGGCGCCTAAAAATAAACCCGTACCAATGGCCCCGCCGATAGCAATCATCTGGATCTGCCGGTTGCCCAGCGTTTTGTGATATCCGGATTCATGCGAATCGAGCCACTCTTTTTTCGTCACCGCTGCGTCGGGTGCTAAAGATTCATCTGTAGTATTCATAGTAGACCCCACTTTTATATACCGTCTGAGGTTGATTTTTTTCCATCATGCCGGGTTATGATTTAATAAATCATTGAACTCATCATCCGCTGACGCTGTGATATAGCAGGTTGTTGATAATTACATTTTGTAACACTAATGATGAATCGCGTATTCCTCATGGTATAACCATCGCCGATAAAAAATATAAATTCACGGTGCTCCGCTGAGCATAATTTCCTCATGCTAATTGCCAGGTTTAAATAACCTGCAAATGCTATGCCAGATGAACTGGAAAAATAATTATCATCTATAACAGTTAACTAGCTTATGTTTAGCTGGGGGGCGCGACAAAGAAATGCACTATGTCGGGGCAGCATGTACCCAATATGGCCCAGGGAGGCGTCTAGCCGATAATCGCGAGGTGATTAAATTTTCAGCGATCGGGCGAGGGGAGCGGCAGGGTGTCCGTCATCTGCGAGATTTAAGGCCAAATACCATACCCTTCCCGGCGTGGCTTGTCAGTAAAAATAAGCATAAATGATGATATGAAAAAACTATTGTCAATTCATTGTCTTTCTCAAGGATTCTCTCTCATAGCCGTCGGTTTGCCATGTCGTATAACGTGCTGCCGCGGATCGTTGAAGATTAAGGATCTGGCCTATGTATAAGTTAATTAGAGATTATGAGTTAGATGTTTTTTTTGATGAGCTAATAGACTCCACAGGGCGGCCCAGAAAATCTGCACATCTTTTAATTGAATGTCTTGACAGCCTTGCTGGTGACGAACTGGAAAAACGCCGGCGCACTGCCGAAATTACCATTCAGGAAATGGGAGTGAGTTTTACCGTTTATACGGAAAAAGGCAACATCGACCGCTTGTGGCCTTTTGATATTATTCCGCGAACCATTGACAGTAAAGACTGGGCGGTTGCCGAAGCCGGCCTGAAACAGCGGCTGAAGGCGCTTAATCGTTTTATTGACGACGTCTATCACGAACAACGCTGTATTAAAGATGGCATTATCCCCGAGTACATTATTACCGAGTCAAAAAATTACCGCCCGGAATGTATCGGGATGTCTCCGGCGTGGGGCGTCTGGGCGCATATTTGCGGCAGCGATCTTGTCCGTGATGAAAGCGGAAAATTCTATGTCCTCGAAGATAATTTGCGGGTGCCTTCCGGGGTCTCTTATATGCTGGAAAACCGGGCAATTACCAAACGGGTATTACCGGAATTATTTGAAAAGGTCGATATTAAGCCGATTGATGATTATCCGGCACAACTGCTGGCGACTCTCAGCGCCTTATCGCCGCGAGAAATAGAGCGCCCGGGAATTGTCTTGCTGACGCCGGGAATTTATAACTCCGCCTATTTTGAACATGCCTATCTGGCGCAACAGATGGGGGTGGAATTAGTGGAAGGCGCCGATCTATTAGTCGAAGATGATGATTGCGTGTATACCAAAACGATTTATGGTCCGCAACGCGTTGATGTCATCTACCGGCGCATCGACGATCTCTTCCTTGATCCGGAAACCTTCTCCCCCGATTCGGTACTTGGGGTATCCGGGCTGATGCGGGCCTGGAAAGCGGGCAACGTGGCGCTGGCCAACGCGCCGGGGGCCGGCGTTGCCGATGATAAAGTGGTGTACGCCTATGTCCCTGAACTGATTCGTTATTATCTGGGCGAGGAGCCGATACTGTCCAACGTGAAAACCTATCTGTGCGAACGCAGCGAGGATCGCGAGTGGGTATTACTACACCTTGATCAACTGGTGGTGAAACCGGCCAACGAATCGGGGGGCTACGGTATGTTAATCGGTCCGCATTCTACCGCGGAAGAGCGGGAATTATTTGCGCAGCTTATTAAAGAGAATCCGCGCAACTATATCGCTCAGCCAACCTTGAAACTCTCCACGGCGCCAACGCTGACCGGTAAAGATAAACTGGAACCGCGTCATCTTGATTTACGTCCGTTTATTCTGCAGAGCAAGGATATCTATGTCACCACCGGCGGGCTGACCCGGGTGGCGATGAAAAAAGGTTCTTTGGTAGTCAACTCATCTCAGGGCGGCGGCAGCAAGGATACCTGGATTGTTGAAACGAAGGGAGAGTGAAAAATGTTATCAAGGGTTGCTGAACGGCTCTACTGGAGCGCGCGTTATCTGGAACGGGTGGAAAATACCGCGCGGTTAATTATGGTGTATAACGACCTGTTATACGACCTGCCGCGCGATATCGCTATCTCCTGGTATAACCTTATCGAAATCAACCGCGGAATGGCGCTATTTGCCGAAAGTTATACGGATAACGGCGAGCGAAATGTGCTGAAATTTCTGCTGGCCGATGATAATAACCCCGGCTCTTTGCTGTCATCGCTGAAAATGGTGCGGGAAAATATCCGCACCACCCGCGATGCGGTGCCTGCCGAAATGTGGGAGTTGATTAATGAGCTGGATATCTATGCACAGAAGAATATTCAGCGGGCGATTAATCGCTCCGACCGCCACACTTATCTGAATACCATTATCGAAGGCTGCCAGAAAATCATCGGCCTGCTCGCCGGCTCGATGAGTCGCGATTGCGGCTGGCATTTTCTCAATATCGGCTGTTATCTCGAACGGGCGGATATGAACACCCGCATTCTGGATGCCGCTATTACCCTGATGCTGCAATCGCGCGAAGAAGAGAGCGTCAGACTCGGGCGGGTGGTCTGGTCGAAGGTGCTCAGTTCGCAAAGCGCCTATCTGCGCTTTCGCCGCAATATGCACTGCTCGATCAATGGCGCGCAGGTGGTCACGCTGCTGCTCGGCGATGAACACTTTCCGCGCTCGCAGCGCTATTGCCTGCAGCAGCTTAAACATTCCGCCAGCGAATTACCCCACGGAGAAGCGGTCTCCGGGCTAGTGGACCAGTTGTTAAGCAATACCCGGCGGGTGTCGCAATCTAAGGAGCTGAACCTCGAATTCAGCAGCTATCTGAACGACATCCAGTTGGCCATTATTGCGCTGAATAACCAGATAACCAGCAACTGGTTTCGTTTCTTGTAAGGAGATGGGGTATGGCCATTCGTGTTGCAATACAGCATAAAACCACTTACGAATTCGACCGTTTCGTCAATGTATCGCCGCATATCCTCCGTCTGCGCCCGGCGCCGCACTCGCGCACGCATATTCATGGCTACTCGCTGAAAGTCCAGCCGGAAAAGCATTTTATTAACTGGCAACAGGATCCTTTCGGCAACTATCAGGCCAGACTGGTGTTTCCGGAGAAAACGAAACGGCTGGAGTTTGCTGTTGAAGTCATCGCGGATATGACGGTGCTGAACCCCTTTGATTTCTTTATTGAAGAGTATGCGGAGCACTTTCCCTTCACCTACAGCGAGACGCTGGAGGAGGAGCTGGCGCCCTATCTGAACGTTTCGGAACAGAGCGAGGAGCTGGATAGCTGGATTGCCAGCGTCGATCGTCAGAGTACGCCGATCGTCGCCTTCCTGGTGGCGCTGAATAGCCGCCTGGCCGGCGAAATAGCCTATGGCATTCGCCTGGAGCCGGGCGTGCAAAGCTGCCAGCAGACGCTGACCCTGAAGAAAGGCTCCTGCCGCGACACCTCCTGGCTGCTGGTGCAAATCCTGCGCCGGCTCGGACTTGCCGCGCGCTTCGCTTCCGGCTACCTGGTGCAATTAGTCGCCGACGTTAAATCCCTTGATGGCCCGTCCGGCCCGGAGGAGGATTTTACCGACCTGCACGCCTGGTGCGAGGTCTACCTGCCCGGCGCCGGCTGGGTCGGGCTGGATCCGACCAGCGGCTTGTTCGCCGGGGAAGGGCATATTCCGCTCGCCTGTACCGCCGAACCTTATTCCGCCGCCCCGATCACCGGCGCCACCGACGAATGCGAATGTACGTTCAGCTATTCGAATATTGTCACCCGCATCCATGAGGATCCGCGCGTCACCAGACCCTATGGCGACGAAGAGTGGCAAAACATCAACGCGCTGGGGCGCGCCGTCGACGCCGAGATGAATGCCGGCGATGTTCGCCTGACCATGGGGGGCGAGCCGACTTTCGTCTCGATCGACGATATGGACTCCGACCAGTGGAATACCGCGGCGCTGGGCCGCGATAAACTGCAGCGCGCCAAAGAGCTGCTGCTGCGGCTGAAAGCGCAGTTCGGCGCCAACGGCCTGCTGCATTACGGTCAGGGGAAATGGTATCCCGGCGAGGAGGTGCCAAGATGGGCATTAGGCTGCTTCTGGCGCACCGATGGCGAACCGCTATGGCACGAACCGCGCCTGCTGGCGCAAATTGATCACAACTACCGTCATAGCGAAGAGCAGGCGGCGTTGTTCGGCGCCGAGCTTTGCCGGCAGCTGGGGCTGCGGGAAAACTATCTGCAGCCGGCGTATGAGGATACCCTCTATTACCTGTGGCTGGAGCGCTCGTTGCCGGAAGAGGTCGATCCGCGGAAGGCCGATCTGCAGGATGGCGCCGAACGGCGACGGCTGGCGCAGCTGCTCTCCCGCGGCCTTGAAAAGCCCAGCGGCTATGTGCTGCCCGTCCAGTTTGACGGCGTGGCTTGGCAAAGCAGCCTCTGGCCGATGCGTGCCGGGGTGATCACTTTAATTCCCGGCGACAGCCCGATGGGCTATCGTCTGCCGCTGGACTCTCTGCCGGCGGTGGTGGAGGAGGAGATGGATGTCGGGCCGGACCCGTTTGAGCCGCGCGGCCCGCTGCCGGTCTTCACCGTTGAATCCGACGCTGCTTCTCCGGTGCTGCAGCAGGCGCAGCAAACGCAGAAACAGCCGGCGCTGAAGCTGACCTGTAACGTGGTGCGCACCGCGTTATGCCTGGAAGCGCGGGAAGGGCGCCTGCATCTCTTCCTGCCGCCGGTGACTTACCTGGAGAACTATGTCGCGCTGGTGAACGCCATTGAAGCGGCGGCGGCCAGGCTCGATCTGCCGGTGGTTATCGAAGGCTATGAGCCGCCAAAAGATCACCGTATGCAAAAATTGTTGATCACCCCCGACCCTGGGGTGATCGAAGTCAATATCCACCCCGCGGGCAGCTGGGACGAACAGGTGCATAATACCGAAACCCTGTACGAACAGGCGCGGCAGGCTCGGCTGGGGGCGGAGAAATTTATGCTCGACGGCCGCCATACCGGCACCGGCGGCGGCAACCATATTACCCTGGGCGGTCATACGCCGGCGGACAGCCCGCTGCTGCGCCGTCCCGACCTGCTGCGCAGTTTAGTGACCTTCTGGCAGCATCACCCCGGCCTCTCTTATCTGTTTTCCGGGATGTTTATCGGGCCGACCAGCCAGGCGCCGCGACCGGATGAGGGACGGGAGGAGGCGCTGTATGAGATGGAAATCGCCTTCCAGAATATGCCTGACGGCCTGGTGGATACCCCCTGGCTGGTGGACAGATTAATGCGCAACCTGCTGGTCGACATCACCGGCAATACCCATCGCTGCGAGTTTTGCATTGATAAACTGTATGCGGCGGGCAGCAGCAGCGGTCGTCTGGGGATCCTTGAGTTTCGCGGCTTTGAGATGCCGCCGCATCCTCATATGTCGTTGGTTCAGGCTCTGCTGTTGCGCTGCCTGGTGGCCAGATTCTGGAAAACCCCCTACCAGCACTCGCTGGTGCGCTGGGGCACGCAGCTGCACGATAAGTTTATGATGCCGTACTTCGTCTGGCAGGATATCAAGGAGGTGGTCGACGACCTCCAGCGTCATGGCTACCCGTTTAAGCTGGAGTGGCTGCTGCCGTTTAAAGAGTTCCGCTTCCCGAGCTATGGCCGGGTGAAAATCGATGACGTTGAACTGGAGCTGCACTGGGCTATAGAGCCGTGGCATGTTCTCGGCGAAGAGGTGACCCAGTCCGGCACCGCCCGCTATGTCGACTCTTCCGTTGAGCGCCTGCAGCTGCGCCTGAGCGGGGCGACGCCGGGGCGTCACGTGCTGGCGTGCAATGGCCGGCGGGTGCCGCTGCATGCGACCGGCAAGCATGGCGAAATGGTGGGCGCGGTGCGCTATCGGGCGTGGGCGCCGCCTTCGGCGCTGCATCCGATGCTCGGCGTCGATGCCCCGCTGGTCTTTGATATCATCGATAGCTGGAACGGGATGTCGATCGGCGGCTGCACCTATTTAGTCAGCCATCCCGGCGGTCGCAACTACGACACTCTGCCGGTGAACAGCAATGAAGCGGAGGCGCGGCGTATCAATCGCTTCCTCGATCATGGGTTCAGCCAGGGGACGATGCCGCCGCCGCCCGCTTTCAACGCCATCAGGAACTTTTATGAACACGAGCGGGTTGCGCGTCCGATGTCTCCGCCGGCGGAAGAGCCTGCGGGGGAATACCCCCACACCCTTGATCTACGGAAGAAGTCATGCAGAATGTAGTTTTGTTGCCGGCAGCCTGACACCATGACCTCTCTCTATGACACCGATGCTCCAGCCTGCGCTGGAGCATATAATGAAGCATTTGCGGCGCCGGATATGGCGCGTCCGCACTGGTCCGCGGTGATCGACAATATCGCCCTGCAGGGCGCGGAGGGGATGCAGAACCGCCATCGTCAGGCGCAGCGTATTTTGCGTGACGACGGCGCCACCTACAATTTGAATAGCTATCCGCTGGCGCCGAATGTCTGGTCGCTGGATATCATTCCGACCCCCATCGCCGAAGCCGAATGGCGAGGGGTGGAGCGCGGGCTGGCGCAAAGGTCGATGCTATTCGATCGGATTTTCAAAGATTTATATGGCGAACAGCTGCTCTTAAAAGAGGGGATTATTCCGCCGGAGATCGTCTTTTCACACCCCGGATTTTTGCGCCAGTGCCACGGGATCGCGCTGCCGGGGGAACAGCATTTAATTCTACATTCCGTCGATCTGGTGCGCGACGTCGCCGGGCAATTTGTGGTGATTGGCGACCGGACCCAGTCGGCGGGCGGCGCCGGTTACGTACTGGAAAACCGCACCGCGATTTCGCGGGTGGCGCCCTCGCTGTTCCGCAGCAGCCATGTGCGGCGGCTGTCCGGCTTTTTCCATACTCTGCGGCAAACCCTGGCCGCGCTGGCGTCCCATAAGACCGAGACGCCGCGCATCGTGGTGCTGACGCCGGGCGCATACAGCAGCGCGTACTTTGAACACGCCTATCTGGCCAACTATCTTGGTTTCCCGCTGGTGCAGGGCGGAGATCTCACCGTGCGTAACGGCAGGGTGTGGCTGAAATCGCTCAACGGCCTGTCTGAGGTCGACGTTATCCTGCGGCGGATAGACGATACCTATTGCGATCAGGCTGAATTACGTTCCGATTCGCGACTGGGGGTGCCGGGACTGCTGGAAGTGGTGCGCAACGGCAACGTCGCGCTGGCCAATCCGCTGGGATCGGGGGTGCTGGAAACGCCGGCGCTGTTGGCTTTTCTGCCGCAGATAAGTCAGTTTTTAATCGGCGAACCTTTGCAACTGCCGACGGTAAAAACCTGGTGGTGCGGCAATGCGGAGGAGCGGGGCCAGGTGCTGGCCGATCTGTCGCGGTTTATCATCAAGCCGGCGTATCGCAGTTTTGATAGCCGGAGTATTTACGGCCATCGGCTGGATGCGCAGAGCCGCGCTCGTCTCATTGAGCAGATTGCCCGCCGTCCGGCGGAGTTTGTCGCCCAGACCTACGTTCCCGGCTCGCTGGTGCCGATCTGGGAAAAGGATGCGCTGGAGAGTCGTTCGAGCATTTTTCGCACCTTCACGGTCGCCGCGCCGGGAGGCTACAGCGTGATGCCCGGCAGTCTGTCGCGGGTGGCGGAATCCGCCGACGAAGTGATCGTCTCGGATCGCGCCGGCTCGCGCAGCAAAGATACCTGGATCGTCGGAGAGGCTCCGGATACGGCCTATTTATCCCTGAGCGAGTCGATGCCGCGGGACGAGGTTCAGGTCACCAGCCCGCCCAGCAGGGTCATCGAGAACCTGTTCTGGTTTGGCCGCTATGCCGAGCGTGCGGAAATGAGCCTGCGCCTGTTGCGCACCATTTTTAAACAGCAGAATACCGACTATTTCCCGCGCGAAACGAAGCAAGTATTGCTGACGGCGCTGCTTCATCTGATGGGCAACCCGACGGAGGAGGAGAACGCCGCGCTGCTGGACGAGCGGAGCGAGGAGCTGTCGACGCTGGTCAGAGACGGGGAGCGTACGGGTTCGGTGAAATTTAACCTGCACTGCATGCTGACCTGCGCCGAACAGGTCACGGATATGCTCTCCGCCGATACGCGGATCATTCTCAACGAGTTGCGCGACCATGTTCAGGCGGTGGATCTCGCTTATCAACATGGTCTGCCGGAAGGCCCGGAGGAGTCGCTGGATAGTCTGGTGACCTCGCTGTTGGCGATTTCCGGTCTCAACCATGAGAGTATGCTGCGGGGCGTGGACTGGATGTTCCAGGAGATCGGCCGCCGCGCCGAGCGCGCGCGTCTGACCGCCATCCTGCTGAAACATACGCTGACCCAGGCGCTGCCGGTCATGCAGCAACAGCAAGTGCTGGAGTCGGTGCTGTTAAGCGTGGAGGCGCTGATCTCGTTTCGCCGTCGCTATCGCGGGCAGACGCACATCAGCTTTGGTCTCGATTTACTGATGCTCGACCATACCAACCCGCGTTCGCTGATTTATCAATTCAACGCGTTGCAAAAGTATCTCGCCGATTTGCCGAAAAGCGATCCCGACTCCTTTGCGCTGGCCGCCGACGCCCGGCTGATCGTGCAATCGCTGAATGACATTCAGCTCGCCGATTTAACCGCGCTGGCGCAGATTGAGGAGCCAGGCGCGGCGCGTGGTCAACTTGACGCCCTGATGACCCGTATTATCAGTCAACTGGAGCAGTTCACTATCTTGTTAAGCGATAAATACTTCGCTCACGTCGAGGGGCCGCAGCAGCTGGCCAACACCCAGTGGAAGGCGGATTTATGAAATACCGGGTTCGTCATCTGACTGAATATCACTACCCCGCGCCGGTGACGCTATGTTACAACATGGCCCATCTGTTTCCCCGCGATACGCCGCATCAACGCTGTCTGGGGCGGCGAGTGGTCATCACCCCGGCGCCGGCCTATCAGAGCGAAGGGGTGGACTACTTCGGCAATCCGACGCTCTACTTTTCGCTACAGGCGCCGCACCAGATACTGACCATCGAGATCGAGGCGCATTTCGACATCGCCGCGAGCAATGCGGACTGGCTGTTGGCTAATGATATCGTCACCTGCGGCGCGCTGCGGCGGATGGTGCGGGAGGCCGCCACCCCGGAGCTGCGAATGGTGCAGGAGTATGTGCTGGATTCCAGCCTTATTCAGCGTGCGGAAGCGCTGGCCGATTTTGCCGCCGACCTCTTTGCCGACGATGTTGGGGTGATCCACGCCGCGCGGGCATTGACCCATCGGATCTTTAGCGAGTTTACCTTTGATCCGGTAGCCACCGACGTGAGCACCTCGCCTGCCGAGGTGTTGCAGCAAAAGCGCGGAGTCTGCCAGGATTTCGCCCATTTAGCGATTGCCTGTCTGCGTTCGCTGGGGCTGCCCGCCCGCTATATGAGCGGCTATATCGAAACGATGCCGCCGCCGGGACAGGAAAAGTTAGTCGGCGCGGATGCGTCACATGCATGGTTCGCTATTTTCGTGCCGGGAGCGGGGTGGATCGAGTTCGATCCCACCAACGATCTGATGCCCGACGGCCAGCATATCGTGCTGGCGTGGGGGCGGGATTATGCCGATATTACTCCGTTGCAGGGGGTAATTTTCGGCGGCGGCGGCAACCAGTTCCTGCAGGTATCGGTCGACGTGCAGCGGCTGGAAAACCCGCCCGGCTGAGCGCAGCGCGAGCCGGGGTTTTCCCCGGAGTCGGCGCTAGCGCGCCTCGTCCGGGCTACAATCACCGGCACCTTATCCATATAGCTTCGTCTTTTGATCGTGATTTCGCAGGGGAAATTATGATCTGCTTTCCAGACGAATGACTGTAGTTTATCCCCCTTATCACCAAAACTCTGGGAGTCGACCCAGCCTACGGCTTCAACGAGTGTCATGGCCTCTGTAATTAATTCAGACCGCTTCTGTGAAATCGGCTCGAAAGACTCAATTAGTGTCTTAACCTCTGGACCTTCCACAATATAGTAATCATAAAACTTCACATGGTCGGACATTGTGTATTCTTTTTAATAAAGTTGGTTTGGTTGCCATCAAAGAAAGTTACTTTTCGTGAATCTAGAGGCCTAGTACCTCTTTCATTTGCTTTTGCGTTCTGATGGCTTTTGCCAGCGTTAGATCAACATCTCCCCGGTATCCCGTACCATCAGGCAAAATAACCAGACGCACCATTTTTCTGTTAGGCTTACAAATCTCTATCCTGTCTCCATTGCGAAATACAGAATATCCTTTTTTACTTGCCTCAGAGACTAATTTTTCAATGCCTTTACTTGCCATAAGCTCACCTTACTCGGATTTATTCAGTATTAAAATTAAATATCCAGTACCAGGGGGCCACAAGGTCGACAACAGCAAGGCAAAATTTCATCCTGTCCAACATAAGCCAGTGGGTCATTATCATACTTCACTTCACCCGATTTTTTCTTGAGTCGACATGCACCGCAATAACCAGAGCGGCATTGTGATTCCACCTGGATGCCTGCTGATTCCAGCTGTTCCAGGATAGTAGTAACGGCATCTTCGCCAGTTATAACTGTCTCTTTCTGTTCGGTAAAAACAATCTGACAATTAAAGTTACCTGACATAACGCCCCCTCCTGATATTTAATTCATTATATCACGTCCAGGTGCTACCATAACCCCCTAATTATATGGCAACAGAAAATAACCCACTTAGTTAATTCCCTTCATCATAAACAGCCAGAAATAACCACTGTGAGTTTTTCACAAAAAACGATGTTATTAACATCTCCCCAAAAACTGCGAATGTTTATGAAATATTACTCGCCTTATTTCTTCTAAATTCAAAATGACCCCTTGTCGTAGCGTTTTAATATGCAATCATATTCATAACAAAGGAGGGGATATGATTCATTCATTTGAAGAAAAAAATCTTGAGCAGTTATTTACGAGCGGGAAATCCCAGTCAGGGCTTCCTACGGATATTACTAACAGTCTTAAAAGAGCCCTTAATGAGTTACACGCTGCGGGAAGCGAAGCCGACCTGATCCGTCTCAAAAGCCGTAACTATGAAAAAATCCACCATACGCGGTTACGCGAACGTGAAAGGGCGGGCGATATGTCCTCTATCCGCGTGTCTTCAAAATACCGCCTGCTGTTTACGTGGGCCAATGGTGGCGCTAATCGGGTCAAACTTACCGCTCATGCCCATGCTTAAGGAAGAATTAAATGCACCATGTAGCTGATCGTCCTGAGGAAGAAAGCCGGGCTATCGAGTTGTATACATTGTTAGGCCGGGAAGGCGTGCAGGTACGTCTGAATAATATCTCAGTTAAGGCAACATCTCGTTGGGAGCAGGCAATACCTTTGCCTCCTGATTATACGGGGACACCCATTGATTTTCTGATGGATGCTGAACGAGAAGAATGGCATCTTCTGTTAATCGGACAGATGCTCTGCATTGATGAGCAAGCAGAGGCCCGCGAGCGTATAAAACAGCGTTTAGCCAGTCGTAGGAAGGGTAGCAGCCAGCAGAATGCTGACTGAACCAATCAAAGCAAATCTATGGGACGACAATGTTAGAGAAAATTTACTACCTTGCCCTTTTTCTGATTGCGATTTGCATTATTCGCGGTTTCGTTTTCGCATGGAGCAGACGCAGTCCATTGGCCCTGACGTTGACCATCAGTGCCCTGGTGATTTGTCTGGCTTTCCATACTCTGGATAACTCCGTAGCAACAGGTATGGATCAGATATTGTCCGGTACCAGGGACTTTACACAGTGTGACTTCATTGACCAGCAATCAGCTGAAATCAGCGGTCGTGGCTATCCGGTCGTAGTCCTAATGTGCGATGACGGTCAACAGGTTGTTAATGCTGACGTTTACTCACGACAGCTGATGCAGAATCAGGATTGCAACACGTTCAGGGGGGTGACAAGTTGTCACTTACTGCCAGAAAAGTAACTTTCGATAAAAATAATTATCCGCTGCGGCATTTGTAGCGGTTATGCGAGGAAGCTTACTTTCAAATCTGATAATCTTTCTGAAGTAAACATGCAGCGAACGAAAACCTTATTAATCATAGAGAAAACAATGAATTTCAACGACGAGCAGAATAATGCCAGCGATAAACATGCAGATGATCCTGTGCAATCAGGACAGAGCGAACAAAACACAATTAGGATTCTTAAACCAGGATCAAATAACGACCTGATTGACCAACTTCGTGGTGGGCCTCTGGACAAAACATCCGTTAACTATGAATACCACTCACCGGATCCTACTGAAACTGCCCAACGTCTTGCTTTAATTAATTATTTCAATGCCGGAGAAGAAAAAATGGTGCCTTTTAATCCTGTTAATTTGCTTCAAATTATGTCATCTCACAAGATGGAGACAGATGATGTTGCGCTAATCGCCGGTACCGATTCTGTTGCAGTGGAGTCCTGGTTCAAGGATGGGGTCGCCAGTGAGACAGCACTGCACAACATCGCATGTGCGGTCGGGGTATCGACGGAATGGATTCGGGGCTTTGTCTCCGGTAAGGATGAAACCCTTAAGGCAAACAGTGAAGGCCTGACGAAAGAGTTGCAGAATCTTCCCCCTGAAGAAATCGCCGTTCTGGCAAAAAGCTTCAGTTTGCGTTTGAAAGAAATCAGCGAACTCGATAACCACCAGCAGAGCCCAGCCGGGTCGATCGTCTCACTTAATGAGGTTTACAATAGTGATACCGAAGAGATCCTTGCTACTTATCGGCTACTGCCTGAAACAGAAAGACAAAATCTATATCGTGTGGTTTGTTTGAGACACAAAGAACTAGCACGACTTTACGAACAATATATTTAATATTAACAACCGATTAAAAAATGCAGTCTGGCTCCCGAACTGGACATTTGGTTGCAGGTGTCCATTTTTTATTTACACCTGCTTGTTTTCAAGGGAGTTCACAATTAGAAATAAACACTGGAACATCACAAGTAATCTCCATTTAAAATCCCCCCCTTAGTCAGGGGCTATGATATTGCAATCAAAGAAAAATGACTTTCCGGGGGGGGGGTAACCACACTCAAACATTGGATGTTTATTAACTAAATATGTCCTTTCCGTATTATTTTTGATTCTGATGAATTCGCCCCTGGTATTCAAGATTAAATATGAGATAATGATTACACGAATTTCACAGGGGTATGTTATGTCTCTTCTGAATCTGGATTTAATTGAAGCCATTTACTCTGATGCCGAGCGTGAACTCACCAATGATGAGTTATATAGGGAGGTACAGTCTCGCCTTTCAATTTCAGATAATGATTTCAATAAAAAAGAAAAATTCGGTTTGGCCGGTGTGCCGCATAACAAAATAAAACACCGTATCCGTTGGTTCCAACAGACGCTAAAAGCTATGAACGTCATTGAGCGTATAAGCTCAGGCCGTTCTCTATGGCGCCACTGTCGGAAAAACAAGTCAGGGCTTTCCGAAGTCAGGGAAGGGGCTTGTTTAGTGGCATTCAGTACAGATCTCGGCGTAGCGATTTTAGGAAATTCAACAATGGTGTTACCGGGCAATACCGAGCCGGTTCATCTCTGCCTGACTTCACCACCTTATCCGCTCAGAAAGCAGCGGGATTATGCTGCAGCCTTCAAAAACGACTGTGACTATATTGATTTCATCGTAGAAGCCATTCGGCCAATTGCCCACCAGCTGGTTGACGGTGGTTCTGTCGTGCTGAATATCGGACAGGATATTTTTAATCCGGGGCGGCCTTCTCGTTCCCTCTATCCTGAGCGCCTGTTACTGGCCTTGTGCGAAAAGCTTGACCTCTACCTGATGGACCGGGTGCCATGGGTTAATATGAGCAAACCACCTTCTCCGACATATTGGGCCTGCCGCAAGAAAATTCACCTGCTGGCCGGGCATGAAATGATTTTCTGGCTGACCAATAATCCAGATGCTGTCCGCTCCTGTAACCAACGTGTTTTGCAGCCCCACACCGAGAGCCATAGCGCGTTGATTTCCAGAGGCGGAGAGATGCGCAAGACAATTTACGGTGACGGCGCTCATGGCGTGAAACCAGGGGCCTTTGCGCACCACACTAACGGGGCTATTCCCAAAAATGTGATGATCAGAGGCCATGCATGTGCTGACACTCGTCGGTTTCATCAGGAGGCTAAACGCTTAGGGCTTCCTGCTCATGGGGCGATGTTCCCTACGGCCATCCCCGATTTTTTCATACGGTTCCTGACGGAGGAAAACGAGCTTGTTGTTGATCCTTTTGCCGGTTCTCTCAAGACAGGCCTGGCCGCCGAGCGGCTCAACCGCAGATGGATGTGTTTTGATAGTATTCTGGAATGGTTACGAATTTCAGCCACCGGCTTTTTTTCTGACTTCCCGGGATTTGAGATGAACCCGATTATTGATAACTGTGAGTTGTTCGCGTAAGCGGCCGTTACGAATAAACATTATTCACTCTGTCTTTTGCGGAGTGAACGATCACAGGAGATGGCGATATGCCTGACATTATCCCGCACCAACAACAGCCGGAACGTCTTCATAAATTTCACTCCCTCAAGGGAGGGCAATACTGGCGCGCAAAAAACGATATTCCTGAGCAATGTATTGAACAGGATGAAGTGTTGCTGATTGAGTCGCTCCGCTGGGTTGATAATGCACTCCATACTGTGATCCTCCGCACCCATCCGTCAAAATACGGCAAAGACTTTGTTTTCAAATTTACCGATGCTGCTGGCCGTAGCTGCCGCACCACGAAATCGTTTAAAGAGCATCGATTTCTGTTTAATGACTTTCTGGATAAATTTGAATTTGCAGATGATGGGCAGGATATCCGGAGCCAGGAACTGCTTGCAGCTCAAAACCGGGTTAGCCAGCTGACTCAGCAAATGACCGAAACCATGTCTGATCCTGAAGCACTGCGTACGGAACTCCTCGGCAGGGTTGAAGCAAAGAAAGCCAGTTCATCGACGCCAGGCGATGACAAAAAGCAACTTCCTATGGTTATGGAGCTGTCTTCATCAACTGAGATAGCGTCTCTTGGCACAGCTCTGTCATCAGGTATCGATGAAGCCAAAATAGCACAGCTCCAGCAGGCTGTTGAGTTCAGACATGAAATCGCACAGGCGCAAATCGACTGGATTAAAGAAAAGAATAATGCGATTTCGAGAGCCGTCATGGCTATTACTCCCTATCTGGAAGAGTCGGCTGCCGCCCAGCTTGCCATTGCCGAAGAAAGTCGCGAAACGCTGAATAAACTGATGGACGGTATAAAGTCCCTTGACCTCTACATCGGGAAAGATGTGGTGGTGAACACTATCAGGGAGGGTGAATCAGCACCGCCACACATTCCCTTGACGTTCGTACAGCGTAAGCTGGCCGTCGATGAGGAAACGGCTGTTTTTCTCGATATAGGAGAATGGTTTGATTTTGAAAAGTTGCCACTTTTTTTCCATGCATTAAACAACCATCCAGGGCTGGTGGAGCAGATCTTCCCGTCACAGCGCTGCGTGGTATGTATGACCACTACCCGTCGCTATATTGATTATCAGGACCGTTGGGCTAACTGGGAGCTCAATGCAAAAAACCAGACGGTCTTTCTGATGGTTAGGGACGGCGAACGGCTGTTCCAGGTTTACTCTGGAGTAGAGTCTCACCTCGGCGCTCATACACTTTTTCCAACCACCGATGAACAGGGAAATATCTTTCGAGGCATTGACGGTTCGCAGGTTACGTTCAATGACGTGTCATACACTGACAAGCTTAAAGCGCATGAGATGGTTGCTCTGCATTATTACCGGTTTCTTATCCTGTGCTGCGGGCTCGACCACCGGCTTAAGCTGTTTGGCGAGTTCTACGACCCTCAGGACCGCTTAAGTTTCGTCTCTATGGCGTTCCAGGAGAAGTATTGTCGATTCATTTATGATCATGATGGTACTGGCCTTCTGGACGATCCTGATGCGAAAGTGCGCCCCTCTATTGAGGAGTATATAACCCAGGCCAATAGCCATTTGCGCTCAGGTTCAAGGGTGTTCTGCGAGTGGAGAGCTGTTTGTACACCAAATACCGCGCCGGGCGTTGTGAAAGTCGATACTGGTACCAGTTACCGATCCTATTATTTTACCGCCGATTTCATCAATGATGAGGGAATGGCGGTGGCCTTTACCCGCAACAATGAGATTTGCGTGGAGGTTCCGGTCAAAAAAGATATCTACCGTCGCACTCGGGCTAATGATGTACGTGAATTTAATGCGAAAGTATCCCTCACGAATTTTCAGCGTGATCCGTGGGATGACGCCAGCAGCGTGGGATTCCTCTGTCTGGACGCTGTAAAAGCCGATGATCTTGATTATTACATCCACAGCCGCTCCAGTCGTAGGAATTTTATGTACTACATAAAGCTCTTCAAACGCCTTTCAGCTGTCCTGAGAACGGAAGAAGTGCAGGAGATGCCCTATCGGCAAAAGCTCATCAGAGCGCTGGTGGATGGCAATATAGGCACTAAAGCTAACCGTGCTGAAATCGTCGACAAGACAGTCATCACCTGGCGGGCGGACAAAAAAGGTCAGCCGCTTAGTGAAGGAATAGACAACGAGAAAAGCTGGAAAGCATTACTTGGCATGATGGACCTGATCGCCTGGCGCGGTTTGAGCCATAAAGAGGCTGCAGTGGAGATGGCTATCTCCCGGGGTAGCAAACCGTTACGTCTTATAGTCACGACAAATGCCAGACTGGCTCTGTATGTTACCCCTACAGCCGAGGAACGTGACGATCGCGTGGAAAAACATAAGTGGGCCATGCTGCTGACCTTTAAAATGTCAGCAAAAGGGCTGACTCTTGATTCCAGCAAACCTGCGTTGCTAAGCAAAAATAGTGTTTGCGAAACAACCCTCTATGAATGGCCGGAGGCCAATGAGTGGAAAGGGTTGAAATCAGTGTTCTCCAGCTTTCACGAAAAGCAAAGAGCGTTTGAATATATTGAGACAGGCAAAGAGGACCTCCGAAAACTGTCTCCGGCTAACCCCTCAGAATTTGAGGCTGGGGTACGTGAATGGATGACGGCCTACTGCGAAATGAATGATTACCGCAAAACCGGGGGCCAGGTGCAGCAGCCGAGATTGATGATACCGGTAGGCATCTACATTAACCGGGGAGACTGGCAGTATATCTACGTCACAACAGAAAGTGAGGCCGCTGGGTATTTTTATCACAACAGCAGCGAACGCCTGAAAAAGGAACTTTATCAGGAATATGTTTCACGCTTTGCTCACCCGGAAGGAAAGCTCGAAAGGCTTGAAACTCGGGGGAACAGGCTGGCATTGGGCATGACGAACAGAACTCCCGACATCGGCATGTTCTGTGCAGATCGCAATGTTGAAATGGATAGCGTGAATTATGGACCTTTATCTTACAGCGCCTACAGTCAGCTTCAGCGAATTGAAAACCGATTGTTTTTTGTCCTCGCTGAAGCGGAACGTGGGTTACATCGCAGGATTTATATTGCCGATAACCTTAAAAGCGATAATGGTGAGTTTATCATAGATAAACTCCTTGGTTCTTCACATCTACAGGTGCAGTCTGCCGTTGATGTATTCGAAGTCATTCTACCTAAGTCGTTGTCAGAAGGGCCGCTGCCGGTAATCAAATCGAGTGGTGAAATCTACCGTATTCACCACTGGTTTGATATCTGTCCAAAAGGCGCTGAGGCTAATATTTCATTGAGCAATATCGAGGCACCAGTAAATAAGGTTACCAGACACAGTTTCGATAGCAGGGAGGCGGCAATCATGCATATCCTGATGCAGAAGGAAACCGTTAAGAAAAGTGTCTCCGGAGACAGATCCAACACGCCAGAAGGCGTTGTCGAAAGGTGGTATTAGGGGAGCTTTATGTTTAGCTCGTTCTTTGTTTTGACCAGTATTGTTGTTTGGATTATGCCGGTGATGACTATCGCTGGCGCAATTTTCCGTAAGGACCTGTTAACCCGAAAAGAATGGATTTTTCTCGTATTCTTTAGCATTGTCGGTGCATCCTACGTTTCTTATTCCAGCTGGCAGGACAGGAACATAGGCCTGGTGCCAATAGGGAAAGAATATTTATCTTGCCAGTTAAAATCGCGTAATGAACCCGACCCCGAAACTTTCAGGACTGTGACCCTTGATTGTGGCGGAGAAGAAAAAATGGCTAAAGAGGAATTGTATGATGCAGCTGTAAAAGCCGCCATAAAATACGGTTACGAGTAAATCATCAAGAACCACTTTTCTCCATTTTACCCCTCTGCAATTTAGTATTTCGTTCTATCCACCAGCACAGGTCAGGCCGCACACAATCCTAAATTGCAGGAGAATACGCTATGAATGCTTTTAATAATCTGTTTAACCGTCACTGTCAAAACACTCTGCTGGCTCGCGGATGGCCTGCCGATATGGAACTGAACTATTCATTAGCTTACTGCCAGGGAGATGGTGTGGCATTTTACGGCGTGCTGCATGACAAAGAAATATTGTCCTTACTGGCTGGTCTGGTGAAATATAATCATATCACTACAAAACTGGCAGAAGAGGTTGCCGAATTAATCAAAGACAGCGAAACAAAACTCATCCTTGAACGCAACGGTTTTGGGTACCGATATTCTCATGCAAATACCATCCGAGTCCTGTTAGAAAATTACCCGGAAGATATCGGATATGAAGATCGCTTTTATGACGTTCTGGATAGTATCCAGGGGAGCATTGATGAGATATGTAGCACGCTTGAAAATGACGGTTATAAAATCCATGAAAATATGAGCCCTTCCTATGCAGGCGACCTTGTTATGTCACGTGCCACAGCTAATTTCGAAATCATTGTAACCGAAAGCGAAGAGGAATTTTGGGACACATCAGATGCATGGGATGATGAATGTAAAGATTTATACATAGCTGATCTTCTTACCGGGAGATATGAACTGAAGAATCTTGAAATAATCGTGAGGGGAAAAACCACAGGAAAGGTATACGGACAACATTACGCCGAACTGGTTTCAATTAACAAAAATAGTCCGGTGCGACGTTGGTTTGACCGCGAATGGTTAAGGTTAGCATTTGAGGAAGCGCGGGTAAAAATTAAAGATAGCCGTAAGGAACTTACAAACATAAGGTTATAGTTTCTCCAATGAGGGGCTGCAGCAGTGCAGCCCCAACCTTTCAGGTGACCGTCCCAGGAGTAGTGCGATTCATGGTCCGGTGGGTTCAGAAAACATTGCCAGATAGCGTTTGCTGTCTTCTGCGCCCCTTGCTGTACGAAATCTAAGGCCCGAACCATAGCTTTGGAAGGTGCGAATAAGTCACCAAACGCAAAAAAACGCCTATGTAAGTGATTGAATTTAATTGACTAAAAGTTTCATTTTCGTTGCGGAGGGTACTTATTCGCACCTTCCCTAAGTTACCAGCTTTATTTGCAAGTTACCAACTATATTTAAAAGTAACCTACTTTATTTGAATCCCACACTTATCACAACGCCGCGCCGGTTAAAATACAACCAATGATGGAATCATATCGAACCGGAGAACCGGTCAATAAATTACATCATGATGTATGGGAGAATAATGTTTTATTGTCCAGGACGGAAACATTGCTCTTGCATACCTTGGAAACAGACAGACTTTCCGAATACAGTTTATTAACCGACAGACTTCCCCAGCTAAGCTCTGCAATTTGCATCTGAAAATTCTAAATGCAGCTCCGGTTTAGTCCCGGGGCTTTGTTTTAAACATGACATTCTCAACTATTCGTTCTGGTTCTGTTACAGAAAATCTGAAATGCAATCAGAAAATGTTTGGTGCATGAAACTTACGTATTTATGGTTCGTACCAGTCTAATACCCCTCATCATTACTCAATGATTTTGGCTTAAGATCCTTTTTTTTTAAACCCTCTGCGTAAACACTGGAGCATAATGAATTATAGGGTTTTAATCCAGGATGTCAGACTCCGAGAAAGTAACTTTTTTTAAGGAAATTTAAAAGATGGGGGTTGATGAAGAGGTAAAAAAAGGTATCCTGGTTTCAACGAAGAAAGATTTTTCGTACTAACCTTTTCTTTCAGGGAGTTTCTATGTCCATCGAAAATACATTGATTGATGAATTAAATACATCAGAGAACACAGGAGATATTATTCCTTCTGTACCTATTGATTTAATCATTGCTCAACGTACTGCTGGCATTGCGGCGTTTATGGAAGGTTTAGAGAAACTCAGAGAAGCAGAATTGTTGTTCGCAGCTGCTGCTGAAAAGGATTGGTTCTCGGGGCTGGATGAGATTGTGGCGTCAGGTAGGCGTTGCCGCAAAGAAAATGAAATAGAGGCTTTACGCCGCAGGGTGGCTCGTTGTGTTGATAGCAGTATCTGGACGCGCCTGATGACCCAGACAGGGATGTTTACATTTATGAGTAGTGAGCAACATGATAAATGGACTGACCAGGTATACAGTGAAGAATGCCCTGAAGTTACTCTGGACAATGTCATCAGTACGTTTCAGCATCTTCATGCCTCAAAGAACGAAACATTTGTAACTGGTATTATTGACGTTTTCCGTAAGCTGTCCTGGGACTACAAAACAAATAATCCTTGCCGTCTGGGCAAGAAAATTATCCTCGAAGGTGTTTTATCCATAAATATCTCGCGAAACCGATACGCTTCGGTCAGGACTAATGCACAGAACTGGATTAATGATCTCGCCCGTGCTTTCTGCCTTATCGACAATAAAAACGTTCCAGATTCACGGATAGCGGAAGGAAGCCAGTACAGGGATTTTATCAACTTAAACAGTTATACGTTAAACGGTGTGTTTACCTGTGAGTGGTTCACTATTAAATCTTTCTGGAAAGGGTCCGCTCATGTGACGTTCACACGTCCAGACCTCGTTGACAAAATTAATGAGATTGTGGCCAGTAGATACCCTGATGCTTTACCATCCAGAGTATGACAATTAATTCTAACTTTATACCCTTGCACTACTATTTATACAGGTAACATGACATGGCTATTGAAATTAAAGAACGCTATACCACCGCTGTTATCAGCACAGCTCACATTTCTAAAGATGATGCAGTGTTATTAACTGAAGCCAGTTATAATCCTCGTTCTGAAAGTGGTCGTAACTGGATTCACGCAAATGAATATGGTTACATTATTCGGATAACTTGTGATAATCAGGAATGGAAACAACATTTACGTGATGATGGTATATCCTGGCCCACAATCGAAAATATCGAAAAAGTACTTAACGCAGGGTTCGAATGTGTTCACTTTGATCGTGACGCAGATATTGTGGATGAACTTATTGCGTGGGACTGGTAACAATTCTTTACCAGGACCTAACAACCTGTCGTGGCGGGGGCTATATATAAAACGCTAAACAGAAAATCAAGGAGTCGCAAATGGGCATAGAAAACGGAAATAGTTCGGTACAGCAAGATGTTCCTGCAACCGACAATGACGTTCGACATGAAGTGATTGTCACCGGCTGTGTGACAAAATATGGCAGAGGGATTCATTTCTGTAATGATGAGCTCCTAAGTGGTGCTAATCATAATCTCTGGTTCCCGTTGAGCTCTGAGGAAGACTGGTTTTCTGGCATTGAGCGCGTGCTGATGATGAATGGACTGGCGGAGAATGTCGTCAAACTTAGCCCTCTTAATGACGGGAAAGATTATCACGACTGGAAAGTGACGTATAACCGCCGGAACGTCTGACTACCTGGAAAGTAACTTTTTACCTTTTTATAACTGTGTGCGGGTTCAATAACACTATTAAGCGGGACGCATTTTTTTTGAAATGGCATTGTTAATATCATGAATGCCGAGGGGGTTTTAATGTTTAACCAAACTGAAAAGTCTATTGCCCAGATTGCGGAATATATTCCCCGTGCCTGTCGTGATATGAAGTTAAAAGAAGCCAAGGCACGGCTTGCTACAAAAATCGCACTTTATATTACTGATGGCAGTGATGCCGAGGTGCTTAATGCAACCTTCGCTCGTGCACTTAACAGCCACACCCGGGAGGCGTTCTTTTCTAACGTATCTGCATCTATTGATTATAAGGATCCATCATTACAATCAAAGTAAACATAATCACGTAATTAATGTCATGCTTTATTACATTGCTGCTAAGTGCTCCAGTGATTATGAATTAATGACAAATAGGGTGTTTAGAGGGGTTGACTGGGAGTTCTAAGTTGCTATCCTGGTGATTAATGCGAATAAAATTTACTGGGTAACGGAGGCTAATAAATGGCCACTCACATTCGTAATTTTGGCTGGAACCGGGTAAAGCTTTCGACGCTCACATATGACCAGTTAGAACAACTAAAAAAGAAAGTTGAAGAAGAACACGCCTGTAATAATGGGATCTTCCTTTATGACAAGGCTGGGTTGAAAAAACTGGATGCTTTGAGCTGGGCTGTATATCACAAAATGAAAGCAGACAAAAAGTCCGGCCAGGTAAGTTAATTTGTCTGTCATAAAACTACATCCACTTCTTGCCGGACATAGCCTGCAAATTTCTGCAAATCTAGGGAAGGTGCGAATAAGTCACCAAACGCAAAAAAACGCCTATGTAAGTGATTGAATTTAATTGACTAAAAGTTTCATTTTCGTTGCGGAGGGTACTTATTCGCACCTTCCCTAGTGTGAAGTTCTTTTGAGGAAGCGTTGTATGAAATTTTCCAGATTCTTTGAGCTGATAACTGCCATATGGGCAAACAAAATCAACCAGCGCCGCGATCCTGAAGTCACGATCATCATCCACTCTCCGGGAAGTGTCGGAGTTACTCCATCAGTAGAAGTCGAGTCCATCGAGGCCGGGTTCGACTTGAGTGCCGGGCAGGTGTTGATTTACCCGGCACAGCCATTGACCACGCTTACGCCAGACCAGGTAGCAGACATAACCACCAGCGTGCGCAAAGGCCAGTCCTGGCATGCCTATGAGGCTTACAAGAAGCATAAAGCCGAAATGGCTACCGCCGCGACTGAGTATTTGAAAGTAGCAGGACAACGTGATGAATTATTGATAGCCCTTGAAGCCCTTTCTGCTGCTTGCGACACTGGCGAACGTGACCGGGATGGAAAGCAAAGCGGAGTAGTCATTCCTGACAAACATGCTGTATGGGCTGCGCGTGAAGCCATCGCCCGCGTCAAAGGTGGTATAGTATGAAAACTGATATCACCGCACTGCCACCCAAAATCAACAATGGTGTACTCCGGCGATTAAATGCTCAGCGCGGGCAAAGAAATGGCAGAGGCGGAAGATATAAGCGTTTCCCATCAGTTCAAAATATAAACGATTGGGTCGTGGAACGTTTGATTTCAGAAATTATCGCAGAGAGCAGAGATGACTGATTTCACCGAACTGACACAGTCAGAAATAAACGGTGCTTTGTCTCAGCTAAGGAAGGTGCGAACAAGTTCCTGATATGAGATCATCATATTCATCCGGAGCGCATCCCAGAGGGACATCATGAGCCATCAACTCACCTTCGCCGATAGTGAATTCAGCACTAAGCGCCGTCAGACCCG
>OKVN01000063.1_pt1 | contig 69556 bp, 65 predicted proteins | sample 1606961 | NCBI WGS metagenome assembly OKVN01 (sample SAMN03281020, study PRJEB24777) | human gut metagenome | isolation source: fecal sample PR170 from 1 month old male Malay infant, vaginal delivered... | place: Singapore | collected 2005-12-29 | reverse complement strand
TGATTACATCGAAATGTTTTATAACAGTAAGCGTCGGCATGGTTCTAGCGAACAGATGTCACCGACAGAATATGAAAACCAGTATTATCAACGGCTCGGAAGTGTCTAGATTATCCGTGGCGATTCAGACCCTGAAAGAATTTTACATCCGAGGCTCATCAATATTCTGAGCCATGGAAACTATTCGCTTTTCGAGCCTCAGCCTATGCTCGATGAAAATAAAACTTATTTCAGAAAGATTTTGCATGATTTCCTGAAGCGCTATCCATTTAATCCTGATTTATTTCCTCAACAGATTGAGGAAGGTGAAGAAAAACTATGACTGAGTTTGAAAAACAAAAACTGGGCAAAACGCTCTGGAATATAGCCGATCAATTACGCGGCGCTATGAATGCGGATGATTTTCGCGATTATATGCTGGCATTTTTATTCCTGCGATATCTATCGGATAATTACGAAGCCGCAGCTCAAAAAGAGCTAGGGGTAGACTACCCCAAACAGAAAGAGGGGCAACGTCAACCACCGCTGACTCTGTGGTATGAACAAAATGAGCAGGATGTTCCTCAGTTTGAAAAACTAATGCGCCGTAAAGTGCATTACGTAATCGAACCTCAGTATCTTTGGACGAGCATTGCTGAGATGGCACGAACCCAGCATGTGAAACTGCTTAATACATTACAGGCAGGTTTTAAGTACATTGAGGAAGAATCGTTCGCCAGTGTCTTCCGGGGTTTGTTCTCGGAAATCAATCTTGCCTCAGAAAAACTTGGCAAAACATACGGTGAGCGAAATGACCGTCTTTGTAAGATAATCAAAGAGATTGCTGATGGGTTGAAGCAGTTCTCCACCGACAGCGACACGTTGGGGGATGCTTACGAATATCTGATCGGCCAATTTGCAGCGGGCTCAGGTAAAAAAGCCGGGGAGTTCTACACACCTCAGCATATTTCAGACATCTTATCTGTCATCGTTACGTTGGATAGCCAGGAACCTGCCACTGGACAACGGTCACACCTAGACAGCGTGTTTGATTTTGCCTGCGGGTCAGGATCATTGCTCCTGAATATTCGCAAACGCATGGGGCAGCACGGTATTGGGAAAATATACGGGCAAGAGAAAAATATCACCACCTACAACCTGGCACGTATGAACATGCTCCTGCATGGAGTGAAAGATTCAGAGTTTGATATTTTCCACGGTGATACCCTACTCAACGATTGGGATATGCTACGCGAAACCAATCCGTCCCGAATGCCTAAATTCGATGCGGTGGTTGCCAACCCTCCATTCAGCTATCGCTGGGAACCTACAGAAACATTAGCTGATGATGTGCGCTTTAAAAACCACGGCCTAGCACCTAAATCTGCTGCTGACTTCGCCTTTCTTTTACATGGATTCCATTTTTTAAAAGAAGATGGCGTAATGGCAATTATCCTGCCTCATGGTGTACTTTTCCGAAGCGGTGCCGAAGCACGCATACGCACGAAGCTGCTGAAGGATGGTCATATTGATACGGTAATTGGACTGCCTGCAAATCTGTTCTTCTCTACTGGTATTCCGGTATGTATTCTGGTGCTGAAAAAATGTAAAAAACCTGACGACGTATTATTCATCAATGCTGCCGAATACTTCGATAAGGGTAAACGGCAGAATCAGATTTCGTCTGATCATATTAAAAAAATCATTGATACTTACAAGTTCCGTAAAGAAGAACCACGATACGCGCGTCGCGTTAGCATGGAAGAAATCGAAAAAAATGATTTTAATTTAAACATCTCACGCTATGTAAGTACGGCTGAGGCTGAATAAGAAATCAAACTTTCTTCAGTACATGCTGAGTTGGTTTCTCTGGATAACCAGATAAAATCAGCAACTCAAAAACATAACGAATTTCTAAAAGAGTTAGGCTTACCTCTTTTACCGTAATTCGCGCCGTTTTATTTTCATGTTAATAAAATGCCCTTTTCATTGCGACAAGGGCATTAAAACTCATTGGTATTAATTATTACTACACCCAAACGATCTGTTCCCGTCATCAAAGATCTTGCTTTTCACTTTGGTGAGATAATCAATCCGGTTCAGTAAATCGCCGGGATAAATATCATTGAGAATATCATCACGGTTCAGGGTATATTTACCATTAGCAGGGTACTGCACCAAGTGCTGCCCCTCTTCGGGAGTCAGGTTTAATGCGCTACACCATGCTGATGTAATCATGGTTCTTAGCGTATCTTCATCCAGATTAAAATCCCCTAAGTGGTAGTAAGCATCCTTGTTCAGAAACAGAAATACGTGAAAATGACGCTTACCATTCTGGGTAAATTCCCTCACCCACGCATAGCGGAGCGTATTCGGGTGTACCCGTTTACCTTCTTTACGCTTGCGCTGTTCATCTGCTGCCAGTTTGGCTTTCAGTGAATTGGTAAATCTTGATATAGCTCCTGAATCAGTATTCGCGATACAGGAAATGGTATCACCATTATCCAGAATAACCGGGTCATGCAGATCCACCCGTATTGCCAGTGTACGTCCGTGTTCTTTAACAGCTTTATTAATAACTTCGATAATTCTTTCTTTGTATGACTTAACATGACTTCCATACTCGCTATCGTAGAGGTTCATAATAATTTATTCCTTGATAGATAGCAGTCATCGCATTACTGGTATGGCTATTAGTATGGTGGATATACAGATATTGTTAATGACAGTACAATATAATAACTATCCGACACTTAATTTCAGGCAAAGAATAGCCACAGCCTGCGATGACTGATTAAAAGTTACTCTGTAATTAGTTACAGTAATGACTGTTTAATAAAGTGATTATTCCGTCTTGTCTTTGCTCTGTTCGTTATATAAAACCATCGACAGGTTGTATGAAAATGGTTTTCCCTCTTTTCTCTGCCCGTATTTTGTTTTGCGAATAAAGTGTACTGAGCAGTTCATTCACTTTACTCCGGTTCCTGAACCGATTCGGGCCATATTGCAGGATGGTTGTCTTCCTGATATACGGCACCACACACCTGTAGCAATAATCTTTTATCCACGAGTAAAGTTCGTCTGCTTCTGAACTTACCAGCAGCAACGTCTGGGGTTTAGAGAAAATTCTCACATACTCATCCACATACCAGGCGATTATATCTACTGCGGCTTCCACGGCAGTAAGGGATATTTCTCCTTCATCGCCGTTGAAGTAATGCAGCAGTGCGGCGATCCTCGCCATATTCTCCGCCATTTTAGAAGCATAATCCTTAAAATCAGACAGGAAGCCAATCAGCCCCATTTCTGACTCGACTTTGTTATAAAATTCGAGCCAGCGTTTTTCTGCTTCGGGAGAGAAACGCAGACACTGACGCTCATTTTCCTCATTTCTGGCAATGCTCTCGTTAACAATGTCTATCAGTCGTTGATGAAATACCGGCAGATGCTCACTTGAGACAACCGGACTGGTAATTTGTCTGTAGCCCTGTGTTGAACCCGGTTGACATATCAGACATCGGGCGAAGAATCCGATCCCTTTCGCGGCATCGCCTTTTCGTTCCAGAAACCCTTTTTTAAACACATCAGGCTGAATCATCAGCCCCAGCGTCATTCTGGCATCTTTGATTAATTTATCTGGCTCGCTTTTTCTTTCCACGGGAAACATTGCGCCATCCCACATTTTATTGATGAAAGGCAGTTCATTCAGCGCGTAGCCGTTAAAAATGGTGCCAGCTTCATCAGACATAAGCCCGATGGACCGCCAGCGTCCACAGAGAGAGTCTTTCATCGCCGCAGGTGTGGCATCGTTGTATATCTGCCTGAACCTGACCGGTGCTTTCGGGGACGCGGCCAGTAGCTCTTTCAGCCGTTCATTCGTTGTGGAGTGATCTTTATTACGGCGAATATCGGATTTCAATTTTGACATCAGGGCTTTCTTTTCAATATTAAAAACCGTTTCTTCATTCCTCCAGACAACCAGGTCCTGGGTATATTTTTCAAACCATTCTTCTTCCAGTTGATACAATGGCTTCATCAGTAGTTTGTCCACAGTGCTTTTGCGTTCACCAGATTCCGCCAGAGTCAGTAAGAAAAGCGAGACCGGACTGCGCAGATTTTTCAGTCGGCACACATCAATCCGGTTCTGGCAGGCAAGTGAAATAACCCCCAGTACCGATGCGGCAATCAAAGCCTGAGGAGCCTGCGTGTGCTGTTCCACTTCATATACCGCATTTCTGATGATCTGCGGGAACACATGCACAGGGAAAGGACGACCACACAGCATAGATACCTCTTATTCAGTTAACGTTTAAAACGATTCCCCTCACATTGCTATTCCGCTATTAATGGAAGAAATAGCAGGATGAACACGGGGCATTTAAGGAAAAAACAAAAAAATAAATAAAAAAACCTAAGGTTAACGATAATTGATCCAACAAAGCAGGTCACTTAACAGCCATCCGCAGGATTTCAGGCCGATAGACTTACGCTGTGGAAACTTTCCAACCTGTTCCAGTTTCCACGCGGTAGAGCGGGAAATGGACGTGATACGCTGGCGTTCCCGTTCACGCACCAGACGATCACCATGCTCGCCGTAATCACGCAGGATTTTCAGGCGTTCTTCCGGGGTGGGGGTGATAAATGTTGTACTCATACTGCCTCCTTTGTTTCAGTGGGGGCAGTATGTCGCAGATGGGTAACTGAATGACAGCAGCGGACACCTTATTAAGGTGTTAGCGCTTATTGCGGGGATTAATGCGGTTGCTGTAATTCTCGATTCAACTGGCGTGCCCACTTATTGATGATTTTCCATCTTTAAAGTGGACGAAGCGCCATTATGACGATTTATTACCAGCGGGAGAGGGTCTATTGATTTTCATTCTCAATACGTTTTATCCACTTAGCGATAGTGTCATCACTGAATGAGTCACTGAATCCATATTTTTTGGATGCCACAGTAAGCATCTCCGCCATTTTTGAAAAATTAACCTCACCATTGCCATCAAGATAATGCTCTTTCAGCATGACATACAGGGCTATTCTTTCTGGCCTAGAAATGCGGGTTTGTTTTTCTTTTTTCACGCCGGGCATGCTTTCTACACTTTGTGGTGACAATTCATTTGCATCAAAAAACAGTTCTGATTTATCTCGAAAAACTCCACTTGGAAATATCAAATAATCCCTATCATCTTTACCATATACCACAATCGCACCTGCAATATTATTATTTTCTCTAACAGTATCCATATCCGTTAGCACGTAATGGTCTTCAGCAAAACGAGTCACTGGCGTAGCCTTTACCCGCCAGTAACCATGTGCATGCCCATTGTAGGTATAACGACATATCCCCAAATCACCTTCCAGAAGTCGAGATTCAATTTCTGTATCTTTCTCCGGGTAAAACTGCCTTATTTTAAACTCTGGCATTTTTTCATGCTGATAATAATCCATGCCTGATTTAATTTTCCTCTCCCAATCTTTAAGAAGAAATTGGCCTCCACCAAGGTACCTGACGATCTGGCATGGCAAAGCATCCAACCGAATGTAGAGTCGAACTTTATGATCAAGCCAATCATTCAGTAAATTTTCAGACATGATATGGCACTTTTCAGATGCCATTGCCAAAGGGTAAAAATCGGGCCGCTTTAATGTCATTCGACTTGTCGTCCTGTGTGGCGCTTCGCTGCTTGCGCTATATGTGCTTTATATATTGATTTATATAACTGAAATGTGGCATTCAGTCTATGCCTTGCAAGCAGCCCCGTTACCCTCTAAAATTTCCGGATTAACTTAAGAGAACACAGCATCATGAAGAAAACACCTGTAACAAAAGCCCAAATCTATCGTGCCGTTGCCAGCTCAACCGCGATCGAAACCGGTGTTTCTGTGCAAAAAATTGAGCAGCAACTGAAACAAAATCAGGCACAGGCGAAAGCCGTTGGCCTCGCCCGCTAGTCTGGCAAGATATCGTTCACCAGTTGTATCATGGGGCTGTAGTTCCCTGACACGCCTGCCTGTATTGCCTTGAAGTAAAACGCCTTGTGCTCATCCCACAGGCTGTAATCAAGTAAGCCCTTCCCTGCCAGAACCGACAGCACATCGCAAAGTAGCCGCGACAGACGCCCGTTACCTTCTCTGAAGGGGTGGATCAAAATAAACTCCACATGGCATACGGCCAGATAACTTACCAGCTCCAGACGAGCCAGGGATTTGAGTTCACCAGACCGAGAAAGAAACTGCTTCTCGAAGCCATCAAGCAGCAGCGGAATCCTGTCGGCAGCCGCAAACTGAAAACCATCCTTAGTCAGGTTAGCGTTACGTAGCCTCCCTGCCCAGTCGTACACATTCCCCAGCCATTGACGATGCCAGCCGCTGATATGTTCAAAAGCCAGCTCAGCAGGCGGCTGGCCTTCGATAAATAACTGCTCATAAAGCATCAACAACAAGCCAGACTCCAGCGCCTCCATTTCCTGCTCATCAACTATCCCCAATTTATTGGCAAGCACCAGGTCGTTAGAGCCTGGCTGATAACGCTCTTCCGCTGAATTAAGCTCATATTTTGACAACCCCTTACCTCCGCCCAAACAGGTTCACAACGTTGTTTTCCTGCTGCCGCTGATAGTTGTTAACCCGGTCTTCCCAGATCTCAAGCGCCCTACGCTTTTCAGGCAGGTAATCATAACGGTCATAATGTTTTGAGCTGACGTCATTCAGAGCATGGTTCTGAATACGGTCCCGGATCTCTTTGCTGATCCCCGCCTCCCCCATCAGCGTTTTACAGGTGCGGCGTAAATCTCGTGCGGTGAAAACTTTAAACTCAGGATTAAAGGCACGAAAATACATGATGGAACGCGCCAGGCTATCAGTACGTACCGGACGCTCACCGTTAGTTGATAGCGGGAAAATATAGGGACTGTTACTTTCCTTAGTCAGTTCTTTCACTGAGGCTAATTCCTGTAGCGCCGATTCAGTCAGCGGGATCAGGTGTTCGCGCTTGTTTTTCGATACATCGGCTATGACCAGTAACGTCTTTTGCTGCCAGTCAATCGCGCTCCACTGGCTGGCAATCATTTCAAACGGTCGCTGCCCACCAGCATAAACACAGAAGCGGATAAGATGCTGCATCAACGGTCCTACGTTGGTGGACTCTGCAAACCGCTCCATGACAAAACGAAGCTCTTCCAACGTTAACCATGTATCACCCACTTTTTCCGCCGAAGACTGCTTCGGTATAGCCGAGACCGGGTTAACTTCAAGACCGAACGTGATACCCACACTGGTATTCATCGGATCGTTATCGGCTTTCAGACCGTAGTTAAATGCCGCCATCAGGTAGGAACGAATCCGGTTTGCATGGACCACAGCATCACGCTGGATAATGCCAGACAAGATTGTTTTGATCTGTAACGGCGTGACATCTTTCGCTTTGGTTTCGCGAGGAATGACCGAATAACACTCTTTTTCAAGACGCTTCAGCACATCGGCCCAGGTACGCTTGTTGTCGAGTTTCATCTTGTTAACATAGCCATGCACCAGTTCTTCAAACGATCCCTGCGAACGATGAAGCTGCATGATGTGCTGTTCGGCCAGGCGCTGTTGTTCAAGCTCTTGCTGGGGATCTTTTCCTTCAACAAGCCAGGCACCATACTTTTTCGCCAGATCATTGGCCGTCACCAGTTTCATCTCAGGCCAGATGCCCAACTGGATGAATTTCTCTTTCTTCCCTTTCTCAACGTAGTAACGGAAATAAAAAACCTTGCTACCTGAAGGCTGAACTTTGACGCCAAGCCTGCCGGTACCGCGCTGAGCGCTGTTGCTCCACACGTAGTACGACGTGCTTTTTGTCTTCAATCCGCGTATAGCAGTCTCGGTAAGATTAGCGGCCATGAGGTTACCTTTCTGAGGATAAGCGTTACCTGACCCAATGCCCATTTTGGGTCAGGTAATGGGTCAGGTAAGGATAGTACAATGAGGAAATAAGAGAACCAATCAGAAACAAAAATTACTTTGTAACTAGTTGATTATTAACAATTAAAAATACAAATAGAGGCAATGGCGAACAATTAGAAACATGCTAATTTTATGACTCATAATCGCTTGGTCGCTGGTTCAAGTCCAGCAGGGGCCACCAAATTTTAGCTTTAGAATCATATAATTAAGCCACTCTCGCGAGTGGCTTTTTTGTTTATAAGTGTTTGAGTGTCGCAAAAGTGTCGCAGTAGTTGCTACTAGAAACTCATTTATCAGCGCCTCTATCACCATTCCTCTGCTTTTCCTACTGAAGCTTTTTAATCATCGGAATGAGCTTTTTCGCCTTTTCTTTTACATAGTCGTCAAGATGAAGTTGCAAGCGCTCGTCAAATGATGTTTCTGACCGCTTTAGGAGTGTAGTTTCTGGGGGCACAAATTTACTCTTTCCGGGACTTTGATCAGTCATCAAAAGCCGCCCATCTTCCAGGGTAAAACTTAATTCCGCAAAAATATATTTGTGGCCGCCAATGTATTCAAAGGCTCTTGCTTCAGACGAGTGGCTGAACATTGTTCGATGGCCTTCAAGCATAAAATAATCTACCATTTGAGGGGTATTATCGATGAACTCTCTAATCTGAGGCGTTGATATGATTCCGGAAACATCACGTCCGTTTATAGAAACTTCAACAACTGTTTGCTCTGGCGATTCAATCCACTTATTTTCAGACAAGCCTTCAAAATCTTCTCCTGGATAAGAGGAGGACCATGAGCCTTCAAGTGTCGGACTAGACATAACCCATTTTTCAGCAAGATGGTAATTATCAATGAGTTGTTTGGAGTCCATAGTTGCCACCATGAACAAAGAAGATCCCACTACAGCAAGTACTGCCCACCATTTTTTAATAATTTGCATTTACCGTAACCCAAATCCCCAAAGATTGTATTAATTTACAACGCGAAGGCACTAATTAGAAATAGTATATTCTCAATCTGGTTGTAATCTAGATACGATTTCATAAAGATGTGGCTTACTATCGTGTAATGAAAATTAGCATTGAATCTTGATTACCATCGGGCATTGCTCAATGAATTACACACAATTTGGTTCAAACAATACTAAAAATTTTTTCAGCCTTTTTAAAATGCTGATCTCGATTCAAACCCGCACCAGCCACGGCTTTGCTGGTTTTTCTTTGTCTGCCGCCTATCGCGCCACTTGATCTTTCCGCCTCACACAAAATAAAAAATTTCCTTACTTATCTGTTGGTTACGATTTTCGTTAGATCCTACGCAGATCCCTAAAACTGAAAAACACTGAAATTCTTTTCAATCTTTTCAGTTCCGGTATTCCTTAAAGCCGCCAGCACTGGCGCGGCCTGTCGGTCTGGTTTGTAGAAAAATAAAACTGAAAAATTTTTATGATCCAAAAACCACAGGCGGGTGCGGTGTAGTGCGATTTTGGTCTGCGAAAGATTTTTTTGGCCGTGCTGTGAAGCACCAGCGCCCCGCTGTGCGCACGATCTGTTTTAAGGGTGGCTCTGAGTGTGCGAAAAGGCTGAACGCGCCATAGCGCCGCTGACAGCACGTAGCGATAACCGCTTAAGAGGTAAGAAAAGAGATATCCCGCCAGGGGATGAAGGGCATAAAAAAACCCGCTTTCGCGGGTTATGTTCTGGACAGGTTTACTTGCCAATCAACGGGGAGTATTTGCCGTTCAGCGTGTCCGCTTTCGTTCCGGTGTTCCGTATGGCTCCCGCGTTGGTCGGTGCTCCCGTATTGCTGTGCGTGTGGCTTGCCGTTTGCTCTGCCAGCTCTTTCACCACCTCGAGCGTGTCGAGCATCAGCTGCGCCACATTGATTGTGCCAGAGTCAATCCACACTACCGGGGCAATAATCTGCTGTTGCACGACCGCCACGCTTTTGCGTATCTGCCCAATTTTCTCGATCGGGTCTTTACCCGTTGTGACTGTCTGGCTCCCGGCTATGTCTGTTTCATCATTGCCGCCGATACTCGCCACGCGGTTCTTCACTGCCTGGCTATAATCCCCCGTGCATACCTGCTGAATGGCTCCGGCCATCAGTGTGGACGTGCCCAGCACGGTAATTTTATCCGTGGCTTTAATCATGGTTTCCCGGCTGACCAGCTCCCGCTGTTCCGAAGCGGCCTTAACAACCCGCGCCATTGAGGTTTCACTGATCGTCTGGTCTGTCTGCCTCACCCAGTCACCCGCCAGGGTGACGCGCTGAGACACTTCCGCACGCTGCTGTTGCAGCTGCTCGCCAGGCTGGATATCCGGTAAGCTGGTTCCCTCCGGTACGGTCTGCCGCACAAAGGGTTTACCCGGCCTTCCGCCAGTAAAAGCAATTTCAACCAGCGTCCCTTCAGGTGGAAACTGGTACATCCCGGAATCGTTACCCGCCATAGGAACCGGCAGAGGCACAGCTGAGTAAGCAGGCGTGTCTTTATCCGGGTTCCAGACTGTCACGCCGCCAGTCAGCGGTCGACCAGCCCAAGACAAACACCAGCGAAACCAATACCTGCCACAGGCCGTTTGTCATCAGCGCATCCCGTTATGTTCCAGGCTGAAGTGATTACCAGCCGGACGGGATTTGAAACGCCCGCCCCACGTTCCGCCCAGCGATTCCCAGTATTCACCCAGCGGCAGATAATCAGCCGTGTCCGTTTTGTACTGGTCATTCACGTACAGGTTAAAATCCACGGCCAGACGCTGTGTGTGCAGACTGTTGGTGGTACCGCTGCCTTTTTTAGCGTTCAGCGCCGCCTGTTCCGGCGTACGGTACGCCTCGCCAAAAGTCAGGCGATAGCCATGCTCTTCAGCCCAGTGGATCAGAATGGCCACCATCACGGTAACCCTCACATCATGCTACTGGCGCTGTTAGTCACGATATCGACGGCAGCAGCAAGAACCGGCGCAGACTGGAGGCGGCTTTCAACGGTGTAAGCCAGAACGGAAAGGGAATGGATGGCATCACGGGCACGATCAAGAATTTGTGTGCAGCGTGCGGCGGTCATGTGCTCAGTTGAAACGGCTTCCCCAGCGATTGCCCCCACATTGGCGGCGGCACTTAACGCGCAAAACTGCATGTTGGCTTCAATGGCGTTATTGACAGGAACGGACGGGAGGCTGTTAATCTGCCCCAGCATTCTATCCAATAGCCGCGAATCTTCGGTGTAATCGGTGATAGCCAAAAGCTCATCGCAGGTCAGGCGGTGCGGTTGAACCGGATTTAACTTATTGCGGAGGATCTGCGGACGCATACCAACGGCAGCAGCTACATCTTCCAGATTGTGCGCTAGCGCAAACGCTCAGCAAGCAGCATCAAAATGAGCATGTTTAGAAGTCTGATAATCAAACATTGTTAGCTCCTCCCTAATCCGTAGGATGAATTACGCGTTAAGCGAAACATCGCATTCGCTTAACGCCATTACGGTTAAGGTGACCATGTTCACTTCAACCAGCCCTTTTTTCTGTGCACCTTTAGGCTTGATAGGGAGTTTTCCGTAGGAAATCAAATTCTCAGCAGTACTTCGCGACATGCCAGTACGGCGGCAATATGCATCAAGTGGAATGTATGGATCGGGGATCACGATTGTAATGTTGGGACGCATAATGCAAACTCCTCTTGCTGTGGATACGCCAATATCCACTGTTATTAACCTATACTCGTAAAAAGTTACAACAAGGAGAGTCCAGATCGCATTAAGCGACAAATAAATCGATTTATCGCATTTTGCGAAAACCTGACTAAATTATGGGCAAATTCTCTTACGGACAAATCAGCCACAGCAATGAAGTACTCGACAGAGTGATTAATGCTTATGGCTTTACGTCTAAGCTGATGCTTGCCGATCACTTTGGAATGGCATCGAGTAGCCTGGCTGGACGCTACAAACGAGGCGGCTTTCCCGCTGACATGGTAGTTAGGTGTGTAGCTGAAACTGGCGCATCGTTAGAATGGCTTGCTACTGGTCAAGACAGGAAATTTGACGACGATGAACTCGACATTATAAAAATGCCTCGTCGAAAAATCGTTGATGGCCTTCTTTACGATGCTGGCAGGTACATGTTGGATAAGGTCTCATTCCTCCCGGGAGTCCCTTTACCTAAGTCCCCAATCTGCGTCCAGGAAGGTAATAGCCAATTTATCGTGGATACCTTATTTACTGAGGTTTATAACGATCAGTGGTTGGTTGAAATTGAAGGTAAAATAAGCATTCGCACTCTTACCCGCATCCCAATTAAGAAAGTCAGAGTAAGTGGCGTCGGCATGGCCTTTGATTGCGCAATAGAAGATATAAAAATTCTTGGTAGGGTTGTATTAACAATAAGATAAGCATAAGGATTTGAAGATGATTGACTACAAAACAGCATCAAAAGACCAACTCAAAGCGGAGATGAAACGCTTAGCAGGCGTTGTATCTGACACGCCCTTTGGTACAAAAAAAGAATTCTTTCACCTCCCTGAAATTTTGAACTCGGGCGAACGTCCGGTGGCCATTGCCAGTGGCATGATGGACGGCAACACCTGGCTCATCACACTGACAAATAAACGCGTAATTTTCCTTGATAAGGGCATGATTTTTGGTGTTAAGCAGGTTGACATCAACCTCAACAACATTGTGAGCGTAGGCGGCAAGACGGGGCTTATGTTTGGTGAAATTATGATTTCTACTAGCGGCCAAAACTACACAATCAAAAATGTCATGAAAGGCTCAGTTATACCCTTCACAAATTTAGTGAACGAAACAAAAAACTCTCTGAATGCCCCTGCCTCGCAACAACAAGAACCGACCAAAGACACTCAATCATTCGATGATCAAATGGCGAAAATTGAACGTCTTGCAAAAATGAAAGAAGAAGGGATTCTTACAGAAGAAGAATTCCAGCAGCAGAAAAAATTCATTTTGAATGGTTAATTTATGTCTGTAAGAAAGTTAGCTAACGGCCAACGGGTTGCTGATTTTTACACTGTAGACAGAACTGATGGTAAAGACGGCATGCGGGTTCGTAGGAAGTTTGTCACAAAAGGCGAAGCGCTGGCGTTTGAAAATTACACACTGCAAAAATTTGAGGACACGCCCTGGTTAGGCCAGGGCAAAGACAAACGTCGTCTTTCGGATATAGTCCATCTATGGTTTGAGCGCCATGGAATAACTTTGCGTGACGGCGAGAAACGTAAAAGCACCATGCTCTGGGCAGATCTGTGCATAGGGTCGCCCCTGGCTACTGAATTCTTAGCCCAGCTTTTCACCGCGTACCGGGCAAAAAGGCTCGATGGCCATTTTGCCCGTACTAAGCGCGTTACTCAGGTTTCGCCTCGCACCATGAACTTAGAGCACGCGTATTTCCTCGCTGTGTTCAATGAATTGAAACGACTTGGCGAATGGGAAGCGCCAAACCCGCTAGATAACATTCGACAGTTCAGAACAGAAGAAAGTGAGATGGCCTTTCTTACTGGAGAGCAGATTGACAGTCTCTTAGAAGAAAGCCACCACAGCTCTGCTAAAGATTTGGAGATGATTGTCAGAATTTGCCTGGCTACTAGTGCTCGCTGAATGACGGGTGCCCCCTTGTTGTCCCCTGAGTTTTCCTCCTGGCATTCGCCAGGCTATATTCCTCCTCTGATTTTTTGCTGCACCCTGTGCAAGCACACATGGAATCAATCAAATGTAGTCCGTCCTGCCGCTCACCCTCACAAACCCTAAAAACTAAAGAAATCCCCCATCGCGCCGATCATCATCCGTGTGTATTATTTCCTGTAGCGTTGCCCACAACTACCCTTAACTCAAATACTTAAGCGCCAAAGCGAAAGGCATCATGAGCACACCGATCAAACGGCTAGAAATCATTAAAAATGCCATTGAACTGGAAGATGACGACATCATCCAGAGCCAGCTGACACGGCTGAAGAATGAAGCGTTTGACGATGAGCTACAGGCAATCGTCGTGGCGCTTGAGCAGAAGAATTACACCGCCGCCATCAGGGCCATTACCGCCTGGCTGCAGGGCCAGCGCGCCATCACCCCGTGGCGCGACCCGCAAGTGGCAGCCAGCAAGCTGGAGCTGAAGGCGCTGGAAGAGCGTCTGCGCGATCTCATCGATCGCCGCAACGCGCGGGTGCAGCAGCTTGATGAGTTCAACGATCTCTATTTCTCCCGTCTCGGCCCGCTGATGCAGCAGATCCTCGCTCTGCGTAAAACCCTGGCGGAGCTGAACCTGCGCCGTCAGCAGGCGGAGGCGCGTCGTCGCGAGGAAGATTACCGTCGCTGCCAGCGCTATATGGCGCAGGCGGTAGAGGTGCTGGCGACGCTCACCCAGCGCTGGCGCGATCTGCCAGCCGACTCCGTGCAGGCGGCTGAAGCGCGCAAGCATCTGGAGCAGCAAAGTAATCTGATTGCTAATCTGCTGGCCGAGGCGCTGGAGCTGGAGAGCGGCTTAACGCGCGAAGAGGAGCCTGCTCGCCAGGCGCGTGACGAAGCCAACGAAGAGTACGAGAAGTATCGCGAGCAACATCACGATGTCGAAATGCGGCTGCGCAAAGGGAAGCACCTCTCTGAAGAAGATCAGAACGAACTCAAGCGTCTCTGGCGACAGGCGAGCAAACTCTGTCATCCGGACCTGGTGGCGGACGACCTGAAAGAGGAAGCCAACGCGATGATGGTGCAGCTCAACCAGGCCAAACAGCGTGGCGACGTCAAGGCTATTCGCTCGCTGGTCGCCCGCCTGCAGCAGGGCTTCGAGCCGCTGATGGCCAGCGACAGGCTGAACGATCTGGAACGTATCCGCAAAAAAATGGCGCAGGTACGCGAGCAAATCGACACCTTAGTGAACGAGCTGGCGGAGCTGGAGAAAGAAGAGTCCTGGCTGCTGGTGTCGTCGCTGAGCAATATGGAGGCGTACTTTGCTCAGCAGGAGAAAGCCCTGCACGAGGTTCGCGCCTCGCTCGAACACCAGGTGAACGAAGCGCAAATGGATTCAGCAGCCTGATTATTTAGCGTGCCAGTAGGCGCTGGCACGCACCAACTGTTGATCAATCGCGTCAGTGTCAAACTGACGGCTCAGGCTTTTTACTACCTTTCCTTCCCCGGTCAGCCAGATAAAGTACTCTTCCGCCGGAACGGTCAACGCCGCCAGACGATCCGCCACCGCCTGCTCGCTGTGGCCCACTACCCAGGTGATGTCGACGTCGCTCAGGTGCGCCAGATAGTCCTTATATGCGTCGTTCCCGACCGTTACTACCGCGTGAATTTCCGGGCGAACCGGCAGTTTAGCAAGACTCTCTAAGCGTCGACGTAGCGCAGGCATACCGGATTCATCACACACGTACAGTTGCCAGGCGTAATCTTCCGGCACCACCAGCGAACCGCGCGGCCCACCAATGGTCAACGTGTCCCCCGCTTTCGCCTCAACCGCCCAGTTGCTGGCAATGCCGCCGTCATGAATGAAGAAATCGAGCACCAGTTCATGGCGAGACTCATCATACAGCGGCGTATAGTCGCGCGTCTGCGGACGCACGCCGTCGCCCCAGTCGATGCCTTCATCAGTCACCACGGGCGGCACAAACACCGCCCCCGGTGCCGGGAAAAAGACTTTGGTGTGGTCGTCGAAGCCGCGGGAGCTAAACCCCTCCAGCGCCTCGCCACCTAATACAACGCGCTGGAAACCCGCGCTCACGCGTTCCACGCGGAGCACCGTCAGCTCGCGAAAACGCAGGTCATTACGAACACGCTGTGGGTAACGGGTAGATGCCATTTTTAGCCCCTTCTCTGATGAATACGATATATCTAAATTAATTTTTAAATGATAATGATTACTAATCAGTAAAAAAGCAAGATCTTTTAGATTGCATCTGAATATATCTTAGATATAGTTTAGATATATCAAATTGAAGGAATTACTATGCGACACGAACATGATGGCGGCGGACGCCGACCGCGCTTTTTCGGCCACGGCGATCTGCGGCTGGTGATTCTGGATATCCTGACCCGCAATGCGAGCCACGGCTATGAGCTGATCAAAGAGATTGAGAACCTGACCCAGGGTAATTACACCCCGAGCCCTGGGGTGATCTACCCGACGCTGGATTATCTGCAGGATCAGACCTTTATCACCATTACGGAAGAAGAGAACGGCAGAAAGCGAATTGCGATTACCGTGACGGGCCAGCAGTGGCTGGATGAGAACCAGGAACAGCTTGAGCACATACAGGCACGCATCAAAGCGCGTTCTGTCGGCTTCCAGCTGCGCAAAAACCCGCAGATGAAGCGGGCACTGGATAACTTTAAAGCGGTGTTAGACCTGAAGGTGAATCAGGGAGAGCTCAGCGACGCGCAGCTTAAGCAGATTATCGGCGTCATTGACCGCGCGGCGCTCGAGATCTCCCAGCTGGATTAAGCCGGAGCGTGTTCGCTCACGCGGAAGACGCGTACCAGCTCTTTCAGGTGCATCGCCTGTTCGTTAAGCGATGCCGCCGCGGCGACGGACTCCTCCACCAGCGCGGAGTTCTGCTGGGTGGTGGCATCAATCAGGCCAATCGCGCTGTTAATCTGCGAGATCCCTTCCGTCTGCTCATGGCTGGCCTGGCGGATCTCACGCAGGATGACGTCCATCTCTTCCACGTTGCCCACCATCCCGTTGATCAGCGCGCTCGCTTTTTCCACCAGGTTCATGCCGTCCTGGGTCTGACTGGTGGAGCTCTCAATAAGCTCACGGATTTCGCTGGCCGACGACGCGCTCTTCTGGGCAAGCTGGCGCACCTCACCGGCCACCACCGCAAAGCCACGACCGTGCTCACCGGCGCGCGCTGCTTCCACGGCCGCGTTCAGCGCCAGAATGTTGGTCTGGAAAGCAATGGCGTCGATCAGGTCGATAATGTCGGACATCCGGTTCGACGTCTCGTTAATCAGGCGCATTTTGCTGGTCACCTGCTTCATCATCTCACCGTTGTTTTTGACCACCGTGGCAGCATCTGCCGAGAGGTTGGTCGCTTCGCCAGTGTGCGAGGCGGTGTTTTTCACCGTCGCGGTGATCTGCTCCATCGAGGCTGCTGTCTGTTCAACGGAACTTGCCTGCTCTTCCGTGCGCGCGGCGAGATCCTGGTTACCCGCAACGATCTGCGCGGCTGCGCTGGAGATATTCTCCGAGCCGGTTTGCACCTGCTGCACAATGTCCAGCAGACGGTTTTTCATCTCCATCAACGCATGCAGCAGTAAGCCCGTTTCGTCTTTGCCGTGCGGCGTGATGCTGCCCGTCAGATCGCCCTCTGAAATGGCCTTCGCAAAATTCACCGCCTCGCCGAGCGGACGGGTGATAGCGCGCACGATAAACCAGCCGATCAGGCTGCCTGCCGCGACGCTAAAGAGGGTGATGAGGATCAGCAGCAGTCGGTTAGACCTGAAATCCCCTTCTACCTGCGCGCCTGCACTCTGCATCTCGCTGTTTTGAATGGCAATCAGCTCCTTCACCTTCGCTTTATAAGCCTGCTGCACGGCAAGGGTGGTGGTCATCATCTCTTGAATGGCACCCGCACGATTGTTGTTCTGCACCGCCTGCAGGATGCGATAGCGCGAGTCCAGATACTGCTGGCGCACACTACGGATATCCGCCAGCACCTGCTGAGACTTTTCATCCTGCAACGCGTTGTTCAGCTCGCCCAGGATCACCGTGATGTGCTCGCTGATCTCTTTCAGGTGCTGCTGAGATTGCCCCGTGTAAGTCCCCTGCTCGTCCAGCAGCATCAGCTGTTGAGTGCTAATAAATTCCTGGAAGTTATCGATTAACTGGTTCGCTTTTACCGTGGTCGGATAATCACGGGTAATAATGGATTGCATCCCATTATTTGCCCGGTTCAGACTCAGCAGAGACAGGCTCGCGCTGATTGCCATCAGGACAATAAAGAACCCAAACGCCAGAAATAATTTCGTGCCGATCTTTACGTCATGTAAGAACATATTTACTCCATCGATGTGATTATTTCTCAGACGATCGCTGTTATCGGTAACGAATTCGCTAACTTTATGACTTTGATCGTTTTTTTATTTCATAACCATCACAATGGATAGGCAGAGACTATTAATTTCGTCTCATCGATCGTTACCAGACCACCAGAAGCGTGTTTTGCAAAACAGCATCATGGGAAACTGACTTAGGCAGGAATAAATAACTGAGGTACTTTTTTTAGTTATTTAATATTATATTAACAATAAAGCACATTAATAGTCACAAGCAGCCATAAAAAAGCCGTTTATTCCTTACGGAATAAACGGCTTTTCCGGAACTTTACTGACTCAATGGAGCACGGTTACCGCATCCTTCAGACGCCCGGCACGGTGTTTCACCATGGCAGAAATGTGCGCGCTCTCCTCGACCAGGTCGGCATTTTTCTGCGTGATGCTGTCCAGCTCGGCCACCGCACGGGTTAATTCTGAGAGCCCGGTGGCCTGCTCGGAGGTGGAGTGACTGATCTGAGCGATAAGCTGCGTCACGTTTTTCACCTGCTCGACAATGTCATCCATCGTGCGGCCGGCGGCGTGCACCTGCTCGGAGCCGGACTGCACTTTGCTGGCGCTGGCATCGATGAGTTTACGTATATCGTTAGCCGCACTGGCGCTGCGGCTGGCGAGATGGCGGACTTCGCCCGCGACCACGGCAAACCCTTTCCCCTGCTCACCCGCCCGTGCCGCTTCAACTGCCGCATTGAGCGCCAGGATATTGGTCTGGAAAGCGATGTCGTTTATCAGGGAGGTAATCGAGCCAATTCGCTGCGTGCTGTCGGCGATGTCATCCATGGTTTTGACCACGGTCTGCATCGCATTGCCGCCCTTCGTCGCCGCACTGCTCGCAGCAACGGAGAGTTTATCCACCTCGGCGGCAGTTTCAGAGTTGCTCTGCACGGACGCGGCCATCTGGTTCATCGTTGCGACGGTCTGCTGCACATTCGCTACCGTCTGACGCGTACGATCGTTCAGATCTTCATTACCCCGGGCCAGCCTGTCGCTGCCGTCACGCACGCTCACCACCTGGCTCGAGACGTCGTTGATCAACCAGCGGCACATCAGCCCAAGCTGGCCTATCGCGCGCAGGGTCAGCCCCAGCTCGTCACTGCGGTTCAGATGCTGCACGCTGTTGCGCTCCCCGGTAGCCACCCTCAGGGCCTGTCGCGCCACGTTTTCGACCGGACGCACAATCTGTTGCTCAAACAGCAGCGTCCCCAGCAGCATGACCACCGCAGCCGCAACGAGCGGCATCCACCCTGCGGAGGTGGCGATCAGCGTGGCGGCGAGGACGGCAAAAAGCACCGCCATTACGCTACGCACCCGCCAGCGCAGCGGCATGGCCGGCAGTTTACCCAGCCAGCCCTTTCCCACCACCAGCCCTTTATGAATACGTTTCTTACAGCTGCCGTCATTCAGCGCGCGGTAAAGCGGCTCCACGGTGGCTATCTCTTCCGCCGTGGCTTTGGTGCGGATCGACATATAGCCCGTCACCTTCCCGTGACGCACCATTGGCACCGCATTCGCGCGCACCCAGTAGTGGTCACCGTTTTTGCGCCGATTTTTGACAATCCCGCTCCACGGTTCCCCCTGTTGCAGGGTGTACCACATATCGGCAAAGGCGGCTTTTGGCATATCAGGGTGGCGCACCATATTGTGCGGCTGGCCCGTCAGCTCATCAAGCGGGTAACCGCTCACCTGCACAAACGTGTCGTTGGCGTGAGTAATGTAGCTGTGGATGTCTGTGGTAGACATTAAGGTGGTGTCATCGTCCAGAGGATATTCATTCTGGGTGACATAGGTTGGAGAGGACATTGTGAGCATCCCTTGCAGGTTATTTGAATGTTAAATTTGTGGGTAATTGTTTTTTCGGCGGTAACCAATTTATCTTTAGTTGTTAAACTTGATGGAGATCGCAGATTTCACTTAAACCGCACTTTTTGTGAGAATTTATAATTCATTGATTTGAAATACTTTCTCTTTGAAATTACCTGCAAAGCATGACCTGTTAACGCCCGCTTAAGTGGCATGCAGTGCACTCCTTTCGTGCAATTGCGCTTTTATGCCCCGTCCTGCACGTGCTGTGCCTTATCGCTAAATCCCGTTTCGGTTGTATCGGCATGATTAAATATTGTGCAACATTATTTTAACCTGGCGTTTATCCCGATTTTCGTTAAGTCCTCTGAAGTGGCGTAATCCCTGCAATACTTAAACCAGTATCATGTGATACGCGATCCCCGGGAGCATATTTTGAACAGGTTACCTTCCAGCGCCTCGGCTCTTGCCTGTACCGCGCACGCATTGAATCTCATAGAGAAGCAAACGCTTGATCATGAGGAGATGAAACAACTTAACCGAGAGGTCATCGATTACTTTAAAGAGCACGTCAATCCAGGATTTCTGGAGTATCGCAAATCTGTTACCGCCGGCGGGGATTACGGAGCCGTAGAGTGGCAAGCGGGAAGTCTGAACACGCTTGTCGACACCCAGGGACAGGAGTTTATCGATTGCCTTGGTGGTTTTGGTATCTTCAACGTGGGGCACCGTAATCCAGTTGTGGTTTCCGCCGTACAGAATCAACTTGCGAAACAACCTCTCCATAGCCAGGAACTGCTCGACCCGCTTCGCGCCATGCTCGCGAAAACGCTGGCGGCCTTAACGCCCGGCAAACTGAAATACAGCTTCTTTAGTAACAGCGGCACGGAATCGGTCGAAGCGGCGATTAAACTCGCCAAAGCGTACCAGTCGCCGCGTGGGAAATTCACCTTCATTGCCACCAGCGGCGCGTTCCACGGTAAATCCCTGGGCGCACTGTCGGCGACCGCTAAATCCACCTTCCGCAAGCCGTTTATGCCGCTGCTGCCGGGCTTCCGCCACGTGCCGTTCGGCGACATTAACGCCATGCGCACCGCGCTGAATGAATGCCGTAAAACCGGCGATGACGTGGCGGCGGTGATCCTGGAGCCGATTCAGGGCGAAGGCGGCGTGATCCTGCCTCCGCAGGGCTATTTGCCTGCCGTGCGTCAGCTGTGCGATGAGTTTGGCGCCCTGCTGATCCTCGACGAAGTCCAGACCGGGATGGGACGCACCGGCAAGATGTTTGCCTGCGAGCACGAGAACGTTCAGCCAGACATTCTGTGTCTGGCGAAAGCGCTCGGCGGCGGCGTGATGCCGATTGGTGCTACGGTAGCCACCGAGGAGGTATTCTCGGTGCTGTTCGACAACCCGTTCCTGCATACCACGACCTTTGGCGGTAACCCGCTGGCCTGTGCGGCCGCGCTGGCGACCATCAACGTGCTGCTGGAACAAAACCTGCCTGCGCAGGCGGAGCAGAAAGGCGACATGCTGCTGGATGGCTTCCGCCAGCTGGGCCGGGAATATCCGGATCTGGTGCAGGATGCACGCGGCAGAGGGTTATTGATGGCGATTGAGTTTGTCGACAACGAAATCGGCTATAGCTTCGCGAGCGAGATGTTCCGCCAGCGGGTACTGGTGGCCGGAACGCTCAACAACTCGAAAACCATCCGTATTGAACCGCCGCTGACGCTGACGATTGAGCAGTGCGAGCAGGTGCTGAAAGCGGCACGTAAAGCGCTGGCAGCACTGCGTGTGAGCGTGGAAGAGGCGTAAAAAGCGCCGGGTGACGCTACGCTTACCCGGCCTAAGCAAGCCCGGTAAGCGTTAGCGCCACCGGGCAGTTTTTTACCGGTGAAACTCCGCCACCGTCATGGTGAAGCGAAGCACGGTATCGCCTTCGTTCCCATAGCCGTGCGCCATTTCTGTTTTGGCGACCGCCGACGCGCCAGCCTCAACCTGCGTCACCGTCTCGCCCACCGTCAGCGACAATACCCCCTCGTTCACGTGTAGCAGTTCACATGTGCCTGCCGGGTGCCCCGGTGAAGAGAAGTGTTCCCCCGGCTGCATCTCCCACTGCCACAGTTCAATCATGTCCGGGCCAGCGGTACCCGCCAGTAATCTGGCAGAACCGCCCTTTGCGCCCTGCCACAGAACCGGGATGGCCTGTTTTTCAATAACATGCACGACTGGTTCGCTGGAGACGTTAACAATATCCGCCACGGAAACGCCCAGCGCGGCAGCCAGTTTGCACAGGATAGCGATACTGGGATTGGCGGCCCCCTTTTCGATTTCCACCAGCATGCCTTTGCTGACGCTGGCGCGGCGGGATAGCTCATCCAGCGACAATTTTTTATCTTTACGCCAGTTGCGGATGCGGTTCGCCACGGCCAGGCTTACCTGGGCAACATCGGCCCCCTGCTCAGTCATTATATTGACTTTATCAGTCATTGGTCACTACCATGGTATAAAACAGTCAATACAGGATTATTTATGTCTCTCGTTACGCCGTCAATAGACCCGCGTCTTGCCGGGATTGCCCCGGGCTTTCGGGCGCTGAGCATTCTGGTTGAAGCCGCACAGATTACCCATCCAGAAGTTGCCCCCGCCGCGCTGACGCAGGCTTGCCAGCAGGTGTTGAATGATGATGTACCGTGGGCACAAGCGCATCTCGCTGCCTGGGATGAGGTATTTAAAAACTTTGGCGCGAAGCCAAAACGTACCCCCTGCTCGGCCTCCGCACTGCGAAAGCGGGTGCTTAAAGACGGTTCGCTACCTTCACTCGACCCGGTGGTGGACATCTATAATGCGGTCAGTATTCGCTACGCCATTCCGGTAGGGGGCGAGAATCTCGCGGCCTATTCCGGTGCGCCGCGCCTGACGCTGGCCGAGGGCAATGAACCCTTTGACACCCTGAAAGAGGGCCAGCCGGTGGTGGAATACCCGGATGCTGGCGAGGTCATCTGGCGCGACGATATGGGCGTCACCTGTCGTCGCTGGAACTGGCGACAAGGAATACGTACCCGTCTTGATAGCCAGGCGCAGACCATGTGGTTTATTCTCGAAAGTCTGCCAACGATGCCGTCAGGTGCGCTCGAAGAAGCGGGCGAGGAGCTGGTCAGCAATCTGCAACGATTAATGCCAGGCGCAACGGCTCAGGTTCAACTGCTGGAACTGTAAGAGGACAACACGATGTTTCACGGGTTAAGTGCGTTTCCGTTAACGCCCCTGAAAGAGGGGAAGTTTGACGAGCAGGCCTTTATCAACCTGCTGCGCCCCCTGATCGACGCGGGGGTGGATTCGCTGGGTATTCTGGGTTCAACGGGCAGCTATGCCTACCTCACCGTTGAGGAGCGCACGCACATTACCCGCTGCGCGGTAGAACATGCCAATGACATTCCGGTCATGGTCAGTATTGGCGCACTGAGACTGGATGACATTCTGCGTCTGGCTGAGCACGCGCAGAAGGCAGGTGCATCCAGCGTGCTGATGGCACCGGTGTCGTACCAGCGTTTGACGACGGACGAGGTCTATTCGCTGTATGAGACGGTAACTCGCCAGCTCTCCGTCCCGCTGTGCGTTTATGATAATCCCGCCACCACCGGGTTTGAGTTTAGCGACGAGCTGATGTTTGCCGTGGCGGCGCTGCCCAATATTGGCTCGGTGAAAATGGGCCACATGCCGGAGGATGTGTCGCAGGTGCGGGCGCGTCTTCCGAAGACGGTCACGCTGGGGATAAGCGGCGACTGGCGGGCAGGATCCGCCCTGCAGGCCGGGTTTGACGTCTGGTATTCCGTCGTCGGCGGGCTGTTCCCTCAGGCGGCACTGGCAATTGCGCACTCGAAGGACAGCATGGAATCAGAACGTCTGGAGCCACTGTGGGCGCTGTTCCGCCGTTACGGCAGCTTGCGGGTGATGGCGGCGGCAGCCGAGATGATGGGAAAAGTGGAGGCACCGGCGCTCCCCTTCCCACTGCAGGCGATTCAGGGTGAGCCGCGCGAGGCGCTTGCTGCGATCCTGGCGGACCTTAAGCTGGCCTGAAAAATGCCGGGTGGCGCTAGCGCTTACCCGGCCTACAAAACTTCATCAATCTGTTGCGTCCCCGATCAAACGTGGAATCTCGCAATAATGATTCCTTTTCCAGTATGAGATATCATTTCCCGATAATCGGCCAGCCACCTCTGAGGGACCATGCGCTATTTTTTTCTGGAATGGGTCAATCCTTTCGAAATCATGATGCTTAATTCGCTTGCTCAGGATCATCCCGTTAAGCAAATTAATCGCATTATGCGACGTTATAAATCAATCAATGCCCTGTTACCAGGCAACGCATTAAAAAAATGGCATAAACGCACCCACTGTGCTGTGAAATTATCAGCAATCAAGCCCGATGATATTGCGATTTGCAATGGATACAGCGTCTTTCCATTCCTGGATTATGTCGCCAGTATGCCTTGTAAAAAAGTGCTGATTCTCCGCGACTCCGTTGAAGCCCTGACACGGAAACGACGTCACCTTGGGCAACTGGCTCAGGATCAAGATTACATCGAGACCGTTCGCCCGGTCTTTGATGCTATTTATAGCTTTGATCCCGCCGATTGCGAACGTTATAACCTGCGTGCGATTGAGCAGTTTTTGCCCTTTAGCTGGAAAGAAATCGAGCAGTTTCAAAAACAAAATCCAACTGAAAATAAAAGCTGTTTTTTTGTCGGTGGCTATGAACCCATTCGCGCAAATGTTGTGCGCACATTGACGCCGGTACTCGAAAATTGCGGCTACAAGACAGATTTCTACCTGCTGGATAAGTACGATAACCAGGGTAACTATCCCGATAATTGTCAAAATAAAAAACTGAGTTATCAGGAAAATATTGAAAAAGCCAAACGCTGCTCTGTCATGCTGGAAATAAACAAACCTGAGCAACAGGGATTAACTCTCCGCGCTCTGGAAGCCCTGATTCTGAATAAGAAGCTGATCACCACAAACGCGTCGATTAAAAACATGGCGCTTTACCATCCCGACCGTATTTTCATTTTTAACGGTGTAAATACCGAGAGTCTGGAAGCGTTTCTTCACAGCGACCTGCCTGAAAGAGATGAAAAACTCCTCAGACAATATTGTGCAGACAGCCTGCTCACAACGTTACAAAAGCATCATCCCTGATCGATGCTTGCCCGGCAGACCGGTCTACCGGGCAAAAAAAACTACTCCGGCAACAACCCCACAAAACTGCGTTTTTTGCGCGGCTCCGACATCAGGTCCTCAAGCTTATCCACGCACGCCAGATAGTGCGGCGTCTGCTTATGCGCCAGCACCGCCGCTTCGTCTTTATAGGCTTCGTAGATAAAGAACCGGGTTTTCACCCTCGGATCCTGCAGGACGTCAAAACGCAGGTTTCCCGGCTCCTTAATCGCCCCTTCATGGTTGGCGCGAAACACCGTCAGAAACTCGTCCACCCGCTCGGGTTTGATGTTGATCTCCACTAACGTCACGTTCATTTTGCTTCTCCCTGTTTCTCTTCCTGCCAGAACTGGAACGCTTCACGGGCGCTCATGTTCTCGTGAACCACTTTTTTCACTGCCTTCAGCATGGCGAGCGGCGCGCTGGACTGGAAGATATTGCGCCCCATGTCCACACCGGATGCGCCCTGGTCAATCGCGCGCCAGCACATCTCCAGCGCCTCGTGCTCCGGCAGCTTTTTGCCGCCGGCGATGACGATCGGCACCGGGCAGCTGGCGGTGACTTTTTCAAAGCCCTCATCCACATAATAGGTTTTGACGAACTGCGCCCCCATTTCGGCGGCAATGCGGCTGGCAAGTGAGAAATACCGCGCGTCGCGCGCCATCTCTTTCCCCACCCCTGTCACCGCGAGGGTTGGCATGCCGTAGCGGGCACCGGCGTCGACAAGCTTGATGATGTTGTTGATCGACTGATGCTCGAACTCGCTGCCAATGTAGACCTGTGCTGCGACCGCGCAGACGTTCAGCCGGAGCGCATCTTCCATTGCCACCGCCACGCACTCGTTGGACAATTCGCCCAGAATTGAGTTACCGCCGGAGGCGCGCAGCACAACCGGTTTGTTGGTGGCCGCAGGCACGGTGCTCCGCAGGATACCGCGGGTACACATCAGCACATCGGTTTCGCCAAACAGCGGCGCAATGGAGAGATCGATACGCTCAAGGCCGGTGGTCGGCCCCTGGAAATAACCGTGGTCAAAGGCCAGCATCACCGTGCGGTTGCTTTGCGGGTTGAAGATGCGCGAAAGCCTGGACTGCATCCCCCAGTCCAGCGAACCACAGCCCTTCAGGGTAAACGGCACATTTTGCTGTGGCGTGCCGATGCCAAAATCCTTCCCGTCTTTGATGTCGTCTAAATCAGCCATTTGTTCCCCCGTCAGAAATCGTATTTGTTGATGTTCTCTTTAGTGAACACCACGCGTTCCGGCAGCAGCACGATGCCGTTACCTTTCGCCTCATACTGGTAGCCCTGCACGCTGTTCGGTTCGACCTTCAGCGTACCGATCTCTTTCACGTCCACGCTGTCGCCAACGTTAAGATCGCCTTTTTTCAGTAAACGATCGGCGACATTGACCGCAATTTTGCCCTGTTGCACCACGTCCCACAGGCCGAAGGCTTTTACCGTGCCGCGCTCCACGTATGGACGCATGACGTTTGGCGTGCTGAACCCGACAATCGCCACCCCTTCCCGCTTCAGGTTTTCTGCTGCCTGCGCAGCGGCTGGCAGGGCGTTGGCATCCGGGGCGATGATCGCATCCAGATCCGGATACGCTTTTAAGATCCCCTCGGCGGTTTGCAGGGATTTGGTGGCATCGTTATAGCCAAACTGAGTGGTCACGATCTGCCACTGAGGATGATCTTTCTCGATTTTAGCCTTCGCCTCTTTCACCCACTGGTTCTGGTCGGTGACCGTTGGGCTGGAGTAGAAGAATGCCACTTTGGCATTCGGTTTGGTGACCTGCTTGCCCGCCATCTCCACCAGCAGGCCGCCGAGCTGTTCCGGCGTCCCCTGGTTGATATATATGCTGCGGCACTCCGGTTTGGTGTCGGAATCCCAGGTCAGCACTTTGACGCCGCGCTGCATCGCGCGTTTTAAGGCCGGGCAGAGGCCGTCCGGCGACACGGCAGAGACGATAATCGCGTTGTAGCCCTGGTTAACGAAGTTGTTGATGAGCTGCACCTGGCCGGAAACGCTCGGCTCGGTTGGACCGTCATAGGTGACGTCCACGCCGAGGTCTTTCCCCGCCTCTTTCGCACCGTTGCCGCCGCTGGTGAAGAAGCCAACCCCCACCAGTTTCGGGATAAAGGCAATCCGATCCGCCGCCTGCGCCGAGGCGAAGCTGAGGGCCATTGCCAGGACTATCAGTTTTGTTTTCATCTTTACGCTCCGGAAAGTTTTCTAAAGAGAGAACGCACCCATTCGCGGTGCAGACTCAGCGAACGACCCATCACCACCACAACCAGCAGCGCTCCTGAAAGCGCGCTCGATACCTGGTTGGGGATGCCGACCATCTGTAAACCCTGTTGCAGGTACCCCACCAGCAGCGCTGCCAGCGCCGTACCGACAACCGAACCTGACCCGCCGTAGATATTCGCCCCGCCGAGTACGGCGGCGGTGAGCGCAGGCATCAGCAAATCGCGCCCCAGATCTGACCGCGCGGAACCGAAATAGGAGACCATGACCAGTGCGGCAATGGCCGAGGCCACGCCCACCAGACCATACAGCGCGTAGGGCATACCGTTAACCGACAGCGCCGCATAGCGTGCCGCACGCGGGTTCTGGCCAATCAAAAACAGATGACGGCCAAAGCGCCCGCGGTGGGTAATCAGCCAGAAGAAAACGGTAATCACAGCGAACAGCACCAGCGGGAGCGGCAGGCCAACGACCGTGAGATTCGCGAACGCGGTAAAGCTGTCCGGGAAGCCGCCGATGCCCTCATAGCCCGTCGCCCCCGCCATGCCGGAAAGCAGCAACGCCCCGCCACCGTAGAGATAGAGCGTGCCGAGGGTAATCACCAGTGGACTGATGCCGGTGTAGTGGATCAGCGCCGCATTCACCAACCCGCACAGCAGGCCGAGCAGCAGCGTCAGCGGAATGGCCACCGCCATCGGCCACCCGGCCTGCATCATCACCCCCAGCGCGATGGCGCACAGGCCGATGGTCGAACCCAGCGAGATGTCGATCCCGCCGCTGATAATGACAAGCGTGAGCGGCAGCGCCACGATACCGATACAGATGAAGTCGCTGGTGCTGAACAGCAGCATATTGATGTCGAGCATGCGCGGGTTAATGGCGCCAAAGAGCAGGATCTCCAGCACCAGCAAAACCAGCAGCGCGCTTTCCCAGTTAAGCTTCATTTACGCCACCTCTTTTTTGCGTTTGGGAAAGGGAGTGACGTGCTTTCCCCCTCTGTGACCTGGCTGGAAGCGGCCGTATTTCAGCGCCCGCTGATGGCGCGCCAGCGCCTGACGCAGCCGCCCGTCGAGCACCAGTACGCCCAGCAGCACCAGCCCGGCGATAAAGTCATTCCACCAGGCTGGCAGCCTGAACAGCACCAGTACGGTGTCGATTTGGGTGAGGAAGAAAGCCCCAAGCAAGGCACCGATCAGCGTGCCGGTGCCGCCCAGCAGAGAGATCCCCCCGAGCACGCAGGCGGCGATGGCCTTCATCTCCAGCCCGCTGCCGGTCTGGTTGGGGACAAAACCAATTTGCGCGGCAAAGACAATCCCTGCGCAGGCCGCCAGCATGCCGTTCAGGGTAAAGGCGAGCATGCGGGTGCGGTTCACCGCTACGCCCAGCTGACGCGCGGCGGCGAGGTTATCCCCCACCGCGTAGAAATCACGGCCGAACGCGGTACGCGACAGCGTCCACGCGCCCGCGGCTGCGATAATTAACACCACCATACCGAGTGGCGACATGCCGATGGCAAGCGGTTCAGAGAGAGATTTCAGCCCCGGCGGCAACCCTTCAATCCACTTCCCGCCCGTCCAGAGCAGCATCGCCCCGCGATACAGCCCCAACGTGCCGAGGGTGGCGACAATCGCCGGGATGCGCAGCCCCACCACCAGCACGCCGTTGAACGCCCCGGCCAGTGCGCCAATCGACAGTGCGAAGAGGATGGAAACGGGCAGGCTGTAGCCGCCATTGAGCGCCACGCCGACGGCGATTGCCGACAGCCCAACGGTCGAGCCCACCGAGACGTCAATATTGCGGGTCAGCATGACCAGCGCGGCACCGATGGCCAGCAGGATCAGGATCTGGGCACTGGCGAAGATCATCCCCAGCGTTTGCAGGCTGAAGTAAGACGGGTTCAGCGCCACCAGCACGGCAAACAGTGCCAGAATGGCGAGAAACGCGCTCAACTCACGGTTCTTTAATAAGGTCTTCATGATTGCCCTCCGAACGCCAGCGCCATCATCCTGTCGAGGCTAACGGCATGGCGCGGCAGCTCGCCGCTGAGTACGCCCTGATGCATCACCAGTACGCGATCGGCAAGGCCCGGGAACTCATCGAGATCGCTTGAGATCATCAGTACCGCGACGTTCTGCGCGGCTACGCTTTTGATGAGCTGGTAGATATCGGCGCGCGCGGAGACGTCCACGCCACGCGTCGGTTCATCGACAATAAGAAGTAAAGGATTGGCCTCCAGACAGCGCGCCAGCAGTACCTTCTGCTGGTTGCCGCCGGAGAGCGTACGCACGGTTTGATCCGCATGGTTGAGCTTAATCCCGAGTGCACGGTGATAGCGCTCTACCACCGCCGACTCCCGCTTGCGCTGCTGCCAGAAAGACGGCTCGTTCAGCACCACGGTGTTCCAGCGGATCGGCGCGTCGAGGAACAGGCCGGAAACCTGCCTGTCTTCCGGCAGGTAAACCAGCCCTTTTTCCAGACGTGAACCAGGCGGCTCGGCAGTGATTTCCTGATTCTCCAGCCAGACGCGCCCCCCGCGCACCGGACGCAGGCCGTAAAGCGTTTCGGCAAACTCGGTGCGCCCGGATCCCACCAGCCCGGCCAGGCCGACGATCTCACCGGCGAAGATCTCAAGACTCAGATCGATAAACCCCTCCCCGGTGAGATCCTCCACGCGCAGCACCGGGAAATCCTGCGGCTGGGTGCGGCGGTTGCCCGGCAACGCCAGCCACAGCTTTTGCGTCTCGCTCAGAGATTTTTCCCGACTCACTGGCGTCATGGCGGCAATCAGGGCGTTATCGTCAAACTGCGCGGTTTCACCGCTCAGCACCACTGCACCGTCGCGCATCACCGAGATGTGGCTCGAAAGCAGGCGAATTTCCGGCAGCTTATGCGAGATAAAAACAATGCCGACGCCAAGCGCCTGCAACGCACGGATCTGGCGGAACAGGCGTTCGGTTTCGCCGGGCGTGAGCGAGGCGGTGGGTTCGTCGAGGATCAGGATCCTGGCGTTGCGCATTAATCCGCGGAGGATCTCTACCATCTGCTGATCCGCCACTTCCAGAGTGCTGGCGGTGGCATCAAGGTTAAGCTGGCATTGCAGCTGCTGGAGCTTATCGGCCAGGCGCGGTTCCAGATCCCGTTCACGGGGCAGGCGAAAGAGGATGTTTTCCCGCACCGTCAGGTTGGGGAACAGCAGCGGCTCCTGCGGTACCAGATAAATGCCGAGCTTATGCGCCTGCGCTGGCGTAAGCCGTGCAAAAGACTCCCCCGCAACCGAAAGTTCACCGCTGTCGGGCGTTTCAACTCCGGCGATGATCTTCATCAGCGTCGATTTTCCCGCGCCGTTCCCGCCCATCAGGGCGTGTACCTGGCCCGCGAGCAGCGTGAAATCAATGCCTTTTAACACCGGCACGCCCGAGAACTGCTTGCTGATCCCCCGCGCTTCAATAAGTGGTGTCATCATCGCTCCGCTATTGAACAAATGATTTTTAGATTTAATAATGTTCAAAAGCGTAGACGGTGAACTATATTTACAACCGTGCAGGGATCACAGTTTTATTGATTAAGATCCAGATAAAACAGAAACCCGCTTAAAGATCCGTTTTGTCGCGTGGCTCACATTTTCCCTTCGCGTCATCACGAACATATGATCTAAATTTTTATAAGAGTTCAATTATGAGCGATAAACGCACTGCGGAAGAAGGACGGTTTGCCGGGCTGGCGCTGGCGGAAGAGGAGCTGGTGGCGCGCGTGGCCTGGTGCTATTACCACGACGGGCTGACCCAGAACGACATCGGTGAGCGACTCGGGCTGCCGCGTTTGAAGATCTCCCGTCTGCTGGAGAAAGGCCGCCAGTCCGGGGTGATCCGCGTGCAGATCAACTCCCGTTACGAGGGCTGTCTGGCGCTGGAAACCGAACTACAGCAGCGCTTTGGGCTGAAGCTGGTGCGCGTGATGCCCGCCCTGAATACGCCGCCGATGAACGTGCGGCTGGGCATTGGCGCGGCGCAGTCGCTAATGGGCGTGCTGGAGCCCGGCCAGCTGTTGGCGGTGGGATTTGGTGAAACGACCATGAGCAGCCTGCAGCACCTGAGCGGCTTTATCAGCTCGCAGCAGATCCGCCTGGTGACGCTCTCCGGCGGCGTCGGGCCGTATATGACCGGTATCGGCCAGCTGGACGCGGCCTGCAGCGTCAGCATGATCCCCGCCCCGCTGCGCGTGTCATCCGCCTCCGTTGCCGGGATCTTAAAACGTGAAACCAGCGTGCGGGACGTGATCCTCGCCGCCACCGCCGCCGACGTGGCGGTGGTTGGCATTGGTTCGGTGAACCAGCGCCGTGACGCCACGATACTGCGCTCCGGCTATATCAGCGAAGGTGAACAGCTGATGTACGCCCGCAAAGGCGCAGTCGGCGACATTCTCGGTTATTTCCTTAATGCCGAGGGGGAATGCGTTGAGGAGCTGGAGATCCATAAAGAATTACTCGGCGTCACGCTCGATGAACTGGCGCAACTGCCCACCATCGTTGGCGTGGCCGGCGGGGAAGAGAAAGCCGATGCGATTTATGCCGCACTTAAGGGTCGCCGTATCAATGGCCTGGTGACGGAGGAGACGACAGCCCGCGCGGTGCTGGCCCTGACGTAACGGGGATGCCCTGCGCTAACAACGAGGCAAGCTCATGAGTTACCTTTTAGCGTTAGATGCAGGGACCGGCAGCGTTCGCGCCGTGATTTTCGATTTACAGGGCAACCAGATTGCCGTCGGCCAGGCCGAGTGGAAGCACCTGAGCGTGGAGAACGTGCCGGGGTCGATGGAGTTCGATCTCGACACCAACTGGCGCCTGACCTGCCGGTGCATTCATCAGGCGCTGGAACGCGCGCACCTGGGCGCGGCGGATATTCAGTCCGTCTCCTGCTGCTCGATGCGCGAAGGGATTGTGCTGTACGACCGCAACGGCGAGGCCATCTGGGCCTGTGCCAACGTTGACGCCCGCGCCAGCCGCGAGGTGGCGGAACTCAAAGAGATCCACGACAACCGCTTTGAATCCGAAGTGTATGACGTCTCCGGGCAAACTCTCGCCCTGAGCGCCATGCCTCGCCTGCTGTGGCTGGCGCACCATCGCCCAGACATCTACCGCAAAGCCGCGACCATCACCATGATCAGCGACTGGCTGGCGGCGAAACTTTCCGGCGAGCTGGCGGTGGATCCCTCCAATGCGGGCACCACCGGCATGCTGGACCTCTTCTCCCGCGACTGGCGTCCGGCGCTGCTGGACATGGCCGGGCTGCGCGCCGACATTCTCTCCCCGGTGAAAGAGACCGGCACCGTGCTGGGGGCCATTACCCGTGAAGCCGCACAGCAAAGCGGCCTGCGCGAGGGCACACCGGTAGTGATGGGCGGCGGCGACGTGCAGCTGGGCTGTCTGGGGCTGGGCGTGGTCCGCGCCGGACAAACGGCGGTGCTGGGCGGCACCTTCTGGCAGCAGGTGGTGAACCTGCCGCAGGTGCGCACCGACCCCGATATGAATATCCGCGTGAACCCGCACGTCATCCCCGGCATGGCCCAGGCGGAGTCGATCAGCTTTTTCACCGGGCTGACCATGCGCTGGTTCCGCGACGCCTTTTGCGCAGAAGAAAAGCTGATTGCCGGGCGGATGGGAGTGGACACCTATACTCTGCTGGAAGAGATGGCGAGCCGCGTGCCGGCAGGCTCCCACGGGGTGATGCCGATCTTCTCCGACGCGATGCATTTCAAGCAGTGGTACCACGCCGCGCCGTCGTTTATTAACCTCTCTATCGACCCGGAAAAGTGCAACAAAGCGACGCTGTTCCGTGCCCTGGAAGAGAATGCGGCAATCGTTTCGGCCTGCAACCTGGCGCAGATTTCGCGCTTCTCCGGCGTGACGTTTGAAAGTTTAGTTTTTGCGGGCGGAGGAGCAAAAGGCGCCCTGTGGAGTCAGATCTTAAGCGACGTCACCGGGTTGCCGGTACGCGTGCCGGAAGTGAAAGAGGCGACAGCGCTCGGCTGCGCGATTGCGGCAGGCGCAGGCGCGGGATTATTTGCAGATATGGCCTCAACGGGCGAGCGGCTGGTGAAGTGGAGCCGCGAGTTCACGCCAAATCCCCAGCATCGTGAGCTGTATGACGGCATGATGCAAAAATGGCAGGCGGTGTATGCCGACCAGCTTGGGCTGGTGGATAGCGGGCTGACCACATCGATGTGGCAGGCCCCGGGATTGGTACGGGCAGCGGCGCCGTAAAATACGCCGGATGGCGCTGCGCTTATTCGGCCTACGGTTTTGTAGCCCCGGTAAGCGCAGCGCCACCGGGGAAGTTCTTTGAGATCTATCACAATCATTCGATCCCGCTTTTACCTTTCCGCTGCCGCTGGCTAAATTAGTAACTCATCCGACCACATAACAATAATTTTACACTGGAAGAGACTATGAGCCGCTACCCGTCGTTGTTCGCCCCCCTGGATCTGGGGTTCACCACCCTTAAAAACCGCGTGTTAATGGGCTCGATGCACACTGGGCTGGAAGAGCGTCCGGACGGTGCCGAGCGTCTGGCGGCCTTCTACGCCGAGCGCGCGCGGCATGGCGTGGCGCTGATTGTCACCGGTGGCGTAGCACCTGCGTCTTCAGGCGTGACGATGGAAGGTGGCGCGGTGTTGAACGATGCGAGCCAGCTTGCACATCACCGTATCGTTACCGACGCGGTTCACAAAGAGGGCGGCAAAATCGCCCTGCAAATCCTGCACACCGGGCGCTACAGCTATCAGCCGAAACTGGTCGCGCCGTCGGCCATTCAGGCGCCGATTAACCGCTTCACACCGCATGCCCTCAGCCACGACGAGATCATAGCGCTGATTGACGACTTCGCCCGCTGCGCGGCGCTGGCGCGTGAAGCAGGTTATGACGGCGTCGAAGTTATGGGCTCAGAAGGTTATCTGATCAACGAATTCCTTGCCGCCCGCACTAACCAGCGCGAGGACGAATGGGGCGGCGACTATGTCCGCCGCATGCGCTTTGCCGTTGAAGTTGTGCGCGCGGTGCGCGAACGAACAGGAACAGATTTTATTATCATCTTCCGCCTGTCGATGCTCGACCTGGTGGAGGGAGGCGGGACGTTCGACGAAACCGTGCAGCTGGCGCAGGCGATTGAAGCCGCTGGTGCCACCCTCATTAACACCGGGATTGGCTGGCACGAAGCCCGTATTCCGACCATCGCCACACCGGTGCCGCGCGCGGCATTCAGCTGGGTGACGCGTAAGCTGAAAGGCAAAGTGTCTGTTCCGCTGGTCACCACCAACCGCATTAACGACCCGCAGGTGGCGGACGATGTGATATCGCGCGGCGATGCCGACATGGTGTCGATGGCGCGGCCGTTCCTTGCGGATGCCGAGCTGCTGTCCAAAGCGCAAAGCGGACGCGCGGATGAGATCAACACCTGCATCGGCTGTAACCAGGCCTGCCTGGATCAGATCTTCGTCGGCAAGGTGACCTCCTGCCTCGTCAACCCGCGAGCCTGCCACGAAACTAAAATGCCGGTCGTTCCGGCGGCCAGCATAAAACGCCTGGCCGTCGTGGGCGCAGGCCCGGCGGGCCTGGCGTTTGCAGTGAATGCCGCCTCGCGCGGCCACAGCGTGACGCTTTTTGACGCCGCAGGCGAGATTGGCGGGCAGTTTAATATCGCCAAACAGATCCCCGGCAAAGAGGAGTTCTACGAGACCCTGCGCTACTACCGCCGGATGATCGACCTGACGGGCGTCGAGCTCCGGCTCAATCAGTTTGTCAGCGCGGCGGATCTGATCGGTTTTGATGAGGTGATCCTGGCAAGCGGGATCGTACCGCGAACGCCTGCGATCGCAGGTATCGATCATCCAAAAGTGCTGAGCTATCTCGACGTATTGCGTGACAAAGTGCCGGTCGGGAAAAGCGTAGCGATTATCGGCTGCGGCGGAATTGGCTTTGATACCGCCATGTACTTAAGCCAGCCGGGTGAGGCTACCAGCCAGAACATTGCCGAGTTTTGCGTGGAATGGGGTATCGACACCAGCCTGAGCCAGTCCGGCGGCCTGCGTCCGGAAGGACCGCAATTGCCGAAAAGCCCGCGTCAGATTGTGATGCTGCAGCGTAAAGCCAGCAAGCCGGGCGAAGGACTGGGTAAAACCACGGGCTGGATCCACCGGGCAACCCTGCTTTCACGCGGGGTGAAGATGATCCCGGCGGTGAGCTACGAAAAGATCGACGACGAGGGTCTGCACGTTACGATCGGCGGTGAACCGCAGCTGTTGCGCGTGGATCATGTGATTTTGTGTGCCGGGCAGGAGCCGAGAAGGGATCTGGCGGATCCGCTGCGCGAAGCCGGAAGAACGGTGCATTTGATTGGCGGATGCGATGTGGCGATGGAGCTGGACGCACGGCGGGCGATTGCACAGGGGACGAAGCTGGCATTAGCGATTTGATTTCTTGCCCGGTGGCGCTGCGCTTACCGGGCCTACAAAACCGTAGGCCTGTGCAAGCGCAGCGCCGCCAGGCAAAACAACCTTAACGACGACGCCCCAGCTTCACCGCCTTCAGCACCACAAACTTGTTGTTCGTCGCGATGGTGACGCAGTTGCCGAAAATTTTCTTCAGCTTGTGGAAGTAGTCCAGGTGGCGGTTCGCCACGATGTACAGCTCGCCGTTGATTTTCAGACAGCGGCGCGCGTGGTGGAACATCTCCCAGGCGACGTTATCCGTCAGGGCATGCTTCTGATGGAACGGCGGGTTACAGAACACGGCGTTGAAGCGGAACGGCTCCACGCCGGAGAGCGCGTTGTTGATCATAAACTCGCAGCGATCCAGCGCCTCTGGCAGGTTAGTTTCCACGTTCAGACGGCTGGAGGCCACCGCCATTGGCGATTCGTCGCTAAACACCACGCTGGCGTCCGGGTTTTTCGCCAGCAGCGTCAGGCCAATCACACCGTTCCCGCAGCCCAGGTCGACGATCTCCCCTTCCAGATTTTCCGGCAGATGTTCCATAAAGAAGCGTGCGCCGATATCCAGGCCGGTACGGGAGAAGACGTTTGCATGGTTGTGGATGGTCCAGTCGGTGCCTTCCAGCTTCCAGCTCAGCGTCTCTGGCGCGTCGGCCAGCTCCGGTGCGCTAAACGTACAGTTGATCAGGCGCGCTTTTTTCCAGGCAAGCGTAGTGGTGGTTGGACCGAGGACTTTCTCGAACAGCTCCAGCGTCGACGTGTGGATATCGCGTGCCTTGGCACCCGCGATAATACGGGTTTCTGGCGTGACGACTTTTCGCAGCGCGCGCAGCTGCTGCTCCAGCAGCGCCATGGTTTTTGGCACTTTGATCAGCACTACACCCGGCGCCTGCGGGTACTCCGCGGTGCTGTCGAGGAACTTCACGCTGGATTCGTCGATTTCGTTATGGCGCAGGTTTTCACGCGTCGCCAGCTCGCTTAAGTAAGAATCGCCGATGCTGTAAGGTTTGTGCTCCGCCAGGGCGCAGCCCAGCGCGCCGAATGCATCATTCAGGATCAGAACCGGCCCGAGGATTTCGGTATCATCCAACTGCTGCAGCAGATACTCATCCGCCGCTTCCCACGCCTGAAGCGGGTTAACGTCGTCCGTTTCCGGGAAACGTTTAAGGTTGAGTGAACGGAAACCGTTGTCTAAGTGGCTCATCGGCCCTCCTGAATGGTAAAATTTGGCGTATCCCTGAAAAGGGTGCGTGAGTATACCCGTTTTATTGTCGATTTGGGGCGTTGATGAACCAACTTACTTATCTCCAGGGCTACCCGGAGCATTTACTTTCTCAGGTTCGCAGCCTGATTGCCGAGCAGAAGCTGGGCGCGGTGCTGGAAAAACGCTACCCCGGTACGCACGATTTCACGACCGATAAAGCCCTCTGGCAGTATACGCAGGATCTAAAAAGCCGGTATCTGAAGAGCGCGCCGCCGATCAACAAGGTGATGTACGACAACAAAATCCACGTTCTGAAAAACGCGCTCGGCCTGCACACCGCTATCTCCCGCGTGCAGGGCGGCAAGCTGAAAGCCAAAGCCGAGATCCGCGTGGCGACGGTTTTCCGTAACGCACCGGAAGCCTTTCTGCGGATGATCGTGGTCCATGAGCTGGCGCACCTGAAAGAGAAAGAGCACGACAAAGCGTTCTATTCCCTGTGCTGCCACATGGAGCCGCAGTACCACCAGCTAGAGTTTGATACCCGGCTGTGGCTGACGCATTTATCGTTAAAGAGTAATGCGCAGTAACGCACGCGAATTGTCATGATGACGTGCTACAGTGGTTAAAGGTTCCCCGCTACGGAGTACGTAAACGTTTATGATACGTTTCGCAGTCATTGGAACGAACTGGATCACGCGCCAGTTCGTCGACGCCGCCCACGAAACCGGCAAACTTAAACTCACCGCAGTCTATTCCCGCAGCCTTGAGCAGGCGCAGAGTTTTGCGAATGATTACCTCGTCGAGCATCTCTTCACCTCTCTCGACGAGATGGCGCAAAGCGACGCCATAGACGCGGTGTATATCGCCAGCCCGAATTCCCTGCACTTCCCCCAAACGAAGCTGTTTCTCAGCCATAAAAAGCATGTGATTTGCGAGAAGCCGCTGGCGTCGAATATCCAGGAAGTGGAAGCCGCCATCGCGCTTGCCCGCGAAAACCAGGTGGTGCTGTTCGAAGCGTTCAAAACGGCCAGCCTGCCGAATTTCCTGCTATTGCAGCAGTCGCTGCCGAAAATAGGCAAAGTGCGTAAAGCCTTCATCAACTACTGCCAGTACTCGTCGCGCTATCAGCGTTATCTGGACGGCGAGAACCCCAATACCTTTAACCCGGCCTTCTCTAACGGCTCGATTATGGATATCGGTTTTTACTGTCTGGCCTCTGCAATCGCGCTGTGGGGCGAGCCGCACGGCGTCACGGCCACGGCCAGCCTGCTGGAAAGCGGTGTGGATGCGCACGGGGTCGTGGTGCTGGATTACGGCGATTTCAGCGTCACGCTGCAGCACTCTAAAGTCAGTGATTCTGTGCTGCCGAGCGAAATTCAGGGCGAAGCCGGGTCGCTGGTGATTGAGAAGATTTCCGAGTGTCAGAAAGTGAGCTTTGTGCCGCGCGGCGGTAAAGCGCAGGAGCTGACGCAGCCTCAGCACATTAACACTATGCTCTATGAGGCAGAGGTCTTCGCCCGTCTCGTGGAAGACAACGAAGTGAATCACCCGGGCCTCGCGGTGAGCCGCACCACGGCGAAGCTGCAAACGGAGATCCGCCGTCAGACCGGCGTGGTGTTCCCGGCAGACGGCGTGGGCGCAGAAGCTATCGCGTAAAGCTGTGTAATGAAAAGGCGCAGACCATTGACGAAACCGATGGTCTGACATATTTTGTTACCTGCAAAGGGGAGTAACTTCTTCGCCGGTGGATCGTCATTACGATGCGTGCAAAATCGCATCCGGTCGCCGGGCAACCTTCGTGGTTGTAAGTGAGACCTTGCCGGAAGGCGAGGTCTATGCATAAAAAGCTAACGGCTATCGTCTTCTGACCATGGCCGTTTTTGTTTTTTATGTGTAAGGAAAATAGTATGCATTCTGTCGGCACTCCAATGTTGTGGGGCGGATTCGCGGTTGTCGTGCTCATCATGCTGGCGATCGACCTCTTTTTGCAGGGGCGTCGCGGCGAGCACGGCATGTCCATAAAGCAGGCCGCCGTCTGGTCCCTGGTGTGGGTCACCCTCTCTCTGCTCTTCTGTGCTGCCTTCTGGTGGTACCTGGCCTCAACCGAAGGCCGTGCGGTGGCCGATCCTCAGGCGCTCGCCTTCCTCACCGGCTATCTGATTGAAAAAGCCCTCGCGGTCGATAACGTCTTCGTCTGGCTGATGCTGTTCAGTTACTTTGCCGTGCCTGCGTCGCTGCAGCGCCGTGTGCTGGTCTATGGCGTGCTGGGTGCGATTATCCTGCGTACGATCATGATCTTCGCCGGTAGCTGGCTGATTACCCAGTTCGAATGGCTGCTGTACGTCTTCGGCGCGTTCCTGCTGTTTACCGGTGTCAAAATGGCGCTGGCGAAAGAAGACGGCTCCGCGATTGGCGATCGCCCTCTGGTGAAGTGGATCCGCAGCCACCTGCGCATGACGGATAAGATCGAGAGCGAGCACTTCTTCGTGCGCAAGAACGGTCTGCTGTTTGCCACCCCGCTGCTGCTGGTGCTGATTCTGGTTGAGCTGAGCGACGTGATTTTCGCCGTAGACAGCATTCCGGCCATCTTTGCGGTGACGACAGATCCGTTCATCGTCCTGACCTCTAACCTGTTCGCGATCCTTGGCCTGCGCGCCATGTACTTCCTGCTGGCAGGTGCCGCAGAGCGCTTCTCGATGCTGAAGTATGGCCTGTCGGTGATCCTCGTGTTCATCGGTATCAAGATGCTGATCGTCGATTTCTACCATATCCCGATCGCTATCTCGCTCGGCGTGGTGTTCGGCATTCTGATCGTGACGCTGATTATCAATACCTGGGTTAACCGCCAGCACGATAAGAAGCAGCAGGTTTAGTGCGTTTTGCCGGGTAAGCTCAGCGCCACCCGGCATTTCCGTTAACCAATAGTTAAAAAACATGACGCAACACGTAAAATCCAGCATTTTACTCTTCCGCCTTGCCCTGCTTTCCCTGATACTCAACCAGGCAAACAAATACTTACATCCGGACATAAATGTGACTTAGAGCACATACAGGATGGAACGCAATTTCACTCAGGAATAACGTATGAGCACACAATCAAGCGGTCTGTTCGCGCGCCTGGCGCAGGGCAGCCTCGTTAAACAAATTCTCGTCGGGTTGGTACTGGGCATTCTGCTGGCAATGGTGTCAAAACCCGCTGCAGAAGCCACCGGGCTTCTCGGCACCCTCTTTGTTGGCGCCCTGAAGGCCGTCGCACCGGTTCTGGTTCTGATGCTGGTCATGGCCTCCATTGCCAACCACCAGCACGGACAAAAAACCAACATTCGCCCTATTCTGTTCCTGTATCTTCTGGGAACCTTCTCCGCTGCCTTAACGGCCGTGGTATTTAGCTTCCTGTTCCCGTCTACGCTGCACCTGACCAGCGCGGCCGGTGACATCACACCGCCGTCCGGCATTGTGGAAGTGCTGCGCGGTCTGCTGATGAGCATGGTATCCAACCCCATCACGGCGCTGATGAACGCGAACTACATCGGCATCCTGGTCTGGGCGATTGGTCTGGGCTTCGCGCTGCGTCACGGCAACGAGACCACGAAAAATCTGGTCAACGATTTATCGAATGCCGTCACCTTTATGGTGAAACTGGTGATTCGTTTTGCGCCAATCGGTATTTTCGGGCTGGTCTCCTCCACGCTGGCCACCACCGGTTTCGACGCGCTGTGGGGCTACGCGCAGCTGCTGGTTGTTCTGGTCGGCTGTATGCTGCTGGTGGCGCTGGTGATCAACCCGCTGCTGGTGTTCTGGCAGATCCGCCGCAACCCGTATCCACTGGTGCTAACCTGCCTGCGTGAGAGCGGGGTGTATGCCTTCTTCACCCGCAGCTCTGCGGCAAATATCCCGGTTAACATGGCGCTGGCGGAGAAGCTGAATCTGGACCGCGATACCTATTCCGTGTCGATCCCGCTGGGTGCGACCGTGAACATGGCGGGCGCGGCAATCACCATCACCGTGCTGACCCTGGCAGCGGTGCATACCTTAGGTGTTCCGGTCGATCTACCAACGGCGCTGCTGCTGAGCGTGGTGGCTTCTCTGTGTGCCTGTGGCGCGTCCGGCGTGGCGGGTGGCTCGCTGCTGCTGATCCCACTGGCATGTAACATGTTCGGTATCCCGAACGAGATCGCCATGCAGGTTGTGGCCGTCGGCTTTATCATCGGCGTATTGCAGGACTCCTGCGAAACGGCGCTGAACTCCTCAACCGATGTGCTGTTCACCGCAGCGGCCTGTCAGGCGGAAGACGCGCGTTTAGCGAAGAACGCTCTGCGAGGTTAACAGCAAAGCGGCAACCTCTGGTTGCCGCTTTTAATGTTTTCACCCTCTCCCCGTGGGAGAGGGCCGGGGTGAGGGCACCAGCGCGCACTCAACCTAAAGCGTCACACCACTCTTAAAGATCGCCAGCTCGCGAAAATCGTTCTTCTCATTGCAGGTCTGTCTGCCGCTGGCAAACGCCACGATGGCGTCCACGAACTCCGTCAGCAGCTGAGGCATCGCTTTGCCGTGAATCAGCTGGCCTGCGTCGAAATCAATCCAATGCTTTTTCTTCGCCGCCAGCTCGCTGTTAGTCGCAATTTTGACCGTCGGCACAAAGCCACCGTACGGCGTGCCGCGACCGGTGCTGAACAGCACCATGTGGCAGCCAGCCCCCGCCAGCGCGCTGGTGGCGACCGCATCGTTACCCGGTGCGCTCAGCAGGTTCAGACCGTGGGTTTTCAGGCGCTCGCCGTAACGCAGGACGTCCACGACCTGGCTTGCCCCCGCTTTCTGGGTACAGCCGAGGGATTTCTCTTCAAGCGTCGTGATCCCGCCCGCTTTGTTACCCGGCGACGGGTTCTCATAAATCGGCTGATTATGGGCGATGAAGTACTGTTTGAAGTCGTTCACCATGGTGACGGTCTTCTCAAACGTCTCTTCGTCGCGGCAGTGGCTCATCAGAATGCGCTCTGCGCCGAACATTTCCGGCACCTCGGTCAGCACCGTTGTGCCGCCGTTAGCGATCACGTAATCCGAGAAGCGGCCCAGCATCGGGTTCGCCGTGATGCCGGACAGGCCATCGGACCCGCCGCACTCCAGACCAAACTTCAGCTCGCTTAGCTTGCCCGGCTGGCGTTTATCGTGACGCATCACCTCGTACAGCTGGTGCAGATGTTCCACGCCCGCCTCCACTTCGTCATCCTGGTGCTGACACACCATAAAATGAACGCGCGCCGGGTCAAATTCGCCCAGCGTGTCGCGGAAGGCATCGACCTGGTTGTTTTCACAGCCGAGGCCAATCACCAGCACCGCTCCCGCGTTAGGGTGGCGCACCATGTTTTGCAGCATGGTGCGGGTGTTGATATGGTCGTCGCCGAGCTGCGAACAGCCGTAGGTATGGCTGAAGAGATGTACGCCGTCGGTACCCTCGGCATCGTGTGTCTCTTTCAGAAAACGCGTCTGGATCTGGCGTGCGATGCCGTTCACGCAGCCGACGGTTGGAAGGATCCACAGCTCGTTGCGGATCCCCACCTCACCGTTCGCACGACGGTAGATCTGCACGTCCCGATCCGCCGCCTGCTCTTCTTCCGACTGAAAATCAGGTTGATAGCTGTACTCGTCAAGATCGCTCAGATTTGTGCGGGTGTTGTGGGAATGAATATATTCACCCGGCGCAATATCCGCCAGTGCATGACCGATGGGCAAGCCGTACTTCACCACGTTCTCCCCTTTCGTAATGGGGATCAGGGCAAACTTGTGTCCACGCCCAACGGCCTGGCGTAACGTCAGCGACTGGTTGTTGAAGGTCACTTCCGTCCCTTCGGTCAAATCTGCCAGCGCGACGGCAACGTTATCCAGCGAATGGATTTTGATGTATTGCATATCAACCTCAGACGGCCTTAGTTCAGTTCAATGGCGAAGTAGTCACGCGCATTGTTAAAGCAGATGTTTTTCACCATGTCGCCCAGCAGCTGGATATCGGCTGGCGCTTCGCCTGCGTGAACCCAACGGCCAATCATCTGGCACAAAATGCGGCGGAAATATTCATGGCGCGTATAGGACAGGAAGCTGCGGCTGTCAGTCAGCATGCCGACAAAGCGGCTCAGCAGGCCAAGCTGTGCCAGCTGCGTCATCTGACGCTCCATGCCATCTTTCTGGTCGTTGAACCACCAGCCGGAACCGAACTGCATCTTGCCCGGCATCCCTTCGCCCTGGAAGTTGCCAATCATGGTGCCCAGCACTTCGTTATCGCGCGGGTTCAGGCAGTACAGGATGGTTTTGGGCAGCAGGTTTTGTTCGTTCTGTTTGCTCAGCAGTTTAGATAACTCTTCCGCCAGCGGGCGATCGTTGATGGAGTCGAAGCCCACGTCAGCACCGAGCAGTTTGAACTGACGCTGGTTGTTGTTGCGCAGCGCGCCGATGTGGTACTGCTGTACCCAGCCGCGACGGGCGTATTCCGCACCGAGGAACACCAGCACCGCCGTTTTAAACTGCGCCACGTCGTGCTCGTTAAGCGTTTCACCCGAGAGACGACGCGCCAGAATGCTGTCCAGCTCGGCTTCGCTGGCGTCCGCAAACAGCACCACGTCAAGCGCATGGTCAGAGACTTTACAGCCATGTGCCGCAAAGTGATCCAGACGTTTGGTCAGCGCGGTTTGCAGATCGGCGAAACGGCGGATATCGGTATCGGACACCTCGGCCAGCTTCGCCATGTAATCGTTGAAGGTGGCCTGTTCGATGTTGAAAGCTTTGTCCGGGCGCCAGCTTGGCAACACTTTAATATCGAAAGAGGTATCTTTCGCCACGACAGCGTGATGTTCCAGGGAGTCAATGGGATCGTCGGTGGTACCCACCATCTTCACGTTCATCTGCTTCATGATACCGCGTGCGGAGAAATTATCCTGCGCCAGCAGTTCGTTGCACTGGTCCCAGATTTCATCCGCAGTGGCAGGTGAAAGCAGTTTTCCGGTGATGCCAAACGGACGGCGCAGTTCCAGATGGGTCCAGTGAAAGAGCGGGTTGCCGATCGTGTGTGGAACTGTCGCGGCCCAGGCGTCAAACTTCTCGCGGTCGCTGGCGTCGCCGGTACACAGGCGCTCAGCCACACCGTTGGTGCGCATCGCACGCCATTTATAGTGGTCACCCTTCAGCCAGATGTCATACAGGTTTTTGAAACGGTAATTTTCAGCAACCTGCTGCGGCGGCAAGTGGCAGTGGTAGTCGAAAATCGGCTGGTCTTTGGCATAGTCATGGTACAGACGGCGAGCAAATTCGGTATCTAGCAGAAAATCGTCAGTCATAAACGGCGTCATTATCGTCATCCTCATTACGGGAGCGTCAGAAAGCGTATGTTCATATGCTGCAAAGTTATCACACCAATTTCCATCGGCAGACGTTTTTTTCGTGAGTAAGATCAATAAACGCCAACAAATAAATCCCCCTGAATGACGTAAACTCTTCTCCACCCCGCGCCAGTACTGGCTTCATCCGCAAAGCAGAATGCCCACACAAATAATCATACATTTGTGATGTCACTCACCTTTTAAAGTTGTATGACAAGTTATCTTTTCGCCGTCGCAAACCATAAGCCGACGGAATGCATTGCCGGTGTGAAACATCGGATTTAACGGTACGGATACCGACTGAAAGACGCTTACTGATGGCAAAGTTCGGGCCGTTCCGGAAACACCTTCCGGCTACGCCCCTCCCGTTACACAGCTGCTCCCGGAAACGGTTGAGAGGTTGCCGTGCTCTGGCACGGAAATAACATAACGATGAGGTTTTAGATGCGTAAAATTAAAGGGTTACGTTGGTATATGATCGCACTGGTGACGCTGGGCACCGTGCTGGGCTACCTGACGCGTAACACCATAGCGGCGGCGGCGCCTACGCTAATGGAAGAGCTGCACATTTCAACCCAGCAATATTCCTACATCATTGCGGCCTACTCCGCGGCTTATACCATTATGCAGCCGGTTGCTGGCTATGTTCTGGATATTTTAGGCACCAAAATCGGCTATGCCTTCTTCGCCGTCACCTGGGCCATTTTCTGTGGCGCAACGGCGCTGGCAGGCAGCTGGGGCGGGCTCGCGCTGGCGCGTGGTGCAGTAGGTGCCGCCGAAGCGGCAATGATCCCGGCAGGGCTGAAAGCCAGCTCCGAATGGTTCCCGGCGAAAGAGCGTTCCATTGCTGTCGGATACTTCAACGTGGGGTCGTCGATTGGCGCGATGATTGCACCGCCGCTGGTGGTGTGGGCTATCGTGATGCACAGCTGGCAGCTGGCGTTCATTATCTCAGGCGTGCTGAGCTTCGCATGGGCAATGGCGTGGCTGATTTTCTACAAGCATCCGCGCGACCAGAAAAAACTCTCCGAAGAAGAACGCGAATACATTATTGGCGGTCAGGAAGCGCAGCATCAGGTCAACAACGGCAAGAAACTGTCCGTCTGGCAGATCCTGGGCACCCGTCAGTTCTGGGGTATTGCCCTGCCGCGCTTCCTCGCTGAGCCTGCCTGGGGGACGTTCAACGCGTGGATCCCGCTGTTCATGTTTAAAGTCTACGGCTTTAACCTGAAAGAGATCGCGATGTTCGCCTGGATGCCGATGCTGTTCGCCGATCTGGGCTGTATCGTGGGTGGCTACCTGCCCCCGCTGTTCCAGCGCTGGTTTGGTGTGAACCTGATTGTCTCCCGTAAAATGGTCGTGACCATGGGCGCGCTGCTGATGATTGGACCGGGGATGATTGGCCTGTTCACCAGCCCTTACGTGGCTATCGCGCTGCTGTGCGTTGGCGGTTTTGCTCACCAGTCACTTTCCGGCGCGCTGATTACGCTCTCGTCTGACGTCTTCGGCCGTAATGAAGTCGCCACCGCTAACGGCCTGACCGGGATGGCGGCATGGACTGCAAGTACGCTGTTTGCGCTGGTAGTGGGTGCCCTGGCAGACACCATCGGCTTTAGCCCGCTGTTCGCCGTGCTGGCCGTCTTCGACCTGATGGGTGCGGTAGTGATCTGGACGGTACTGAAAAACAAATCCGCCGAGGATCTGCAGAAAGAGACGCTCGGGAAACCGGCTACGCAGAGTTAGCATCGCTGTGCCGGGTGGCGGCTTCGCCTTACCCGGCCTACAAAACCCGTAGGCCCGTGCAAGCGAAGCGCCGCCGGGTATTAAAGGCCGCTCCGTAGCGGCTTTTTTCATGTCAAAATCTGGAGAGTGGCACGCAGAAGTGGTATAACAAATCATCTGCCGTACCCTGCCTGGAGCGCATATGGACATCACCGAACCACGTCGTTTATATCAACAACTTGCTGCGGAGCTGAAAGATCGCATCGAGCAAGGCGTCTATCTTGTCGGTGATAAACTTCCCGCCGAGCGTTTCATTGCCGATGAAAAAAGCGTGAGCCGTACCGTCGTGCGTGAAGCCATTATCATGCTGGAAGTGGAAGGCTATGTTGAGGTCCGCAAAGGCTCCGGTATTCATGTGATTTCCAATCAGCCTAAACACTCTCCGGTAACGGATGAAAGTCTGGAATTCGCCAGCTATGGTCCGTTTGAGCTGCTCCAGGCTCGCCAGTTAATCGAAAGCAATATTGCCGAATTTGCCGCGACGCAGGTGACCAAGCAGGACATCATGAAGTTAATGGAAATCCAGGAGAACGCCCGCAAAGAAAAATGTTTCCGGGATTCTGAGTGGGACCTGCAGTTTCACGTCCAGGTTGCGCTGGCAACCCAGAATACGGCGTTGGCGGCAATCGTTGAGAAAATGTGGACTCAGCGCGTTCACAACCCTTACTGGAAAAAACTGCACGATCATATCGATTCCCGCACCGTCGACAACTGGTGTGACGATCATGATCAAATCCTTAAGGCGCTGATTCGTAAAGATCCTCACGCGGCAAAACTGGCGATGTGGCAACATCTGGAAAACACCAAGCAGATGCTGTTCAATGAAACCAGCGACGACTTCGAATTTAACGCAGACCGCTATCTTTTTGCTGATAATCCAGTGGTTCATCTTGATACGGCACCCAGTGCCGCAAAATAGATGACCTTTCTGCTGGCAGGCGCTTCGCTGCGCCTTCCAGCTTAAGTGGGTAAGCAAAACATATATAGTGTCAGCCTTTGTAAATCCCCTCGCTCACTTCCAGGGCTTACGCCAAAATCACCTCACCCTGCAAATTCTGTGACGCAGAACGTTGGGCTTTGTTACAATTGGATTCACTTCGTTATTTTGTAAGTTAGTGCTTGCTAACCAGCCAATTAACAGGGAACAGTGTTGGCCACACCGCAATGTGTCCGCGAGCGACCATAATGAAATCACAACAATGTCGCCGTACTGTTTGTCCCGGCTAACAGGCGTGACGTTAACCGATTTCCAGGAACACTGAATGGAACTTTTGACTCAACTACTGCAAGCCCTCTGGGCGCAGGATTTTGAAACGCTGGCCAACCCTTCCATGATTGGCATGCTCTATTTTGTCTTATTTATGATCCTGTTCCTGGAGAATGGTTTGCTGCCTGCGGCCTTCTTACCGGGTGACAGTTTGCTGGTGCTTGTCGGTGTGCTGTGTGCCAAAGGGGCAATGGCATTCCCGCAAACCGTTTTATTACTGACCATCGCGGCCAGCCTCGGCTGCTGGGTGAGTTATATCCAGGGAAGATGGCTGGGCAATACCCGGATCGTACAGAACTGGCTTTCTCATCTGCCGGCGCATTACCACCAGCGGGCGCATCACCTTTTCCATAAGCACGGGCTTTCCGCACTGCTGATGGGCCGCTTTATTGCCTTTGTGCGCACCCTGCTGCCCACCATTGCCGGGCTGTCCGGGTTGAGCAGCACGCGCTTCCAGTTCTTTAACTGGATGAGCGGCCTGCTGTGGGTGCTGATCCTGACGACGCTGGGCTATGCGCTGGGTAAAACGCCGGTCTTCATGAAATATGAAGATCAGCTGATGTCCTGTCTGATGCTGCTTCCAGTGGTTCTGCTGGTCTTCGGCCTGATTGGCTCGCTGGTCGTTCTGTGGAAGAAAAAGTACGGAGCGCGAGGTTAACGATGGTTATCTCTCCCCTCGCCCTGCGCCGTTCTGCCTGTGCATTCATTGTACTGATGTTCCTCTGCGCCCTTCTGCTGGCCTGGAGCGCGCTTTCACATGAGGAATCTACGCTGGCCATTCGTCCGGTTAATCAGGGCGCCAGCGTGCCCGACGGTTTCTCTGTCTGGCATCATCTGGACGCGAACGGGATCCGCTTTAAAAGCATTACGCCGAAAGACGATGTGCTACTGATCAAGTTTGACTCCCGCACGCAGAGCGCTGCGGCGAAAGCGGTTCTTGACCGTACGCTGCCGCGTGGGTATATCATTGCCCAGCAGGAAGATGACAACCAGCCAGCGGCGTGGCTGTCATTGATTCGCGATACGTCGCATCGGTTTGGATAATTACCAGGATTCCGAATCTTTTCACTCACTTTGGTGAATCCCCCGTTTACTTACTATGCTTAAGTACGCGGAGCACCCCTCGAATGTACTCCGCATCATTCTGGAAAGCGGCTTACGCCGCAACACAATGGAAGGTTTCGATAATGAAATTCCGCATGACTCTGGCTCTGGCCCTTTTTTCTTTAAGCACAGCGACCTTCGCCAACTCTCTCTGTCAGGAGAAAGAACAGGATATTCAGCGTGAGATCGGTTATGCCGAAAAGCATAACAATCAGCACCGTGTTGATGGTCTTAAAAAAGCGCTGAGCGAAGTGAAAGCAAACTGTACAGACAGCAAGCTACGTGCCGATCATCAGAAAAAAATCGCTGAACAGAAGGACGAGATAGCCGAGCGCCGTCAAGACCTGCAGGAAGCGAAAGAGAAAGGGGATGCGGAAAAAATTGCTAAGCGCGAGAAGAAGTTGAAAGAAGCGCAGGACGACCTGAAAGCGCTGGAAGCTCGCGATTATTGAGTTAACGGAAATCTCAACAGGAGAGAATCATGTCAAAAGATACGACGTCTGAACATCTGCGCGCTGAACTGAAATCCCTGGCCGATACCCTTGAAGAGGTGTTGAACTCTTCCGCCGACAAGTCGAAAGAAGAAGTGAGCAAGCTGCGTAGCAAAGCGGAGCAGGCGCTGAAAGAGAGCCGCTACCGCCTGGGTGAAACCGGTGATGCACTGGCAAAACAGACCCGTGAAGCGGCGGCTCGCGCGGACGAATATGTGCGCGATAATCCATGGACGGGGGTAGGTATTGGTGCCGCCGTCGGTGTGGTACTGGGTGTTCTTCTGACGCGTCGTTGATATGGAAGATCCTCGTCACGCACAAGGGCCTGCTAACAACGTCCTCGGCATCGGCCAGCGTATTTTAACCACGCTGGTCGGGATTGCCGAAACGCGCGTCCGGCTGGCAGTGGTCGAGCTGGAAGAGGAGAAAGCAAATCTCTTCCAGATGCTGCTGATGCTCGGCCTGACCATGCTCTTCGCCGCGTTTGGTCTGATGAGCCTGATGGTGTTAATCATCTGGGCCATTGATCCGCAGTATCGACTCAACGCGATGATTGCCACCACCGTCGTTTTGCTGGTCGCCGCGTTGATTGGCGGCATCTGGACGCTGCGCAAAGCACGCAAGTCGACTTTCCTGCGCCATACGCGTCAGGAGCTGGCTAACGATCGCGCCCTGCTGGAGGATGACAAGCCGTGAGCGATAAAGCCGAACGTCAGAAGCGCAAAGCCTACCTGTTGAGTCAGATCCAGCAGCAACGGCTGGATCTTTCTGCCAGCCGTCGCGACTGGATTGACGCGACGCGGCGGTTTGACCGTGGCTGGAATACCTTTCTGAGCCTGCGTTCATGGGCGCTGGTCGGCAGTAGCGTAATGGCTATCTGGACGGTTCGTCATCCAAATATGCTCATCCGCTGGGCACGCCGCGGTTTTGGTGCCTGGAGCGCCTGGCGTCTGGTGAAAGCGACGTTGCGTCAGCAGCAGTTGAGGTAGCCTTCTCGCCGGGTGGCGGCTTCGAGGTAAAAGCAAAACGGTAACTCAGGTTACCGTTTTTTGTTTTTGCGCCCTCTCCCCGTGGGAGAGGGTTGGGGTGAGGGCACCAGCGCGCACTTCTTTTTACTCAATATCTTTGAAGAAGATTGACAGTTTTCCTTGCTAACAATTGTCACCCGCCCCGTTTATTATCCTCTCCATCGACAGCAAATCCGCGGTATCTACCCGGAATTGCACACAAATAAAGTTCAGCCGCTGATGTGGTTTCCTGGAGAGTAAAATGAAAAAATTAGAAGATGTTGGTGTACTGGTAGCGCGTATTCTGATGCCAATCCTGTTTATCGTAGCGGGTTGGGGAAAAATCACCGGTTATGCGGGTACCCAGCAGTACATGGAAGCCATGGGCGTGCCGGGGTTCCTGCTGCCTCTGACCATTCTGCTTGAGTTCGGCGGCGGTCTGGCGGTTCTGTTAGGTTTCCTGACCCGTACCACCGCGCTGTTTACCGCGGGCTTCACCGTGCTGACAGCGTTCATCTTCCACAGCAACTTTGCGGAAGGCGTGAACTCTCTGATGTTCATGAAAAACCTGACCATCGCGGGTGGCTTCCTGCTGCTGGCAGTCACTGGCCCGGGCGCATACAGCATCGACCGCCTTCTGAATAAGAAGTGGTAAGCACGCTATACTGAATAAACACAAAGCGAGGAGACATCTCCTCGCTTTTGCTATCTGACGGAGGAGAAAAAATGGGACAACTCGTAGACGGCGTCTGGCAGGATGTCTGGTATGACACAAAATCCACCGGAGGACGCTTTAAGCGCTCTGTTTCGGCCTTCCGTAACTGGCTGACCGCCGATGGCGCACCTGGCCCGAGCGGTGAAGGCGGCTTCGCGGCCGAGAAAGATCGTTATCATCTTTATGTTTCTCTGGCCTGCCCGTGGGCACACCGCACGCTGATTGTGCGCAAACTTAAAGGCCTTGAATCCCTCATTCCGGTTTCGGTGGTCAACCCGCTGATGCTGGAAAACGGCTGGACGTTTGACAGTGATTTCCCCGCCGCGACCGGCGACGATCTTTACCACCACGATTTCCTCTACCAGCTTTATTTGCGCGCCGATCCGCACTACACCGGACGCGTTACTGTCCCGGTACTGTGGGACAAGAAAAACCAGACGATTGTCAGCAACGAATCTGCGGAAATCATCCGCATGTTTAATACCGCGTTTGATGCACACGGCGCCCGCGCCGGGGACTACTACCCGGTTGAGCTGCGCGATAAAATTGACGAGCTGAACAGCTGGATCTACGACAACGTCAACAACGGTGTCTATAAAGCCGGGTTTGCGACCAGCCAGGAAGCCTATGACGACGCGGTCGGGAAAGTGTTTGAATCGCTGGAGCGTCTGGAGCAGATCCTCGGCCAGCATCGCTATCTGACAGGCGACCGCCTGACGGAAGCCGATATTCGTCTGTGGACCACGCTGGTGCGCTTTGATCCGGTCTATGTCACTCACTTTAAGTGCGACAAGCATCGTATCAGTGACTATCTGAACCTGTATGGTTTCCTGCGCGACATCTACCAGATGCCGGGCATTGCCGAAACGGTCGACTTCGACCATATCCGCACCCACTATTTCCGCAGCCACAAGACCATTAATCCGACGGGCATTATCTCCATCGGCCCGTGGCAGGATCTGGATGAGCCGCACGGTCGCGACGTGCGTTTTGGATAAATATCAAGGGCATCACCAGATGCCCTTTTTTAATTCACAATCTCCATCTATCCTTATCTCGATCGCTTAAAAAACAAGTGATTGACCGATTATTGAGGCAAGGAAAAATGGACTGGTATTTAAACGTACTGCGCAACTATATTGGATTTGGTGGCCGCGCCCGCCGCAAAGAGTACTGGATGTTCATTCTGGTGAACTTCATCTTCGCGCTGGTGCTAAGCATCGTGGATAAAATTCTGGGCTGGGAGTGGGCGAGCGGGGAAGGCGTTCTCACCTCAATTTACGGCTTATTTATTCTGTTGCCTTCCTGGGCCGTGCAGTTTCGACGTCTCCACGATACCGATCGTTCGGCGTGGTGGCTGTTGCTGCTGCTGATCCCGATCGTGGGATGGATTGTGATTTTGATCTTCAACTGCCAGTCCGGTACGCCGGGCGAAAACCGCTTTGGTCCGGATCCTAAGATCGCTGCGTAAATTATTGCCCGGTGGCGCTTACGCTTACCGGGCCTACACGCTTATTTGTTGTGGTGCGCAAAGAGTTTGGGTATTTCGCGCAGGCACCACGATTTGGCTTCGCCCATGCTGTCGCGGCGCCAGGCCATAATAATGTCCACTTCGCTGGTGTACTCCGGGCTCACAACGCGCAGACGCCCTTCCGCAATATCTTTTTCCACAAACGGATACGGCATGGTTGCCACGCCAAGCCCGGCCAGCAGCGCCTGTCGTTTGTCTTCCAGTGAAGTGACCGTCAGACGAGGCTGTTTATCCAGCAACTGCACCGTCAGCACCGGACGTTCACGCGCGGTATCAGCGACCGCCACGCCGCGATACTTCACGCGCGTCACCTCAGAGAGCGGCTCTGGCTCCTGGTGAATCGGGTGATTGGGTGCGGCAACGTAAACGTTCATCACGCTGTAGAGCTTGCGCGAGTTGATTTCCGACGACGAGCGGAAGTGCATATCCGGCGCAATAACGATATCCGCCCTGCCCGTCTCCAGGCGCTCCCACGCGCCTGCCAGCACTTCGGTAATGATCGACAGCTGCGTGTTCGCTTTATCAGCCAGACGGTCAACCAGCGGGAACAGCGCTTCAGTAGGCACCAGCGCTTCGGTCACTAACGTCAGATGGGTTTCCCAACCGCGCGCCAGCGCTTCGGCATCGGTCGTTAACTTATCCGCCGCTTCCAGCAACACGCGACCGCGCTCCAGCAGCATTCGGCCCACGTTGGTGAATTTTGTTCGATGACCGGAGCGGTCAAACAGCACCACGTCCAGCTCCTCTTCCAGCTTCTGCATGGTGTAACTCAGCGCCGACGGAACGCGCCCCAGTTCATCAGCGGCTGCCGCAAAACTGCCGCGCCGGTCAATCGCGTCCATGACGCGAAGCGCCTCAAGCGTCAAAGCTCTCTCTTTAGCCATCTCGTTCTCATTCAGGAAATTTGAACATACCGGGCAGAATATCTGGCTAACAATGCAGCGTCCATACCTTTACCATTGTTTTAGTGTAAAGAGAGGTCAAGTTTATGATTACGACAAGAACAGCTAAACAGTGCGGACAAGCCGATTTCGGCTGGCTGCAGGCCCGCTACACCTTTTCTTTTGGACACTACTTTGACCCTAAACTCCTCGGTTACGCTTCATTACGCGTGTTGAACCAGGAAGTGCTCGCCCCTGGCGCGTCCTTCCAGCCGCGTACGTACCCGAAAGTCGATATCCTGAACCTGATCCTGGAAGGCGAGGCAGAATACCGCGATAGCGAGGGCAATCATGTCCAGGCAAAGGCTGGCGAAGCGTTGTTAATTTCCACGCAGCCGGGCATCAGTTACAGCGAGCATAACCTCAGCAAAGATAAAACGCTGACCCGTATGCAGTTGTGGCTGGACGCCTGCCCTGAGCGGGAAAATCCGCTGGTACAAAAGGTAGATTTAACGGGCGATAAGCAGCAGCTGATTGCGTCGCCTGATGGCAGCAAAGGCAGCCTGCAGCTGCGTCAGCAGGTATGGCTGCATCATATCGAACTGAAGAAAGGTGAGCAGGCGAGCTTCCAGCTTCATGGACCGCGTGCGTATTTACAGTCCATCCACGGTACGGTGCATGCCGTAACGCATACGGAAGAGAAAGAGGCGCTCACCTGTGGTGACGGGGCGTTTATTCGTGATGAAGCGAATATTACCCTGGAGGCCGATACGGCATTGCGGGCGCTACTGATTGATTTACCGGTGTAATTAACCTTACCCCTCTCCCAAACGGGAGAGGGGTATTCTTTACACCTTACTCGCCATAATCTCGATAATCTGCCGATCCGTTGCCTGCATCGAGCGGCACGCCAGTGCGCACAGGTTGGAAATAGACTGTTCCACATCGTGCGCCACAATCCCCTCATTGCCCGTTACGGCAGAATCGTCCAGCGCCATCATGACTGCTTTCCAGGCACTGTTGACGCTGGTGGAGACTTTCATCGCGCAGCTATTGGAGGCGCCATCACAGATCATCCCACTGACATCCCCGATCATACTGCCGATTGCCATCGCAACCGTCTTGTAGCTTCCGTCCATCAGCCACGCCATACCTGCCGCTGCGCCCATTGCCGCCGTCGTTGCTGCACACAATGCGGACAAGCGCGGAAGCTGGTAGTGGATATAAATGGCCGACAGATGTGAAAGCATCAGCGCCCGCGCCAGCCGCTCGTCGTCAGCCTGAACGTGTTCAGCCACAACAACAACCGGCATAGTCGCGGTGATCCCCTGGTTTCCTGACCCGGAATTACTCATCGCTGGCAGTGTCGCACCGCCCATGCGGGCATCCGAGGCCGCGCTGGTGCGGATAACAATATCTGAACCCAGATCCTGTGCCATCCATCCGCGGGTGCGCTGTTTATCGAGCGTCGCACCAATGTGCAATCCCCATTGCCCGCTGAGCCCTTCGCGTGAGAGCGCATCGTTCAAACGCCCGGCATCAAGGATAAACCGGATCGCATCGAACGGGACCTGCTCGACAAACTCCAGGATCTGCGAAAGCGTCGTGGTTGACAGCACCGCCAGGGGGGCACTCCCTGCCTCTGCCTGTTGATCGTCCAGCCTGAAGCGCGTTTCGCCCTGACACACCACTTCCACCACACGGGTATGCCCGCCCGCGATAGTCACCATCGCCGAGGCGTCACCGGCGTATACACAGGCTCGTGAGTAGAGAATCTCTTCGCACGGTACCTGAAGTTTCACCTGCACCTGACCGGCATTCAGCAGCGCTTTAGCCCGTACCAGCGCATCCGCGCTGGCATCTTTCAGTACCTCCAGCCCCGCCTGCGCATTACCACCGATGGCGCCCAGCGCCGCCGCAATCGGCAACCCGACCATTCCGGTACCCGGCACCGTTACGCCCAGCCCGTTCTTCATCAGGTTCGGCGATACCCACGCCTCAATATGTGTTACGTCGCCTGACAGGTGCTCTGCGGCAATTGCACAAGCCAGCGCCAGAGAAACGGGTTCGGTGCACCCCAGTGCAGGTTTAACTTCTTCCTGCACCACGCGAATAAATTGATTCCATAAAGGATGAGTTTGCTCAGACATCGTTACGACCTTAATTACCCTCAGGAGAATGCGAGGAAAGGAGAAACACAAAGCAGCAGCCCGGTGATAACAATAATCACCAGCGACACGCCTTTATATTTATGCAGTGCTGGCACTTTATAGACCAGCCATGCAGGGATCAGGCAGCCCACCATGCCGAAGATAGGGCTACAAATGGAGGTGAAGCTCAATACCGGCGCGTTTAAGACAATCGCGCTCCAGGCCAGCAGAATGGCGAATAACATGATGCCGCGCTGGACGGTGCTTTCATTGATTTTCTCTGTTGGCATTTTGCGGCGCAGGACGTTCATCACGATCCCCTGCGTGGCCTCACGAAAGCCCAGATAGACGCCGAAGAACGCCGTCATCACGGCAAAGATATTGAGAATTACGCTGACGATTTTGACCCAGCCCGCACCGTCGCCGCTGATAAATTGCGCCGCGATCGCCAGGGCAGAGATATTCTGCTCGTAGGCTTTGACCGCTTCGTCGTGTCCCATTGCCAGGGTGAAAGAGACTGCGTAAAAGAAGACCGTCACAAACAGTACGCCAAAAGCGATATTCATTGCCCGCAATGCTTTGTGTCGCGCCACTTCAACGGACTTTTCCCGTGAGCGGTACGAGATAACCATCGGGCTTAAAGTCTGAATAAACAGAATGGAGGTTAACGTAAAGGGCAACGTAATAATGGCGTTTTTAATCAGCAGACCCACCGGTGGCAGCATGCCCACATTGGCTAAATGCCAGAGGCCAATCATCGACAGCCCCAGCGCGGCAACCACGAATAGTTTGGTCAGCACCATCAGGCTGGAGACCTTAAACAGCAGCTTTTCACCGCGTGAAGAAATGGCGACCAGAATGCAGATCAGGAATAAACCGTAGAAGGGATTGTCAGACAGCAACCCGTCGGTCACACCGAAAGTATGCAAATACGATGCGCTGTCGTTGGTGATGGCAGTGGAATAAACAAACATCCAGATCACCAGCATCACGAAATAGAGCGCACCTAATAGGATGCCCCAGTTTTTACCTAAGTAACCACTAATTACGCTTGGGTAGTCTTTGCATTCCGGAGACTCCGCCAGCGTATTAATAAACAAACGCTGGAACAGATACATGGCCGGATAACCAATAATCGACGAGAGCAAAAAGACCCACAATCCCATTAATCCAACCTGCACAGGGAGAAAAACAATCCCCGCGCCGATGGCCATCCCGATACTCATGATGACCCACCCCGTGTCGGTGCTGTCGAATTTAATCGCTTCTCGCCACTCGCTTTCACTCATTCCCGCCCGCCTTGCCGCAGGGGAATCATTCACAATCACACTGCTGTTTGTTGCCGTATCCATTGGGTACTCGCTTATTTTGTAGGGTAAACAGTTGTTTTTATTAGATTCCGATCGCCAGCGATTGCGAGTCAGAGGGCAGCAGGTGCTTGTTATTGGTGTGGGAAGATCATATCCGGAGCGAGGGAGAAAAAAGTCACAAGTTTTATGAGGATTTTCAAGGACTGGAGGAAAAATTTCTTTTTTTAATTCTTTAAATGCATAACTTTTCTGAAAGTGACGACGATCAAGAAATAAAAACCCGCGCCGTGCGCGGGTAGGAAATCACTCAGCCAGCGCGTTAGCCATATCGGTTTTGACCTGCTTACGCTGCTCCGGCGTCAGCACCTGGCTGACGTCAAAGTAATATTTCACTCGGTAGTAGCGCGCCTGCTGCTCAATCTTACTGAAGGCAGAGAGCTGGCTTTTCACCGTGCTTTCGTCCCATTTACCCGCCTGGAACATGTCGATCAGCGCGCCGTCCTTCACGCCCGTCATTGGGATCTTGCTGACGTTTTGCTCCAGTTGCTGATGCAACTCTTTAATCTTATTAATCTGCTCATTGCTGAGCTTCAGGTGCTGTACCAGCGGATCCTGCGATGGAGACGGGGCTGCCTCAACGTTCGCGGCCTGCGCGGTAAAACTGCACACCGCCAACGACGCTGCAATCAAAGCAATACGGGTCATTTTCATCATCTTACTGTCCTTACATTTTGTTATTGGGAAAAGCAGGAACATTGTTTTTCAAGAGCGGATGAATATGTGTGAGTAATTATATAAACAATTTTGTATGTTTAGCGGGCAAAAAAATGCCCCCTGCGTTGAGGGGGCCTGAGAACACACTTTTAGATAGATTGAGTAAACGTCCTCGATATCACATCCTGCTGCTGCTCGCGCGTCAGGGCATTAAAGCGCACGGCATAGCCTGAAACACGAATGGTCAGATTCGGGTAATTTTCCGGATGCGCAATGGCGTCCAGCAGCATTTCCCGGTTCATTACGTTGACGTTCAGGTGCTGCCCGCCTTCAATGGCCGCTTCATGGTGGAAGTACCCGTCCAGCAGCCCCACCAGGTTGGTTTTGCGCACCAGCTCATCTTTGCCCAGCGCCTGCGGCACGATAGAGAAGGTGTAGGAGATCCCGTCCTTCGCATAGGTGAACGGCAGCTTGGCCACCGACGTCAGCGAGGCCACCGCCCCTTTTCTGTCACGGCCATGCATCGGGTTCGCGCCAGGGGCAAACGGCGTGCCGCCGCGGCGACCGTCCGGCGTATTCCCGGTCTTCTGACCGTAAACCACGTTGGAGGTAATGGTCAGAATAGACTGGGTCGGCACCGCATTGCGATAGGTCGGCAGCGCCTGAATTTTCTTCATAAAGCGCTCAACCAGGTCGCAGGCGATGCTGTCCACGCGGTCGTCGTTGTTGCCGTACTGCGGATAGTCACCTTCGATGACGAAATCAACCGCCAGACCGGTGTGGTCGCGCACCGGTTTCACCGTGGCGTATTTAATCGCGGAGAGAGAGTCCGCCGCGACCGACAGCCCGGCGATGCCGCATGCCATGGTGCGATAGACGTCACGGTCATGCAGCGCCATCAGTGAGGCTTCGTAGCTGTACTTATCGTGCATGTAGTGAATGAGATTCAGCGCGCTGATGTACTGCACCGCCAGCCAGTCCATAAAGTGATCGAGGCTGGCCATCACGGTGTCATAATCCAGCACCTCATCCAGCAATGGCGCGGTTTTCGGGCCGACCTGAATCTTCAGCTTCTCATCCACTCCGCCGTTGATGGCGTACAGCAGCGTTTTCGCGAGGTTGGCGCGGGCGCCAAAGAACTGCATCTGCTTGCCGATCACCATCGGGCTGACGCAGCAGGCAATGGCGTAGTCGTCGCTGTTGAAGTCGGCTCGCATCAGATCGTCGTTCTCGTACTGCAGTGAGGAGGTGACAATCGACACCTGCGCGGCGTATTTCTTAAACGCAATCGGCAGCTGTTCAGACCAGAGGATCGTCAGATTGGGCTCCGGCGCAGGCCCCATGGTGTGCAGGGTGTGCAAATAGCGGAAGCTGTTTTTGGTGACCAGCGTGCGGCCGTCCAGCCCCATTCCGCCAATCACTTCCGTCGCCCAGATCGGATCACCCGAGAAGAGCGTGTCGAACTCCGGCGTGCGCAGGAAGCGGACCATGCGGATCTTCATGATGAAGTGGTCGATCAGCTCCTGCGCCTGCACCTCATTTAGCCGTCCGGCCTGCATGTCGCGCTCAATGTAGATATCAAGGAACGACGCCGTGCGCCCCAGCGACATCGCCCCGCCGTTCTGGGATTTCACCGCTGCCAGGTAGGCAAAGTAGACCCACTGCACCGCTTCCTGCGCGTTCATCGCCGGACGCGCAATATCAAAGCCGTAGTTCGCCGCCATCTGCTGGATCTGGAGCAAAGCACGCTTGTGCTCCGCCAGCTCTTCACGCAGGCGGATCGTCGCTTCGAGATCGTCACCGCGTTCCAGTTTCGGCTGGAGATCCGCAAACTGCAGCTCACGCTCGCGCACCAGATAGGTGATGCCGTACAGCGCCACGCGTCGGTAGTCACCGATGATGCGCCCGCGTCCGTAACCGTCCGGCAGACCGGTCAGCACGCCGGATTTACGGCAGCGCATCATCTCCGGCGAGTAGACGTCAAACACACCCTGGTTATGGGTTTTACGCAGGTCGGTAAACAGGTATTCAAACTGCGGATCCATCTCGCGGCCATAGGCTTCAAACGAGCTGCGGATCATGTTGATCCCGCCATACGGATGCAGGGCACGCTTGAGCGGTTTATCGGTTTGCAGCCCGACGATCGTCTCCAGATCCTGATCGATATAACCCGGCCCGTGAGCGGTAATGGTGGTGGCAATGTTAGTATCAAAATCTACCGGGGCGTGGGTGGCATTCTCCTGACGAATGCCGACCATCACCTTCTGCCACAGCGCCGTCGTTGCTGGCGTCGCCTGCGCGAGGAAAGCTTCGTCGCCTTCATAAGGGGTGTAGTTATGCTGAATAAAATCGCGCACGTTGACGGCGTTTTTCCATTCTTCACCGCGAAAGCCAGCCCATGCGTCGCTGTAGGGCGCGACGCCTGTATCGATTGTTACGTTCATGTGTTTCTCGCTATATCAGGCGTAAGCCGCAGCCGGAGTGACCTTCCCAAGACGGAGGGCGTCCAGCGCGATCATTTTTTCTTCATTGGTAGGGACAACCGCGCAGACTACGCGGGAGGAATCGGTGCTGATGACGCGCTCGCCCGCGCTGCCCGGCAGGGCATTTTTAGCCTCGTCGAGGAGGATGCCGAAGACCTTCAGATGCTCCGCCACCAGCGCGCGGATCAGTTTCGAGTTTTCACCAATACCACCGGTAAAGATCACGCCATCCAGACGATGCAGCGATGCCGCGTGACCGGCGATATGCCGCGCAATCCGGTGGACAAAGGTGTGGATCGCCAGCTGCGCCCGTTGATTGCCTTCGTGCCAGGCTTTCTCCAGCGCGCGTAAATCGGAGGAGATGCCGGATATCCCCAACAACCCTGACTCTTTGTTAACCACGCGCTCCAGATCATCAAATGACTGGCCGGTTTGCCGGGCAATCCACGCCATCGCGCCAAAATCCACGTCGCCACAGCGCGTGCCCATCACCAGCCCTTCCAGCGGCGTCATGCCCATGGAGGTATCGACGCTCTCACCGTTGCGCACCGCGCAGATGGAGGCCCCGTTACCAAGATGAGCAATCACCAGCCCGCTGTCGTCGGGGGACAGCCCGAGAAGCGTATGCGCCTGTCCGGCCACGTAACGATGGGAAGTACCGTGAAAACCGTAACGCCGTACGCCCAGTGCTTCAAAATAGCGGTACGGCAAGCCGTACAGATACGCCTGAGGCGGCAGCGTCTGATGGAAGCTGGTATCGAATACCGCCACCTGCTGCACGCCCGGGAACAACCGCTCTGCGGCTTCCACGCCGCTTAAGTTGGCGTAGTTATGCAGCGGTGCCAGCGGGGAAACCTGACGGATCTGCTCAATCACCTCTTTCGTAATCAGGGTCGACTCGCTGAAGAGGTCGCCGCCGTGCGCAATACGGTGGCCAATTAAGGCCACGCTGCTCATCAGGTTGCGCTTCTCCAGCTCCAGGGCGATGGCTGCCAGCGCCCCTTCGTAGTCCTGGTGAGCCAGTTTGACTGGCTCACCCCCGTTCACGGAAATAAAGGCCTTTTCGGTGTTGATACCGTCCGCAATGCCCGTCATCAGGGCCTCACAGCTGCTGGCGTCGAGCACCGAAAACTTAACAGAGGACGAACCGCAGTTAATAACCAGTACTACCGGAAACTCAATCATCATATGACTCCGCTCTTCCTGAGCTATGGGTTAGAACAGTTTGTAAACAATATTCAGAATGGTCAGCAGGCCCACAACCGTGACGAAGATGTTCTCGGGTTTGCCCTTATATTTCGCCATGGCTGGCGCTTTGCGGATGGCGTACATCGGCAGCAGGCACAGCAGAGAGGCGATGATCGGTGCGCCCATGGCTTCGATAAGGTCGAGAATGTTCGGGTTGGCATAGGCCACAATCCAGGTGGAGCCCATGATGAAGACCATGCTGATGGTGTTCAGCTTGCCAACGGAAACCTTCTTCTTATCCCCCTTATAACCAAACTTGAGGATCAGGCCGTTCAGCCCTTCCAGCGTGCCCAGATAGTGCCCAAAGAAGGATTTAAAGATAGCGACCAGCGCGATGATGGACGCACCGTATTCCAGCACCGTGGCAAACGTCGATTTGGTTCCCGACATGGAGGCAAAGTGGTTCGCCAGATAAGAGAGCACCGGAATGTTCTGCGCTTTGGCATCCGCCATGTTCTGCGGAGAGAGCGTAAACAGGCAGCTAAAGGCGAAGAACATCACTACGGCGACCATCAGCATGCTGGCGCGACCGATGATTTTGGAACATTTCTGCTCGGTAAACGCTTTACCGAACTCGGGCTCGTACTCTTCACGCTTGGAGACCACAAATGAGGAGACGATGGGCGAGAAGTTGAAGGAGAAGACCATGATGGAGATCCCCAGCCACACCGTGACCAGAATGACGTCATGACCGGTAAAGGAAATATCGCTCAGGTTGACCTGGTCGATCACCGCCGAGTTCCAGTATGGGATCAGCGACAGGGAAATCAGCACCAGGCTGGCGATGAACGGGAACACCAGGAAGCTCATCACCTTCACCATCAGATCTTTACCAAACCAGATCACAAAGGCCATCAGCAGCAGCAGGAACAGCGCCACTACACCACGGTTCAGCGCAGGCAGCTGGAGCTGGTTTTCCCAGAACGTCATAAAGGTGTTGGTAATGGTCACGCCGTAAATCCACAGCAGTGGGCAAATAGCAAAGAAGTAGAGGAAGGTGATGACCACCCCGCCGGTCTTGCCGAAGTGCTCTTCCACCGTTTCGGTAATGTTGCCGGAGACATTACTGCCGGACAGGCACAGACGCGCCAGCGCGCGGTGACAGTAAAATGCAATCGGGAACGCGAGGACCAGCATCAGCAGGATGGGGATCAACCCGCCAAAGCCTGCGCGAATAGGGAAGAACAGCACGCCTGCGCCAATGGCGGTTCCGAACAGGCCCAGCGTCCAGGTGGTATCAGACTTACGCCAGGAGGACGTTTTTGTCTGGCCAACGATAATGCTTTCTGTGTTGCTCATAGGTCACCTTTATGCGTCAACGAAGCCGGTAATTTGGGAAACACGGGAGAGATCGATATTGCCGCCGGAAATAATGCAGACGGTTTTTCGGCCCTGAATATAGTGGTCAAGTTTGCCGCTTAATAATGCCGCGCAGGCCAGCGCGCCAGCACCTTCCGTCACCACTTTATTTCGCTGAATAAGCGCAATCATGCTGTTGCGAATATCGTCTTCGCTCACCAGCACAATGTCATCAACCAGTTCGCGGACGATTTCGAAGGTTAATTTACCCGGACGAGATACGTCGCAACCGTCAGCTAATGTACCGGTGACGCGATGGTTGATGATTTCTCCGGCCTGGTATGATGCCGCCATCCCATGAACATTTTCAGACTGTACGCCAATAATATTAATGGTCGGGTTAATGGATTTAATGGCCGTTGCAATCCCGGCAATTAATCCGCCACCGCCGATGGGAACAATCACGTTATCCACATCATACAAATCTTCGAGAATTTCCAGGCCAATGGTGCCCTGTCCGGCGATCACTTTCGGATCGTCATACGGCGGGATAAAAATGCGCCCTTCCATCTCGACGATTTCACTCACTTTCGCGATGGTGTCATTGAAGTTCTCGCCGTGAAGCACCACTTCAGCCGAGTAGTCACGCGTCGCGGCTACTTTAGACTTTGGCGCGCCCATCGGCATTACCACTTTGCCGTCAATGCCGAGCATTGCACACGAGAGCGACACACCCTGCGCGTGGTTTCCCGCCGAGCAGGCGACGACGCCCTTACGCTTTTCAGCATCGGTCAGCGAGCTTAATTTATTAAACGCACCGCGAATTTTAAACGAGCCGGTACGCTGCATATTTTCAAACTTCAGGAATATTTCACCCTTACAGCGCTCGCTGAGATAATTCGAACGCGGCATGCCGGTTTTATAGATTTTACCCGCCAGGCGTTTTCTGGCGTCCTGAATATCTTCAATCGTTACCGGAAGGTCGTAGGTAATGTGCATAATATCCTCGTTATAATAATTCATTCTTTTCAGGCAAAGTCAGGGTATCAGAGCATAAAATTATCTCTGGGTGTTTTTTATAAAATGTTTATTGCTTCTAAGGAGATCAATATTTCATCGTCGTCTTTCACCGGTGAGTGAGGCATATTGTTTTGCCAGTTCAACCAATACTGACGCGGATTTTTTAATTCTGTAATTTTTCGACCACACGGCGGCATAACGCGCCACGGGTAATTCATCCTCTACCGGCAGAACAATAAATTGATCCGAGCCGAACGGAGCAATCATGTCGCGTGGAATCACCGTCAGATAATCGGCATTCAGGACAAGGTTATAAATGGTGACCACGGAATCGGTCTGGACGATGTTTTCAATACTGATGTGGTTATCTTGCAGAGTGGTCAGAAGTTCTTTGTAGTAGCCCATATCGGTTTGCGGCATCACCCACTGCTCATGCGTGAGCGATGCCAGTGTCGTCGGGCCGGTGCACGTTCGTGATTTACTGGCGACCAGCACAAATTCTGACTCAAACAAGGGCTCGACGTGCAGATCCTGCAGCAGCATCTCATCACTCAGCGTGCCGATGGCGAAATCCAGCCGACCATCGCGAATGGCTGGCAGGAAAGAGGAGAGCTGGGCTTCATACATAGATACGCGCGCTTTCGGGAACACTTCCTTGAATTTTTTGATCATTTCGGACAGGAAGGTGAAACCAATCAGTGATGGGTAGCCAAAGGAAACGTCCATCACGGTGCTGAAACTCAGGCTGTTGATCTCGCTCACCATGTTTTTCATTTCGCGGGTGATCGACTCTGAGTAGGAGAGCAGCACCTGGCCTGCGGCAGTCAGTTTTACGCCCGTGTTTTTACGCACCATGACTTCCACGCCGAAGTAGGATTCGATATCGCTGATGATTTTGCTGACGGCGGGTTGCGTCAGGCCCAGTTGTCTTGCAGCAGAACCTATGGAGCCACTTTTAATGACTTCCTGAAATACCACGAGGTGCTGTGTTTTCGGTAGAATAATAGTGTTCATAATATTCTGCGCTTATTTCCCTATGACGCAGCGGATTCTACCCAATATTGTTTCAGGGGGTATGTGCTGTTACTCACAATTTGCCTTCCCGCGTTATTCACCGGAACAACAAAAAACATAAAAAACCTTTATAATTAATCAGTTAAGCTTGTCAGATCACACCATTACGCTGACATCGATCAATAAAACTAACACTAATAAATTTATTTTATGGCGATAACCTGGATAAATTTTCCTGCGTTAATAAAATCAATAAAGACGATCTTTCAGGCAATTAAAGACCAATAAATAACCGTTATTCAGTTGAAACATTCTTTCAATTTATCAATTTTTACAGATGCTTTTAGGCTGGCTTTCGATAAAAAGAGGAATACGTCACACATTCGCAGGATGAATGTTTTTAAATGCAATATGTAGATATCAAACATGAAAACATATTGAATCATTAAGACAACAATCGCAACAAATTAACAACACCGTGGATTCACCCATTTTCAGCGCGAAATTTTGTGATAACGATCGCCTGTAGATTGCTTGAGGCCACTGAAGAGATAAAAACAGTGAAATGTGCTTAATGTCGCAAATATGAGAATTGATGTCGTTTGTGGGGTTGTCGGGTGGCGCAGCACTTAACCGACCTACAACCACCTGAAAGCAAAAACCCCGCCGAAGCGGGGTTTTTTAAGAAGTTGAAGCTGACCGATAAGCCGGGTTCTGTCGTGGACAGTCATTCATCTAGGCCAGCAATCGCTCACTGGCTCAAGCAGCCTACCCGGGTTCAGTACGGGCCGTACCATGTGAACCCCTATTTGGCCTTGCTCCGGGTGGAGTTTACCGTGCCACGGACTGTTACCAGCCGCGCGGTGCGCTCTTACCGCACCCTTTCACCCTTACCTGATCCCGCTTGCGCGGGCCATCGGCGGTTTGCTCTCTGTTGCACTGGTCGTGGGTTTCCCCCCCAGGCGTTACCTGGCACCCTGCCCTATGGAGCCCGGACTTTCCTCCCCTCCGCCCGTCTCCCCCGAAAGGGACGACGACGAAGCGGCGACTGTCTGGTCAGCTTCGGCGCGCAGTATAGAGGGTTTGCGCGCCGCTGTCACCTTCAGGCGCAGACAAGACGTAATTAACGCGCGACTTCTACCTTTGCCAGTTTTTCGTAGTAGCACACAATCGCGCTGTGATCGGCCGTGCCCAGACCATCTGCACGCAACGCCTGCATCATCTCCATCACCGCCGCGGTCAGCGGCAGCTGTGCGCCTACACCGTGGGACGTATCGAGCGCGTTCGCCAGATCTTTAATGTGCAGGTCGATACGGAATCCCGGCTTGAAGTTACGGTCCATCACCATCGGCGCTTTGGCATCCAGCACGGTACTTCCCGCCAGACCACCGCGAATCGCCTGATAGACCAGGTCCGGGTTAACGCCCGCTTTGCTTGCCAGCGTCAGCGCTTCAGACATCGCGGCGATGTTCAGCGCCACAATGACCTGGTTCGCCAGCTTGGTCACGTTGCCCGCGCCAATTTCACCCGTATGCACCACGGAGCCTGCCATCGCTTTCATCAGGTCATAGTATTTATCGAAAATAGCTTTATCCCCGCCGACCATCACCGACAGCGTGCCGTCGATCGCTTTCGGCTCACCGCCGCTGACCGGCGCGTCCAGCATATCCACGCCCTTCGCTTTTAGCGCCTCGCTGATTTCACGACTTGCAAGCGGTGCGATAGAGCTCATATCAATCAGCACCAGGCCAGGCTTTGCGCCCTCAATGATGCCGTTCTCCCCCAGCGCGACCTCTTTAACATGCGGGGAGTTTGGCAGCATGGTAATGATGACATCGCACTGCTCAGCAATCGCTTTGGCGGTGGAGGCGGTTTCTGCGCCAGCCGCCATCACCTCGGCCACAGATTGCGGATTATGATCGGAGACCACCAGTGAGTAACCCGCTTTGATGAGGTTCTTACTCATTGGTTTACCCATGATCCCCAGGCCAATAAAACCCACTTTCAGCGTCATAACTGTTTCCTCAATGATGGTTATTTTTTAAAAGCGTCCGCTAATTTCTGCGTCGCTGAGCGGAACACCCCGAGATCGCTGCCGACGGCAACAAAGGTGGCTCCCCACTCCAGATAACGTCGGGCGTCGGCTTCAACCGGCGCCAGTATGCCGCTCGGTTTACCGTGTGCTTTGGCGCGAGCAAATATGTGCTGGATCGCACGCTGCACGTCAGGGTGGCTGGCATTGCCCAGGTGGCCAAAGGCGGCAGCCAGATCGCTTGGGCCGACAAAGATACCGTCCACACCGTTTGTGGCTGCAATAGCGTCGAGGTTTTCAACCCCCTGCTGGCTCTCAATCTGCACCAGAACAGTGATGTTGCTATTGGACTGCGCGAAGTAGTCCGGCACGGTGCCGAACATGTTGGCGCGGTGTGAGACGGAGACGCCGCGGATCCCTTCCGGCGGGTAGCGCGTTGACGCCACAGCCAGCGCCGCTTGTTCCTGGGTTTCCACAAACGGGATGAGGAAATTGTAGAACCCGATATCCAGCAAACGTTTGACGATCACCGGGTCATTGGTTGGCACTCGCACCACCGGGGCGCTGGCGCTGCCTTTCAGGGCCATCAGTTGCGGAATAAAGGTGCTGATATCATTTGGCGCATGTTCGCCGTCGAGCACCAGCCAGTCAAAACCAGCAAGGCCCAGCACTTCAGTACTTATTGGGTTTGCCAGCGCAGACCAACAGCCAATCTGGATCTGGTGCGCCGCGAGGGCCGTTTTAAACGTATTCGGGAAGATATTGTTATTCATCACTTATACCTTTTTAATTCCGCAGTTTGAGCCGGGATTATTTATTGCGAAACATATTGTTTTTATATTTATTTCTCTGACTGAATGTTGGCAATATAAAATCGTCCTTCAGTATAATCGTCACTTCACAACAGCACATTGTTTTTATGCTCAAGTATTGCGCCTCCTTTCAACGCCATTTTGAGCATATGCCCAACGCTGTGGGCGCTAATGCACAGAATCAGGGATTAGTTAGCCTGACGCGATCGCGATCACATTTTTAACTGTCTTCTGCTGACATCCTTTATTTCCTCGAGAATAAAACGATTATCCAACGGGTTAAATTTACTATCTGACACTTTGCCGGAGAAATGTGAATAATGGCCGATATTGAAATGAGAGAGGCATCGCCGACGGCGTTTTATATAAAAGTTCACGATACGGATAACGTGGCGATTATTGTCAATGACAATGGCTTAAAAGCGGGAACACGCTTCCCGGACGGACTGACGTTAATTGAACATATTCCCCAGGGGCACAAAATCGCACTGGTCGATATTCCTGCCCATGGGGAGATCGTGCGTTACGGTGAAGTCATCGGCTATGCCGTTCGCGCAATTCCGCAGGGAAGCTGGATTGAGGAGTCGCTGGTTGAGCTGCCAAAAGCGCCACCGCTGAACACCCTGCCACTTGCCACCCGCGTACCGGAACCGCTTCCCCCACTGGAAGGCTATACCTTTGAAGGCTATCGCAATCCGGACGGCAGCGTCGGTACCAAAAATCTTCTTGGTCTCACCACCAGCGTACACTGCGTGGCGGGCGTAGTGGATTACGTGGTGAAAATCATCGAACGCGATCTGCTGCCGAAATACCCGAACGTCGATGGCGTGGTTGGCCTGAACCATCTCTATGGCTGTGGCGTAGCGATCAACGCGCCAGCGGCGGTCGTGCCGATCCGTACCATTCATAATATTGCCCTCAACCCGAATTTTGGCGGCGAGGTGATGGTGATTGGCCTGGGATGCGAAAAACTCCAGCCTGAGCGTCTGCTGCAGGGTACCGAAGACGTCAAAGCCATTCCGGCAGACGAGGCCAGCATTGTACGCCTGCAGGACGAACGCCACATTGGGTTCCGGTCTATGGTCGACGATATTCTGCAGGTTGCCGAGCGTCATCTCGATAAGCTCAACCGACGCCAGCGCGAAACCTGCCCCGTGTCTGACCTGGTGGTGGGAACCCAGTGCGGCGGCAGCGATGCGTTCTCTGGCGTGACGGCCAACCCGGCGGTGGGCTTCGCGTCCGACCTGCTTGTTCGTTGCGGTGCGACGGTGATGTTCTCTGAAGTGACCGAAGTCCGTGATGCCATCCATTTACTGACGCCGCGCGCCGTCAATGAAGACGTGGGCAAGCGCCTGCTTGAGGAGATGGCCTGGTACGATAACTATCTCGACATGGGTAAAACCGACCGTAGCGCGAATCCGTCTCCGGGAAACAAAAAAGGGGGCCTGGCGAACGTCGTGGAAAAAGCCCTGGGTTCGATTGCTAAATCCGGCCAAAGCGCAATTGTGGAAGTCCTCTCTCCGGGACAGCGGCCGACCAAACGCGGCCTGATCTACGCGGCAACGCCTGCCAGCGATTTTGTTTGCGGCACCCAGCAGGTGGCATCCGGCATTACGGTGCAGGTCTTTACCACAGGACGCGGCACGCCGTATGGCCTGATGGCAGTCCCGGTGATCAAAATGGCGACGCGCACCGAGCTGGCAAACCGCTGGTACGACTTAATGGATATCAACGCGGGAACCATCGCCACCGGAGAAGAGAGCATTGAGGACGTGGGCTGGAAGCTATTCCACTTCATTCTGGACGTGGCAAGCGGGCGGAAGAAAACGTTCTCGGACCAATGGGGATTACATAACCAGCTGGCGGTGTTTAACCCGGCACCAGTGACGTGAGTTCACTATAAACCTCTTTCAGCATGGCTTCGGCCATGCTTTTTTTTGCTTTCGTTTCTTTCGCATTCTTATCTTTCATTTCGAATCTTTCATTTCTAAGATACCAATCACAAAAAAACATTCCGAAACCCTATATTGTCTTTCGCACAAACAAAACGAAAGGTTTCGGAGGAAAGATGTATATCATCTCGTCAAAAGCGATGCTGATAAAGGCACAGCGTGAAGGTTACGCGGTCCCTGCATTTAATATTCATAATCTCGAAACACTGCAGGTAGTCGTCGAAACGGCCTCAGAGATGCGGTCTCCTCTGATTGTCGCGGGCACACCCGGTACGTTTAGCTATGCCGGAACCGGGAATGTGGTAGCCATTGCTGGCGATCTGGCCAAAACGTACAACCAGCCACTGGCGATCCACCTCGATCATCACGAAGATTTCGACGATATCGCGCAGAAAGTACGGAGCGGGATCCGCTCTGCAATGATCGACGGCTCTCATCATCC
>OKVN01000053.1_pt1 | contig 82248 bp, 73 predicted proteins | sample 1606961 | NCBI WGS metagenome assembly OKVN01 (sample SAMN03281020, study PRJEB24777) | human gut metagenome | isolation source: fecal sample PR170 from 1 month old male Malay infant, vaginal delivered... | place: Singapore | collected 2005-12-29 | reverse complement strand
GTCGTAACATCGACGAAATGCTGCGCATGGTTGACGCGCTGCAGTTCCACGAAGAGCACGGCGAAGTGTGCCCGGCTCAGTGGGAAAAAGGTAAAGAAGGTATGGCTGCTTCCCCAGACGGCGTAGCAAAATACCTGTCTGAGAACGTATCCAGCCTGTAATCGGCACGGTTTACGAAGAAGGCCCGCACATGCGGGCCTTTTTTTATGCTTTACGCTGCGTCTCTCGCCAGATGCGCCAGGCCATGAGCGCCAGCAGGAACACGCCCACAATCAGCACGCTCCACACCAGCAGCGCGTTCATCCGGCTCTCCTGCTCGCCCGCAGAAGTGGCGGTCAAACGCGCCTCACCGCCCAACGCGACATCATCCACAATATCGGCCTGCGGCAGATTCGCCATATCATAGGTTTTGCGCAGGTCGGCGGGGATCAGCATGTCAGGTTCCAGGTTTGCTGGTTTTGCCGCCCCGTTTCCCCAGGCGAGCACGTACGGTGCTTTCCCCTGCGCGTTAAACACCAGATCAACGCGGTCGCGATGCCCTATGACGTTCGGAAGGTATTCAGGCAGACGCGCATTCAGCGTCGTGATTTTTACCGCCTGGACCCGCTCTCCGTTAAGCGAAACCGGCGCAGACGTTTTGCCCTCCAGGCGGTAAAGAACCTCTTTTTTCAGGGGGTGCCATGTGTCTTTTTCCGTACTTCGCCACGCGATCTCCACGGGCAGAACGCCGTCGCCATTCAGCAAGAAGCTGACCGCGCTCAATGGCTGCGGGTGCGCCCAGTGCCACTGCGCTTCGCTTGTCGATAGCTGTTCCCCTTCCCCCTCCAGGTCGATCGCTTCCGGAGCCATCTGCGCAGGGGCGCTAATCGCGTTTACGCCGGTCAAGGTCATACCCTGGCTCTGCGTATTCAGCACCACCATGAGATAGCGATTCGCATCAGGAGATAAAACCGTATCGGTATCGATCCGATCGAGCTTAAGGCGATCCTGGCCACTGACGACGTCCAGCAAGGGCATATCCTCGCGTAGGGTATACCAGCGCTTCAAATCCTCGCTGTAATAGACCGACGCCGTTCCCTGCCACGACGTCTTAGGGGGATTCCAGAGCAGCTGCAGCTGGGATATAGCCATCTCGCCCGTCGCCTGCTCTGGCAAGGTCAGCAGATAATGTTGCCCGGCCACGGCAGCTTTCTGCCCTTCGAGCACAATCTCAACGCCATTTCCGGAACGGAGCAGGATCTTATTGCTCTCACCGGCATCTGGCGCCGCGGCAAGCGGTGAGGCGTCCAGAGGAAAAAGACGCAGCGCCGTGGATTGCGCCACCACCTGCGGGCGCGTCGCGGTGACCAGGCTGAAGGGAACCGGCTCACCCGACTGATTAAAGACGCGGACATCGTCCAGATTCGGGGAGGTGCTCTGTTCATAGACGGCGAGCGGCAGCAACACCCGATACCACTGGGAAGGAACCGACGTTTCCAGTGAACGACCAAAGGCATAATCCCGCGGCGATTCCGTTTGCATCTCGTCGCAGAACGCCATGCCCGATAGCGCCAGCAGCGTGGTACAGACTACCGCTTTCATCCATTTCATTTTTCATCTCCAGTTTTAGGCGGTAGTGGCGAGAAATACCCCACGATCAGGACCAGTATCGCCACGCCGATAAACGCCACGGCACGGGACAGGCCGCCTCCGCCTGCGCTGTCCACCAGCATCAGTTTAACCATCACGACCCCCAGCAAGGCGGCCCCGCAGAGCCACTCCTGGCGGGAGGCCCGGCGGGTAGCATGGACCATGACCACCAGCGCGATCAGCATCCAGAACAGGGCAAACGTGGTCTGGATAAGCCGCGAATCCCACAGCGACGCCATATTCCAGGCCACATCCCCATACCAGGCCAGGGCGCGCATCAGCGCCCCGTTAAGCCACCAGAAGCCAAACGCCATGATAGCAACGGCAGGCCACGGGCGAGCCTGAGCAAGCAACGCGGGATAGTAGCGATCCACTGCCCGATAAAAGACCACCAGCCCCAGCAGCGCGAATGCCGCGCCTTCCTCAAGCGGGTTCACCAGCGGCAGCCAGGTTTGCCGGTAAACGACGCCGTCCTGGAAATTGGTCACGACCAGCAGCACCAGCAGCGCCACGACGACAGGGATCGGCGCCAGGCAGGTATAGAGCGCAGGCCACTCCCCGAACGGCCACGCGCGGCGACGCACCGCCGCGGAAAGCGCGAGAATCACGCCGCCCCCAGCCGCCATCGCCAGTCCACTGCCCCACGCCGCCATGCCCCACGGTAGCGCGCGAGCAAACCAGTAAAGTTCAGCCGCCAGCGCCAGTAAAATCATCCAGCAAAGCGTCAGGTGCAGCCCCATCGCGATGCGCGGCAGCAGTCGTTCACCGTCACGTCGCAGCAGCATCAGTGCGGCAGGAAGTGCAATGCACCAGGCCAGATTTGACCAGCCAGCGGCAACGATCTGCTGATGCGAAAGCTGGTAAACCACCATCACCAGCATCAGTGGCCACAGCAGCCATTTGCTGGCATCCAGCTCCCGCCACGCCAGACGAGCGGCAGCCTGGCGCCAGCCCCAGACCGAGACGGCCGAGAGCGCCAGCACGCCTGCCAGAACAGGTAATTCTTGTTTCAGTACCCGTTGCGAGGCCCCCAATAGCGCCACGATCCAGAACAACAGGCCGCCTGCCGACAACGCCCAACTGACCGGCAGAACACTTTTGCGCCATAGCCACGCCGCAGCCAGCCAGCAAAGGCTGAGGATGGCGAAGATAAGGAGAAGGCTCAGCGACGTCACGCCGTCCATTTGCGCCCACAGCGCGCTGCCGAGTGCCAGCACCAGCAGCGCCGTCCCGCTATAGCTCATACGACGCTGGTTCTGCTGCATGCCCAGCCAGAGGATACCCAGCCCCTCCAGCGCCCAGGCCATCGCCGTCCAGCGCGCCGAGAGTGCCAGCGGAATGGCGAGCGTAGCGAACCCGCCGCCGATGGCCAGCGCCGCCATGACCAGTGGTCGTCCGATAGACGGATAGCGCCGCAGCGCGAGGAACGCAATGGTAAGATAAAATGCCCCATATCCGAGCGCGCTCAGCGCCGGGCCATATTCCCAGTGCCGGGTCATGCCGTACTGCATCCCGAAGCCAATCAGCGGCGGAGCAAACAGCAGTACGCCGTCAATAATCTGTTTCCCTTTTTCCTGCGCCCGCAGCGACAGCGCCACGCACAGCACGCCGAATATCAGCGTATTGGCAATCAGGAACAGCTGGCACACCCAATAGTGTTCAGGTTGATAGTCGTTCAGCCCCCAGAGGCCGCCCACGCCAAACGTAAAAAGCAGACCGAGCAGATTGAGCTCGCGCCAGTGCTGCCAGATGCTGATGGCGAGAATACCGATGGAAAGCAGGAGATAGAAAGAGAACAGCGCCACAAAGTTGCCGCCTCCGGTAGACAGGAGCAGCGGTGCCAGATACCCGCCGAGGCTCGCCAGCATGGCCAGGCTCAAGGCCTTTTGCAGCACGGCCAGCCCGACGCTCGCGGCGCAAATCGCTACCAGCAGCGCAAAAGCCAGCGTCATCGGCAACATTTGCCAGAGCCGGAAGGCACCAAAGACCGTCAGGTAAAGAATGCCCGTCGCCCCACCCTGTAAGATAAGCGCATAAACCGGCTGCTTATGCCGCAGTCGCCAGCCAATCGCCAGCAGAACGATGGCAAACAGCGCCGTCGCCACCAGGCGCAGCTCAAGCGGGAACAGAGAATGTTCGACGGTATAGCGCAGCAGGAAAGAGAGACCGAGGAAAAGCAGCAGGATCCCCAGCTTCGCCAGCGGATTACCCTGCATAAACCAGCGCACCAGCGACGTCAGTATGCCGCCAAAGGCGGATGGCTGTTTTGCCGCAAGGGCAGGAGCGGAAACGGGAGCGGGTTCAGCCCTGGGCACGCGGGCGTCCGGACGCCAGGGGTCGACAGGTGCGGGAGTGTGCTCCACCACTGGCGCGGTCACAACCACCGGCGCGGCGGTCTGCGCCGTCTCCGGCGCTATCTCAGCGGCACCACGCTGCTCAAGCGCTTCAATGCGCTGGCGAAGCCTGGCGATCTCCTGCCGCGCCGCCGTGCTCCGATTAAAGCCAATAACCGCAAGCACGGGCGCAACCACCAGCGCAAAAACCAGTAACAAACAGCCAAGGATGTAGAGCTCGTCCATGTTTCCACCTTCACCGTAAACTATTCGTTAAGATTGACACAAATCGTTGCATTTGCGCCATCTTAAAGGTGGAAACATTTATCGTCGCGTTAGCTGCCGACCCAGATCGTCGCGGATATCGCCGGCAGCGCCAGCACGCCGTCCTGAATCGTCGCCTTGCCCTCTTTATTCTTCCACGTAGCCACCTTCAACAGCGGGGAATCATCCAGCACCACTTCACAAGCCTCGCCCCGGTTGATAGCCACCAGCACGCGCTGCTGGTTATAGACGCGGACAAAGACCACCACGTTATCGTGGGCGTACACCACCTGGCAGCCGCCGTAGCGCAGGGCGAGGCTCTGTTTACGCAGCTTCGCCAGCCGCTGATAGAGGCTGAACAGCACCTTGTCCTGTTTTTCCGGCGCCCACGGGAAGGTTTTGCGACAGAACGGATCGTTGTTGCCGTCCAGTCCCACTTCATCTCCGTAGTAGATACACGGTACGCCCGGCCAGGTGAAGAGCCAGGTGACCGCCAGCGGCAGACGCGCCACATCCTTGCCGAGCAGGGATTTAAAGCGTGCGGTATCGTGACTATCAAGCTGGTTAAACATCCTCAGCTGCTGCTGATGAGACAGCCCGGCGCGGTAGTTATCCATCCACGCTGCGCAGGTTTCGGCGTCAATGTGGTTCGGATCGTAGGAGATATCGGTATTCGCCAGGAATCCCCATAGCGGGAAGGTAAAACCGCGATAGTTCATCGCCGCATCTTCGGCATCGTTTTGCAGCCACTGGCGCGCGTCGCCAAAGTGTTCGCCAAACACGAACGCTTCAGGCCGGGCCGCTTTTGCCGAGCGCGTGATCCCACCGACGTGCTGCAGGTTATTTCGCGCCCCACCCGCTTCACCCAGCATATGTACGACGTCCAGACGCCAGCCGTCCATATTCCACGGGGCGTTCAGCCAGTGGCGGACGATGCTGTCTTCGCCGCCATAAATCTCATTAACCAGCGTTGATGACTGGAAATCCAGCTTCGGCAGACTGGGGTAGCCCAGCCAGTCCAGGGCACGCCCCTCCTCATTAAAGCTGTACCAGTCACGCTGCGGCGAGTCCGGGTTATGACATGCTCCGCCCATCGACTGGTTATGACGGTCAAACCAGGCGTGCGAATCTCCGCTGTGGTTAAACACGCCGTCCAGAATCAGGCGCATGCCTTCCTTAAGGGTGTTCTCTCGCAGGCGCAGCAGTGCCTCGTCCCCGCCAAACTGCGCGTCAACGTGGCGATAATCCTGTGTATCGTATTTATGTACGCTCGGGGCTTTAAACACCGGGTTGAGGTACAGCGCCGTCACGCCCAGTTTTTTCAGGTACGGCAGCTTTTCGCTGATGCCGTCGAGATCGCCGCCGTAAAACGTCGAGCCGCCCGCCTGCGCCGTCACCGGCTCATCCCATTTTTTCAGGATAATGTCGTGGCCCGCCGCGTGGTGGTGATAGATCTTATCCTGGTCGGCAGTGCGTTTTTCGCTACGCGCAAAGCGGTCCGGGAAAATCTGGTAAAAGACCTGATCGTTAACCCACTGCGGTCCGCTATCCGGATAATCAACGGCAAACTGTTCCAGCCGTGCGGGCGGGAACCGGCTAAACCCCTGCGGGGTAAACCACAGCTGACGATGGTTCCACAGCAGCTTGAAGCTATAACGGCGGCGCGGCTGTCCGCTACGCAAATCGATATTCGCCCGCCAGGCGGTGATCCCCGGCTGCGGCTGGCTGCGCAGCTTGTGCATTTTCAGCCCGGTCTCTTCATTATCAATTTCGGCGCGGAGCGTCACGCGTTCAGGCTGATTTTCCCCCGCCAGCCAGAGCGTAATCACAAGGTTGTCTTTGTTTTGCTTAACAAATGGGGCAACCGGAAGGTGCCAGGCATTTAACATCACGAATCCCCTTTGATGAAATTGACGTCACCTTGCCACAGGGTGGTTAAGGATAGCTCACCATGACGTGATTTATTGGGGGAGGAGGACGGGGGAGGAGGGATCAGTGCTGCCTGATGCCCTCACCCTAACCCTCTCCCACAGGGAGAGGGAATAAAAAAATTACTGCGCTTCTGCCAGTTGGCGATCGCGGCGGCATTTAAACACCCAGCCAACCAGCAGCAGGACGATCCACGCACAGCCCACGTAGAGGGAAATTCGGGTATCCGGATGGTAGCCAATCAGGCCAATGATAAACACCAGGAAGATCAGCCCGACGACGGTTGTTGCAACGCCACCCGGGACTTTAAACTTCAGCGCTTTCGCCTCTTCCGGCGACAGGCGACGGCGGAACGCAATCTGCGACAGCAGGATCATGATCCACACCCACACGGTCGCGAAGGTCGCCAGCGACGCAATCACCAGGAAGACGTTCTCCGGCATGATGTAGTTCAGGTAAACCGAGAACAGCAGCGCAACGGTCATGACCACCACCGTCACCCACGGCGTGCCGCGGCGGGAGGTTTTAGCGAACACCTTCGGCGCACTGCCCTGCTCCGCCATGCCGTGTAGCATACGGCCCACGCCAAAGACGTCACTGTTGATCGCGGAAAGCGACGCGGTCAGCACCACGAAGTTCAGAATGCTGGCAGCAAACGCAATGCCCATATGCTGGAAGGTCAGCACAAACGGGCTACCGTTGGTACCGACCTGGTTCCACGGGTAGATGGACATAATCACGAGCAGCGTGCCCACATAGAACACCAGAATACGCATCGGCACGGAGTTGATGGCACGTGGAATGGATTTCTCAGGGTCTTTCGCTTCCCCGGCGGTGATACCAATAATTTCAATACCGCCGTAGGCGAACATCACCATCTGCAGCGACATCACCATCCCGAGCCAGCCGTTGCTGAAGAAGCCCCCGTTGCTCCAGAGGTTATGGATCCCGGTCGGCTGACCGCCGTTGCCAATCCCCCAGAGGATGATGCCAAAACCGGCCACAATCATGATGATAATGGTGGCGACCTTGAAGAAGGAGAACCAGAACTCAAGTTCGCCGAACACCTTCACGCTCATCAGGTTGACGGCGCAGATGAGCAGCACCACGCTCAGCACCCAGATCCAGTGCGGCACCGTCGGGAACCAGACGCCCATATAGATACCAAACGCCGTCACATCGGCAATGGCCACAATCAAAATTTCAAAGCAGTAGGTCCAGCCAGTGATAAACCCGGCCAGCGGTCCGAGGTTTTCCTGCGCATAGCGCGAAAACGAACTGGCAGAAGGATTGTGAACCGACATCTCTCCGAGGGCGCGCATGATGATATACGCCGCCACGCCGCCGATGATGTAGGCCAGCAGAACGCTTGGACCGGCCATTTTGATGGCATCTGCCGAGCCATAAAAAAGACCGGTACCAATCGCAGAGCCCAGCGCCATAAAGCGGATGTGGCGTGTGCTGAGACCACGTTTAAGTTTGTTAGTGCTTTCCATTAAAATCTTGCCATTCAACACGAAAAAACAAAAAACCACGGGGCCTTAAGCCCCGTGGTTAAACAGTTTGTTGCCGTTGATTAATGGGCGTTAGATGCAACCTGGCGCCCTGCAGCACGGTCCCAGATAATCGCCAGAACCAGTGCAACAACGGTAGGCATCAGCCAGGCCAGGCCCTGCTCGGACAGCGGCAGACGCTGTGTCCAGGCGGGCAGAATCGCGGCGAACGCTGATGCTTTAATCCCGTCAAGGATACCAAAAATCAGGCTGATAAACATGGCTGGCGCAATAATTCGTGAGGAGTTATTCCACCACGGACGGGTGAAGCTCAGCACCACCAGCACGATGCACGGCGGATAGATGGCCGTCAGCACCGGAATAGAGACCTGAATCAGGTGGCTCAGACCGAGGTTGGACACCGCCATGGAGAAGATACCGAGGATAAACACCAGGGTGCGGTAAGAGAGCGGCAGATACTGCGCAAAGAACTCAGCACAGGCGCAGGTCAGGCCCACTGCGGTCACCAGACACGCCAGGAAAATCAGCGCCGCCAGCAGCATACTGCCCGCACCACCGAAGGTGTGCTGGACGTAAGCGTGCAGAATAGCCGCACCGTTCGCGTTCTGATCAACCAGCATGGCGCTATCAGAGCCCAGGCGGAACAGCGCCAGATACAGCAGCGTCAGACCCACACCAGCCATCAGGCCAGCCCAGATGGTATAGCGGGTCAGCAGACGCGCTTCGGTCACACCGCGGGAACGCGCGGCGTTAACGATAACAATACCAAACACCATTGCGCCCAGCGTATCCATCGTCAGGTAGCCGTTCACAAAACCGTTAGAGAACGCGGCGTTTTTATAGGCGTCCATTGCGTCGCTGATCGGGCCTGCTGGCCAGATGATAGCGGCCACGGCGAGAACGATCAGGGCGATGATTTTCAGCGGCGCCAGGAAGTTACCCACGGTATCCAGCAGTTTGCCCGGATAGAGGGAGACCAGAATGACAATCGCGAAGTAGACCAGGCTGTAGATAAACAGCGGCATCGGGCCGTCGCCGGTCAGCGGAGCAATCCCCACTTCAAAGGAAACGGTCGCCGTGCGCGGGGTGGCAAACAGCGGGCCCACGGCCAGATAGCAGACGGTGGCCAGCAGAACACCTGCGACTTTGCCAATCGGCGTGCTGAGGCTGTCCACGCCGCCACCGACTTTCGCCAGCGCGACGACGGTCAGTACCGGTAGACCCACGGCAGTAATCAGGAAACCAAACGCAGCGGTCCAGACGTGTTCACCCGCCTGTAAGCCAACCATTGGAGGGAAAATAATGTTGCCTGCGCCAACGAACAGCGCAAATGTCATAAAGCCCAGCGCGATGATGTCACGCGATTTTAAGTGATGGGTCATAAAACCTTACTGCCTGTGGATGTGGTGTTGAAAACATTGAGATTTTCGTTTTCCCTGACGGGACGATACAGCCGAAAAATTGCTCAATTTCAGCGGGAAATGCTCCCGTCCTGGCGTGGAGAAGAATAGTTTTTCGATTTACCACGCAAATACAGTCGGTCTGACAGTATCTGGGGGGCAATTTAAACGCTTATAACGTTTAAAGGCAAGGTGGGATCTCAAAACCAGAACAATATGCCAGCATGAAAATACACGCCAGCACAATACGCTATTTACAGGAAAAACTCATGGCTAATCATGCGAACAAAAAACACCCAGCCGTATATTATTCATCCGCGTTTCGCTTGACTGCAAAGCAAACGGGCCAGCAGACGCTGACCCGTGGAAAGGGAAAATGACACACCTGCCCTCAGGCGGTCTTTTTGGCAATTAATCGTTCCGGAATAACGAAACTGAAGCGGGTTCCTTTCCCCAGCGTACTCTGAATATCAAGTCGGCTTTCGTGGTGATTTACCGCGTGCTTCACAATCGCCAGCCCCAGGCCGCTCCCCCCTGTTTGCCGCGACCGCGCTTTATCCACGCGGTAGAAGCGTTCGGTCAGACGCGGGATATGCTCCGGTGCGATCCCCGGCCCGTTATCTTCCACGCTAAACTCGGCGCCCGTAGGGGTACGGTTCCAGCGCACCATAATATCCGTTCCTTCCGGCGTATGGTTCACTGCGTTGTACACCAGGTTAGATATGGCGCTACGAAGCTCATCCTCACTGCCCAGCACCTTTAGCGTGCTGTCGACCTCGAAGGTCAGGTGATGCTTTTTGTGGCTTAACGTCTGCGCTTCACGCTCCACGACCCGCAGCATCATCGGCACATCTATCGTGTCATTCAGCGCAAGCGTAGGCGCCGCTTCAATCTTCGAGAGCGTCAGCAGCTGCTTCACCAGCCCTTCCATGCGATGCGTTTGCTCGCGCATGGTATGCAGCGCTTTTTCACGCGGCGCACCTTCCAGCGTTTGCTCCTGCATCATCTCCAGATAGCCCTGAAGCACGGTCAACGGAGTACGCAGTTCGTGGCTGACGTTCGCAAAGAAATTACGGCGCGCGCCCTCAAGCTGGTGCATTTGGGTGACATCGCGCGCCACCATCAGCCACTGCTTATCGCTGTAAGGCATCACGCGGATTTCCAGATGGCGACCATTATTGAGCTTCAGATTGTGCGGGCGGGTAAAATCACGCTTTTTCAGATACAGCGTGAATTCGGGATAGCGTAAAAGGTTAAGGATGTTCTGACCGTTATCGTCCGGCCAGCGAAGGCCCAGCAGCTGTTGCGCCAGGCCGTTACACCAGAAGATGGTGCCTTCTTCAGTGGTCAGGATGACCGCATCCGGCAACGACTCCGCCCCGCTGCGAAAACGCTTAATCAGGCTTCCCAGCTCGCGACGGCGCTTTTTATTACGCATCTGCATCTGGTGCAGGCCGTACAGCAGGGGCTCCCAGCTGCCGCTGCCCGGCGGTGGGGTCATACTGCGGTCAACCCACAGCCACCAGGAGAGGCGCAGCAGGTTCCAGAAATGCCAGATCAGCAGCCCGGTGACCGACGCCAGCAGAAACCACGGCAGATGTCCGAGAAAGGCCCCAAGAAGGAAGGCCGGAATACAGCATAAGATCAGTTCAAAGACGAGCCTTTTCCATGACAGACGTTCCAGCACGCGTCACACTCCTGTCATTGTTCAGAAACGGGTCGAAAAACGATAACCCGTGCCGCGGACCGTCTGTACCATGCGATCGTGGCCGCTCAGTTCCAGCGCTTTTCGCAGGCGGCGAATATGTACGTCAACCGTCCGGTCTTCGACATACACGTTAGTTCCCCAGACGTTATTCAGCAACTGCTCGCGGCTGTATACGCGTTCCGGGTGAGTCATAAAGAAGTGCAGGAGTTTAAATTCGGTAGGGCCCATATCGAGGGGGTTTTCGCCGGTCATCACGCGGTGCGAGGTCGGGTCAAGGCTGAGTCCCTGCATCTCTATCACCTCTTCCACCGCCATCGGTGAAATACGGCGCATCACGGCTTTAATGCGGGCGACCAGCTCTTTTGGGGAGAACGGTTTAGTGATGTAATCGTCCGCGCCGGTTTCTAGTCCGCGCACGCGATCCTCTTCCTCTCCGCGCGCCGTGAGCATGACAACCGGGATGTCGCGGGTCAGCGCTTCACGCTTCAGGTGTTTGATAAACTGCAGTCCGGAGCCGCCAGGCAACATCCAGTCCAGCAGAATCAGATCGGGCCAGGGTTCATTCAGCTGGTTCACTGCGCTGTCATAATCTTCCGCTTCAACCGGCTGGAAGCCATTTTGCTCGAGCACGAAGCACACCATTTCACGAATTGGAGCTTCATCTTCTACGACCAGAATACGTCTCGCCATACTTTGCCCTGTCTTATCTTATTAAGTTACACGTTTGTAATTCGGCGCCATTATGCGTCAGATTTATGACAGATTTATGAAAAACATTACCACGGTAGCGGGCAAACCGTTGTTTTATTACAGCGGTTATTTTCCCTTCTCTGAACGTTTATAATCCTGCTTTCTCATTTTTGCCACGGAACCGCTATGCGCATACTTCACACCTCGGACTGGCATCTCGGTCAAAATTTTTACAGCAAAAGCCGTGCGGCTGAACATGAAGCGTTCCTGAACTGGCTGCTGGAGACGGCGCAGGCCCACGAGGTCGATGCGATTATTGTCGCGGGTGACATCTTTGATACGGGGTCGCCCCCCAGCTATGCGCGCGAGCTGTATAACCGCTTCGTGGTGAATTTGCAGCAGACCGGCTGTCATCTGGTGATAGTCGCCGGTAACCATGACTCCGTGGCAACACTCAATGAATCCCGTGACATTCTGGCGTTTCTCAATACTACCGTCGTCGCCAGCGCCGGGCATGCCCCGCAGATCCTGAAAAAACGCGACGGTACGCCGGGGGCAGTGCTGTGCCCGATCCCCTTTTTACGCCCACGCGATATCGTACAAAGTCAGGCGGGACTGTCGGGCACGGAAAAGCAGCAACATTTATTACGGGCCATCACCGACTATTATCACCAGCAGCACGCGGATGCCTGCAACCTGCGTGGCGAACAGCCGATACCGGTGATTGCGACCGGGCATCTCACCACCGTTGGGGCCAGTAAAAGTGACGCCGTGCGTGACATCTATATCGGCACGCTGGACGCCTTTCCGGCGCAGAACTTCCCGCCTGCGGACTACATTGCGCTCGGGCATATTCACCGCGCCCAGGTTATCGGCGGCTGCGAACATATTCGCTACTGCGGATCCCCTATTTCGCTCAGTTTCGATGAAACCGGCAAAGCCAAATCCGTGCATCTGGTGAGCTTCAGCGAGGGCAAACTCAGTGCCGTCGAGACGCTGGAGGTGCCGGTCACCCAGCCGCTGGCGGTGCTGAAAGGCGATCTGGAGGCCATCACCGCTCAGCTTGAACAGTGGCGCGGCACCGCGCTTAATCCCCCCGTCTGGCTGGATATCGAAATCACTACGGATGACTACCTGCATGATATGCAGCGAAAAATCCAGGCGCTGACGGAAGACTTGCCGGTAGAGGTCTTACTGGTGCGCCGCAGCCGCGAGCAGCGCGAGAAAATTCTGTTAAGCGCCCAGCGGGAAACGCTCAGCGAGTTGCGGGTAGAAGAGGTGTTTGAGCGCAGGCTCTTGCAGGAGGATATTGACGACGCGAAGCGCGAAAGACTCAGCGAACTGTTCACCCATACCCTGCATGCCCTCAATGACGAGGAAGAAAACGCATGAAAATTCTAAGCCTGCGTCTGAAAAATCTCAACTCCCTCAAGGGCGAGTGGAAAATTGACTTTACCGCTGAACCCTTTGCCAGCAACGGGCTGTTTGCCATTACCGGCGCCACAGGCGCAGGTAAAACCACCCTGCTCGACGCCATCTGTCTGGCGCTTTATCACGAAACGCCGCGCCTGAGTAAGGTTTCCCAGGCACAAAACGACCTGATGACGCGAGATACCGCCGAGTGTCTGGCGGAAGTGGAGTTTGAGGTAAAAGGCATCGCCTACCGCGCATTCTGGAGCCAGAACCGGGCACGCAACCAGCCGGACGGCAACCTGCAGGCGCCGCGCGTGGAGCTGGCCCGCTGCGAAGATGGCAAAATCCTCGCCGATAAAGTCACGGACAAGCTGGAGCAAACCGCCGCACTCACCGGTCTGGACTATGGCCGCTTTACCCGTTCAATGTTGCTCTCACAGGGGCAATTTGCCGCCTTCCTGAATGCCAAACCGAGCGATCGCGCAGAGCTGCTGGAAGAGCTGACCGGCACCGAAATCTACGGCCAGATTTCCGCCATGGTGTTTGAAAAACACAAAGCCGCCCGCAGCCTGCTGGAAAAGTGCGAGGCGCAGGCAGCGGGCGTCGTGCTGCTGAGTGAAGAACAGCAGCAGCAATTACAGCAAAGTTTGCAGGCACTTACTGACGAAGAGAAAACGTTGCTGGCACAGCAGCAAAACCAGCAGAAACATTTTCAGTGGCTTACCCGTCATGATGAGCTTGTGCGCGAGCAACAACGCATCACCGCATTGCAGCAGCAGGCACAACAGGCTCTGACGGACGCTGCGCCTGAGCTGGCAAAGCTCCAGCTTGCGCAGCCCGCCGCCCAGCTTCGTCCGCTCTGGGCGCACCAGCAGGAGCAAACCGCGCGTCTGACGCAAACCCAGCAGCGAATTATTGAAGTAAATACTCGCTTACAAGCCAAAACCGCGCTGCGCGCGCGGATCCGTAATACTGCCCTGCGTACCCACGCCGAGCTTCATACTGAACTGACGGCGCTGGCGCAGTGGCTGGCGGAGCACGAGCGTTATCGCCTGCTGGGTCAGGAGATTGCCGGATGGCGCGCGCTCTTCTCACAGCTTAACCGCGATAAAAACCAGTTGGCCACGCACGCTGCGCGGATGACTGAGTTACGTAACAAGCTGACTGACATGCCGGAAAATACGCTCACGCTGACGGCGGATGAGGTCAACGTGGCAATGGAGCAGCAGTCCCGGTCACGCACGCAGCGCCAGCGGCTGACGTCGCTACATGCTCGCTATCAGCCGCTGCAAAAGCGCCTGCGCCAGAGCAATGAAAGCGTACAGAAAGCCCAGGCGGAGCAGAGCAAACTTAATGAAACGTTGACGCTGCGCCGCCAGCAGTACAAAGAGAAACACCAGCACTATCTGGATCTGAAGGCCCTGTGCGAGCGTGAAGCGACAATTAAAGATCTGGAAAGCTATCGTTCACAGCTTGAGGCAGGCAAACCTTGTCCCCTGTGCGGTTCCTGCGAGCATCCCGCCGTTGAGCAATATCAATCGCTTGAGCTGACGGATAACCAGCGCCGCCGTGATGCGCTGGAAAAAGAGGTGGCCGCGCTAAAAGAAGAAGGCCTGCTGGTGCTGGGGCAGGTTAATGCTCTGGCTCAGCAGATTCAGCGCGAGACGGGCGACGTGCAGACCCTGTCTGAGGAAGAGCAAGCACTCACTAAAGAGTGGCTTGAGATCTGCGCGTCCCTGAATATCACATTGAATATTCAGGAAGATATCGCGCCATGGATAAACGAGCAGGAACACTATGAGCGCCAGCTTTATCAGCTCAGCCAGCGTCTTACCCTGCAAAACCAGCTGAACGAACAGGAAGCGCAGGCTCGCCAGTATCAGCAGCAGCTGACGGCGACACGACAGACGCTGGAACACACCCTGCTCACGCTGTCGCTTAGCGTTCCCGAAGAGGGGAACGAAGCCGCCTGGCTGCACGCCCGCGAAGGAGAATTCGCGCAGTGGCAGGAAAAACAAACGCAGCACGGCGTGCTTGTGGAACGCAGCAACGCTCTGAAGCCGTTGCTCGACACACTTCCGGCAACCCACACCGAAGAGACCGAACCGGCCATTCCTGATGGCTGGCGCGCCATTCACGATGAATGCGTATCGCTGCAAAGCCAGCTTACCGCCCAGCAGCAACAGGAGGCGCTGGAGCAAGAGCGCCTGCAACAGTCGCAGACCCAATTCTCCGCGGCACTTTCTGCCAGCTGTTTTGCCGACAGGGAGGCGTTCATTGCCGCCCTGCTGGATGATGACACCCTCCGTGGCCTCGAACAGCTGAAGCAGTCGTTGGAAAACCAGATACAGCAGGCCACGGCGCTATCCGGCCAGGCGAACCAGCAGCTACAGGCGCATGTTGCGCTGCGCCCGGAAGGTCTCGAGGCCGATGCATCCACTTTGCAAATCCAGCTGCAGCAGCTGGCGCAACAGCTTCGCGAGAACACCACGCATCAGGGCGAGATCCGCCAGCAGCTCAAGCAGGACAGCGACAACCGTCAGCATCAGCTGACGTTGATGCAGCAAATTGAAGAGGCCGCGCGTCAGGCCGACGACTGGGGCTATCTGAACGCGCTGATCGGCTCCAGTACCGGCGATAAGTTCCGTAAGTTCGCTCAGGGGCTGACGCTGGATAATCTCGTCTGGCTTGCTAACCAGCAGCTAAATCGCCTGCACGGGCGTTATCTGCTCCAGCGCAAAGCCAGCGATGCGCTGGAGCTGGAAGTAGTCGACACCTGGCAGGCGGATGCCGTACGCGATACACGCACGCTCTCTGGCGGCGAGAGCTTCCTGGTCAGCCTGGCGCTGGCGCTGGCGCTTTCCGATCTGGTGAGCCACAAAACGCGAATCGATTCGCTGTTCCTGGATGAAGGATTCGGCACCCTCGACAGTGAAACGCTGGATACCGCACTGGATGCGCTCGACGCGCTGAACGCTACCGGGAAAACCATCGGCGTCATTAGCCACGTCGAGGCGATGAAAGAGCGCATACCGGTGCAGATTAAGGTGAAGAAGATTAATGGGCTGGGGTATAGCAGGCTGGACAGGGAGTTTGCTGTGGGGTGAATAAAGGGTCGCTGCGGTCTGGTGCCCTCACCCTGGCCCTCTCCCACAGGGAGAGGGTACAAACATCAAAAACAGCAACTTGCGTTGCTGTTTTGCTTTTATTCCGGCCACAGCCACGCCGCGCCGCGCACGCCGCTGGAGTCGCCGTGGACAGCTTTACGGATCGGGGTTTCACACTCGCCGCCGAAAACCCACTGCTTCACAAGATTTGGCACCGTGGCGTACAATCGGTCAACGTTGCTCATCCCGCCCCCCAGCACAATCACGTCCGGATCGAGAATATTCACGACGTGCGCCAGCGATTTTGCCAGACGCATTTCGTAACGGCTCAGGGCCAGTTCAGCCACCGGATCCTGTTCTTCAACCAGACGCATGATTTCATTACCCTTGAGCGGTCGACCGCTCAGGCGGTGGTAATCGGTCGCAAAACCGGTGCCGGAGATAAACGTCTCAATACAGCCCTGCTTGCCGCAGTAACACGGCACGTCGGCGCGGTATTTGAGTTCATCTTCATCCATCCACGGCAGCGGATTGTGCCCCCACTCGCCCGCCGTGCCGTTGCCACCGATGTGCGAACGCCCCCCAAACGCCACGCCCGCACCGCAGCCGGTCCCGATAATCACCGCAAAAACGGTCTGCGCCCCTGCGGCGGCGCCATCAACGGCTTCGGAGACCGCCAGGCAGTTGGCGTCATTGGCCAGACGCACTTCCCGGTTCAGACGCGCGCTTAAATCTTTATCAAACGGCTGACCGTTCAGCCAGGTGGAGTTAGCATTTTTAACCACGCCGGTATAAGGGGAGATTGACCCCGGGATACCCATCCCGACGGTACCGCTTTGCCCTGTCGCCTGCTCGGCCATATCGACCAGCCGGGCAATCGTCTCGATGGTCTGGTGGTAATCATCGCGCGGCGTAGGCAGACGGTGGCGGAACAGCTGTTCCCCCTGCTCGCTCAGTGCAATGACTTCTGTTTTGGTGCCGCCCAAATCAATCCCAATACGCACAAGACTCTCCTCATTCTTTTGATTATCAACAGAGTAGAAGCACGCTTCCCGATTAGCAATGCAAGCGATGCGACAATTCGTTATCATGCCCGCTGATTTAACGACAAGGCCGTGGAAATTATCATGCTGTGGTTCAAAAATTTGATGGTTTACCGTCTCAGCCGCGACGTTTCGCTGCGTGCAGAAGAGATGGAAAAACAGTTAGCCGCTTATAGCTTTTCCCCTTGCGGTAGCCAGGATATGGCAAAAACCGGTTGGGTTCCGCCAATGGGTTCACAAAGCGATGCCCTGACCCACGCCAGCAGCACGGGACAAATCATCGTTTGCGCTCGCAAAGAAGAGAAAATTCTGCCCACGCCGGTGGTGAAGCAGGCGCTTGAAGCAAAAATCTTCAAGCTGGAAGCCGAGCAGGGCCGCAAGCTGAAAAAAACCGAAAAAGATTCGCTGAAAGATGAAGTCCTGCACTCTCTGCTGCCGCGCGCTTTTAGCCGCTTTAGCCAGACGATGATGTGGATCGATACCGTTAACGGGCTGATCATGGTCGACTGCGCCAGCGCCAAAAAAGCAGAAGATACCCTGGCCCTGCTGCGTAAAAGTATCGGTTCTTTACCGGTCGTTCCGCTGGCACTGGAAACGCCGATTGAGCTGACCCTGACAGAATGGGTTCGCAGTGGTACTGCGGCGCAAGGTTTCCAGATTCTGGATGAAGCCGAGCTGAAAGCCCTGCTGGAAGATGGCGGCGTGATCCGCGCCAAAAAGCAGGATCTGGTGAGTGACGAAATTGCGGTACACATCGAAGCCGGGAAAGTCGTTACCAAACTGGCGCTCGACTGGCAGCAGCGCATTCAGTTCGTGATGTGTGATGACGGCTCCGTGAAGCGTCTGAAGTTCTGCGATGAGCTGCGCGATCAAAATGAAGATATTGACCGGGAAGATTACGCCCAGCGTTTTGATGCGGACTTTATCCTGATGACCGGTGAGCTGGCGGCGTTAATTCAGAATCTGGTGGAAGGTCTCGGCGGCGAAGCGCAGAGATAACAGGCAAAACACAGGCCGGGTAAGCGTTAGCGTCACCCGGCTTTTTTTTATTTCAAATAGCGGCACAGATAAGAGGTCGGTTCAGCAACCTGCAAATGGAATTCGCTGTGGCCAGGAACGTTGAAGGCTTCCCCGGCAGCGTAAACTTTCCATTCCGTTTCACCCGGCAGTAAGACGTTCAGCGCGCCGCTGACTACCGTCATCTCTTCCGCTTCGGCCGTGCCAAAGGTGTATTCCCCTTCAGCCATGACGCCCACACTGGCGCGGCCCGTGCTGCTGCTGGTAAAACCAATGGATTTCACTTTACCGGAAAAGTATTCGTTACTTTGAAGCATGAACTGGCCCTTATATTCAGAGATAAAAATTCACTATAGGGGCCATGCTCATTGCCTGTCACGCAAAATCATTACATCAGGAGTTCGGAAGCCAGGCGCGCCATCAGAACATTTGATAACAGCACCGGCACGTCCAGCGCCTTTTGCAATAAATCACGGTGATGCTGATGGAAACCGAGGCAGTCCAGTATCAACACATCCGCCCCTTTCTCCAGTAGCGCCTTCCCGGCAGCGATCAGTTTGGCCTCGCTGTCCCAGAAGGGATTTGCCAGGGCATACAGAGGCGTTTTTTCAAGCACGTGCCATTTTGCTTCCTGGTTGTTCATGAGCTCTTCCATCGGCACAATCACCCCCACCTGATGCCCGTCAACAATAGAGGCCACCAGCGGCGGAATGATGCGCATTGGCTCAAGCAAAATCGCATTGCGCGCCACCAGTCCCTTAATGGGGGCGGTACTCATCAGCAAAATAACGTCATAATCTTGATTATCGAGCACTTCTATCACTGACTGCAGCGAACGCTCAATTTTCTGTCGTGAAACATGCGCCAGTTTACCGTCGCTTAATAACGTCGCCAGGGGCTCCTCCCCCGCCTCAACAGCGTAGTCCTCCATGACCTCTTCCCGGCTCATCTTACCCAGCAGGCTGAGATGAGTGATCTGCTGTTCAGAGACATGCTCGGTTAAAAGCGGTAACACTTCGCTTACAGGGACCACACCAATAGTGAGGATCGCCAACGTTGCCTTCATCGTCTTCGCCTTCCATTACTACAAAATCTTATTACACAGGTACAGGCTCACTACGCTGCACAGTTCGTTTTTTCAACAAAACAGCACCAAGCGTAGCAGGTGATCTGCATCGCGAAATGTAAAGATCACCTGCGGGTAACGGAGTCACCTGTAATAACTAAATATTAACTCCTGCTTAACATTGGCGATGAGTAAAAAGTGTGATTCAGGCACGGTATTGGAGCGTTTAGGAAAACATCTATGACTTTTCGGGATCTTCGTAGCGCCGTTTGGCGTCCAGCGCTTCCTGTTCAGTCTCATGTTCACTGATCAGCGAGTCCGGTTTGGGGTGATCGGCACGCAGCTGATACCAGGTCACGGTTTGATCGCCTGTGCCTTTTTCAACGGTAACGATACGTGCTTCGCGCGGATAGGGAGGTCTGGTTGGCATAGCTCATCCTTTTTTTATGTCTGAGCTATCAGTATAGACGGCGGTTAGCTGGCACAAGCCAAACGCAGGGCGGTAATAATCTGAATCACCACCTCTTCCGGTGCCGCAGAAGCATCCACGACGTGGTGCGCCGCTTCACGGTACAGGGCATCACGCTCGGCCAGGACTTCGCTCACCTCTTCGCTGAGCGGTCTGGAGGTCAGCGCCGGACGTTGTCCCTCCTCCGGAAAGGCCTCAAGGCGCCCCACGAGAGCCGAAACCGGCGCGCAGAGATAGATCACAATGCCCTTTTCACGCATAAAATGACGGTTACACTCGGCGAGAACAATCCCCCCTCCTGTCGCAATCACGGCTGACGGCGTGGTGACCGCTTTTAGCGCGGCCGTTTCGCGTGCGCGAAAGCTCTCCCATCCCTCTTGCTCAACAATGTCCGCGATGGTTCTGCCGGCCTCGGTTTGCAGCCAGTGGTCGGTATCAACAAACTGACGATGACATGCGCGTGCCAGTTCCAGGCCAACGGTGGTTTTCCCACAGCCGCGGGGGCCAACTAAAAAGATGGGTTGGGTCATAGCCAGGTGTTCCCCTTGATGCCGGATGGCTGAAGAGTGTAAAGAAATCATTGCAGAAGATGTGTAGAATACTTTACTGCAAAGCGGTACGGGATGACAACCCTGCGGAAGCCACACTGTACCACAAAGTGACAATAATTATCATTACGCTGTGCGACGCTTCACTTCCAGCAGCCATTTATCCAGTTCGGCAGCAAACTGCTGGCGATCGCGCTGGGACAGGCTGTCCGGCCCTCCGGTCTGCACGCCGCTGGCCCGCATGGTATCCATAAAATCACGCATAGTGAGTTTTTCCCGGATGGTTGAAGGCGAATAACGTTCACCGCGCGGGTTGAGCGCCGCTGCGCCTTTCTCCAGCACTTCCGCCGCCAGTGGAATATCAGCGGTAATGACCAGATCCTCCGGGCTGCACAGACGAACAATTTCATTATCCGCCACGTCGAACCCGGCCGGGACGCGCAAGGAACGGATAAAGCGCGAAGGCGGAACGCGGATATTCTGGTTCGCCACCAGCGTCAGTGGCATCTGAACGCGCTCGGCGGCGCGGAATAAAATCTCTTTAATCACATTCGGACACGCGTCCGCATCAACCCAAATCGCCATATTGTCTCCCCATAATGTCTCTGCCGACTATTGTCGCCTGCATTTCGTTGTTAAGCTATCAATCAGAGAAAACAACGCATAATGACGGAGAATCGTGATGGATAAGAAAATCGGGTTTATCGGCTGCGGTAACATGGGCAAAGCCATCCTGGGCGGCCTGATCGCCAGCGGGCAGGTTCTGCCCGGTCAGATTTGGGTCTATACCCCGTCACCTGACAACGTCGCCGCATTGCGCGATCAATACGGGATCAACGCCGCAGAAAGCGCGCAGGAAGTCGCCCAGGTCGCCGATATCGTCTTTGGCGCCGTTAAGCCGAACATCATGATCAAAGTGTTGAGCGACATCACCTCCAGTCTGAATAAAGAGACGCTGGTCGTGTCGATTGCCGCGGGCGTGACGCTCGATCAACTGGCCCGCGCGCTCGGTCATGACCGTAAAATCGTCCGCGCGATGCCCAATACTCCCTCACTGGTTAATGCCGGTATGACCTCCGTCACCCCTAACGCGCTGGTGACCTCAGAAGAGGTGGCTGATGTGCTGAACATTTTCCGCTGCTTCGGTGAGGCGGAAGTCATTGCGGAATCCATGATCCATCCTGTTGTCGGCGTCAGCGGCTCTGCACCTGCATACGTGTTCATGTTTTTAGAAGCCATGGCCGACGCCGCCGTGCTTGGCGGCATGCCGCGTGCGCAGGCGTATAAATTCGCCGCGCAGGCGGTGATGGGTTCCGCCAAAATGGTGCTGGAGACCGGTAAACATCCGGGAGAACTGAAGGACATGGTCTGCTCGCCTGGCGGCACGACCATCGAAGCGGTACGAGTGCTGGAAGAACGTGGATTCCGCTCTGCCGTCATCGAGGCGATGGCAAAATGCATGGAAAAATCAGAGAAGCTGAGTAAATCCTGATTTCTGACCGGGCGTCAGGCGGCCACTTCGGTGCGGCCGCGCCCGGCATTTTTCGCCTTATACAGCGCCACATCTGCCGCCTTCAGCCATTCCCGGTAATGTCCAAACTGTGGCCCCCAGGGGGCAATGCCTACGCTGATGCGCAGAGGCTCTTTCGGTGCGCACGGTAAGGACAACGTTTCCAGACGCTCGTGCACCCGAGACATGACGGCGATGGCGCTTTCAGCCGCTGTCTGCGACATAATCACGGCAAACTCATCTCCGCCAAAACGGCCTATCGCATCGCCTGACCTGACTGACATCTGAAGCTGACGGGTAAGAGCAACAATCGCCTTATCGCCCACGTCATGTCCCCAGGTATCATTGATGTTTTTAAAGTGGTCGATATCAATCAGCAAAATGGTGGCGTTGCAGTGGCTCCGGCGGCAGTGCTCAAACTCATTACGCAGCAGCATTTCCCAGTGTCGTCGGTTAAAGACCCCGGTCATGCCGTCGCGGGTACTCATCATTTCCAGCCGCCGCTTATGTTCCGCAAGCCTGATGGCCGTCCGGTGGCTAAGCCAGGCAAACAGCATGGGATAAAGCATGAGCACCGGAAGCGTTAAGACCCACTCCACGGGATCGGGGTGGAAGACAGTTACTTTCCCGACGAGGGGCAGCGTCACCAACGCGGTCAGGAGGGTTAACGTTATCCCCACAAGAAACAGGCGGCAGCCACCGGATCCCATCATGTTCATTCCCACCATCATTACCAGCGCTGCCGTGGGTAATGCATACAGCCCCATCACGCCAATCCAGAGCCCGGCGATAATGGCATCCATCTTAAGGTTGAAAATCTCCTGCTGGTGAGGTGACGCGGCGCGGCAGGATAACTGCCAGGCAAAATGGGGCCAGACGAACGCCCACCCTACCAGGATCAACCACCAGCCGCCGGGTAAAAAATGGATGACCAGCATTCCCGCCACGGGGAAAAACATGGCTGCCAGACCAACAGCGCGCGCCAGCCGAACCCGCCGGGCAAACTGGATGCCGGCGCGGTAAGGGTCATCCTGAGAAAGGGTTAAACTCCACTCTTCCCGAATGCGCTTTTTGTTGTAATACGTTTCATCATTCATCATTTTTGGGAATATTCTGAAACATTTTCCCAAATTATAGAGAGGGGGACTGCGGGGAAAGTATGAAATTTCGGGTGAGCAGCCGACGCCATTCACCCGTTAGAACTACACTTGTTTCTTCAGACAGGCACTCATGAACTTGCTGCGATCGTCTCCCTTCAGGGACTGTTCGGTCGCTTTCGCATTACACTCGCGCATTTTTTGCTGCTGCGGCGTCAGACTTTTTTCGCCAGGCTTCGCGGCACCGTTTTTAAGGCAGTCGCTCATATAGGTCTTACGGGCATCGCCTTTCAGACTCTGGGACGTCGCCTGTTGATTACAGGTCGTCATCCGTTGCTGCTGAGGCGTTAGCGTTTTTTCTTCCGCATTCGCCGATGAGATCAGGAACAGGCCGGAGAGCAGAGTAACCAGTAATGTTGTTTTCATTGCACCATCCTTTTGTGAATATTCCCTGTAAGTCTGGTTCGTAACAGGAAAAAAACCACCCGGCAGCGGTGATTTTGCCGGGAATTTCTCATTTCAGACCCAACGTACCGGTATTGGCGGTATCGACATAAAGGATAGGGGAAGTAACGCGATAACACGTGTGCTCTGTTTCACTTTTATTTTCTCGCGGTACAAACAGATAAAAAATAAATACAGAGCAGCGCCAGGCATCCTGCATGACAATTTTGTGAAACGTCAGAACCGTTCGTGACGGCTTAACTGCGCGGATGCCTCAACAGCTTCTTTACGTATTGCTGCAGCAATTCGGCATCCTCTGGGGGAACCTGAGTGTCGGGTCGCGCCTTATCCAGCGCCCCTTCGATGCTATTGATTAACGCCTGCTGATCGGATGTATCCATCTGCCGCAATAGCGCGGTGACGACAATTTCCAGCGCTTCGACCTGGGCAACCAGTTCTTTAGACTCTTCTTCCTTTTGTGCAAGCTTAACCAGCAACTCAGCAATGAGATTCTTCATCGTGCTATTTCCTTATGGGGTTTCCTCTGAAATTAACACCAGGAATGAAATATGCAAAGCGGAGAAAAGTATTATCTTATGTAAAAGTGACATTACCGCCAAATTAGGGTGCCACCCTTATGAGCGAAACGTTTTTCTATATAAAAACGCCGCATTTAGTTATATAAAAATACGGCTACCATAAGAATATATAATACACCCGCGAAAGGACTATTTCGCTGATTTCGCTTCCGCCATTCGTGTTCGACGGCGCAGGGCAATCGCCAGCTGGATAATATTGATTAAAACGACAATTGCCGTAGCAGCAAATACCAAACGAAAACCTGCCATCGCAGAAACGGATGCGCCAATAAGCGGACCGGCAACGTTGCCTAAATACATAAACGACTGGTTATAACCAAAAATACGTCCGGTGACCTGGTCGCTGGAATATTTGACCAGCAAGGTCTGTACGGCAGGCAACATAGCCCCATCGGCGAAACCGAGTAAAAATCGCAGCACGCCCAGCTGAAGCGGAGAGGTAACAAACGACATCGCGAAAAAGAGCACCACCGCAAAAATCAGCGTCGCCATCAGGATACGCGCCGTGCCGATCCTGTCCCCCAGCTTCCCCAGACGTGGCGCAGAGATCAGCGCGGAAACGCCCGGCACGGCGGCAATCATCCCGCTGAGAAAAGCAATATTATTGCTGTCTGGCTCCATTGATTTAATAAACAGCGCCAGAATGGGCCCCACCGAGCCGTTACAGAGCTGGATCACCATGGTGGTGACAAACAGGCTGATCATTAGCCCTGGGTAAGGCAGCGAGGCGAAGACGGCCTTACCGCTCAGGCGTTCAGACTTGCTGACAACGGGGCGCCCTCCCTCTTTGATCAGAAAGAGCGTGACCAGAAAGCTAACCACCAGCAGGATCGCAGTGATGATAAATACCGCGCGCAGCCCAACGTGGTCTGCCAGAAAGCCGCCCAGCAGCGGGCCACCGATGACGCCGCTTATCTGCGCCGTTGAGAGGGTGCTCAGCGCCCAGCCGCTTCGTTCGCGTGGCACCTGAGAGGACACCAGCGCCATGGCATTCGGAATGTACCCGGACGTCAGCCCCATCACCGCCCGCAGGAAAAACAGCTGCCAGACGTTCGTGGCGAAGGCCTGGAGCAGAATCGCAATCGCCATCCCGAGCGAGGCGCGCAGCAGCATCAGCTTACGGCCTTTCCGATCCGCCAGGCTGCCCCACATCGGAGACACAATGGCGGAGACCAGAAACGTGACGCTGAACGTCAGACCGGACCACATGGAGAGCGCTTCGTGGGAGGTAACCCCCAACTGCGACACGTACAGCGGCAGGAACGGCAGGATCTGGCTAATGGCCAGCCCGGTAAAGAAGCAGCCGAACCAGACCGAGATGAGATTAACTTTCCAGGATTCCATAAAGAAATAGTCTTCATTTTTAGGCGAATTCGCCGTCAGATTAGCAAGTTACGCACGCCGGCGTCGCACCAGAGATGCGGCCTTGATGACTTTGGTGTTTTATCTTCCCAGTCATCATATTTGTGAAATAAGTCACAAATCATCCACTTTCTGGCGGAAGATTATGCTTCAGCGACAGAGTCCGAAACCGCGCATCCCCAGATGAAAATGGTTGGCATGCGCCGCGTTATACTCCGGCCCCAGACCGTTACCGTAGTAGCCGCAGCTGGCCGCCAGCAGGGCCTTCAGCCATGGCTGCGTTTTTGCCGATTTCCAGCCGTTCAGCACCGTGACGCGCTCCCCGTTCGCCAGCCGAAAAGCGGCGATATCAAGCGCGTCTGCGGTGGCATGCTCGCTGCGCCGCGCATCGGGCCGGTGGTAGATATTGCGACAGGCAAAGCTGCCAAGGTGCTCAATGCGCGTCAGCTCATGTCCCGTGAAGCGCTGCGTCAATGGCCGGGCCTGCTGGCTGACAAATAGTGCAGAGCTGAGCGCCAGCGGACAGCTGGCAAGAAAACTGCCGTTCAGACTCACCGGGCCGAAGTCACGCACGCGCACGACGTTGCGCAGCGGACATGTCCCGCCGCCGTCAGCGACCGGTTGGGTGCGGATAAGGTTTCGTTGATTGGCCTGCGTTAACAGGCTCGCGCAGGCTTCGGGGGTTAAACGTCGCAGTTTATACTGGGTAATACGGCCAGGGGGATCGTCCAGGGCCAGCGGTTTAAATGGATTGTAGTAAGACGGCAACCAGCGATAACCCGCCGTTGCAACTGCCCCCAGGATGAAAACGGTCAGCAGAGTTTTTCCTTTCACGTTCCCCCCTCACTCTTCCCCAAAACATTATGGCAGAAGGCCGCGAAACCCGCAGGGCATCGTGGTATGTTATTGGCTTTTCGTCAGACTGGAAGAGAGTGAGATGGCAAAGCAGCGCGTAGGTATTGTCTTTGGGGGAAAATCAGCGGAACACGAGGTGTCATTGCAATCGGCCAAAAATATCGTTGATGCGATCGATAAAAGCCGTTTTGACGTGGTCCTGCTGGGCATTGATAAACAGGGCCAGTGGCATGTTAACGACGCCAGCCAGTATTTGCTGAATGCCCACGATCCGGCGCACATCGCCCTAAATCCTTCGGACATCAGCGTCGCGACCGTTCCTGGCGTCATGAAGGGACAGCTCATCGACGCCGGCAATGCGCAGGCTCTCACTCAGATCGACGTGGTCTTCCCTATCGTACACGGCACGCTCGGGGAAGATGGTTCCCTGCAGGGGATGTTGCGCATGGCCAACCTGCCGTTTGTTGGATCAGACGTACTGGGATCCGCCGCGTGCATGGACAAAGACGTCACCAAACGCCTGCTGCGCGATGCCGGACTGAATATCGCGCCATTCGTCACGCTCACCCGCGCCAACCGCGACAAGTACAGCTTCGCGCAGGTTAGCGGTCAACTGGGGCTGCCGCTGTTTGTGAAGCCTGCCAACCAGGGGTCATCCGTGGGCGTTAGCAAAGTCGCAAGCGAAGCAGAGTTCACGCAAGCCGTCCGTCTGGCGTTTGAATTTGACCATAAAGTGGTTATTGAGCAAGGGATCAAAGGTCGCGAAATTGAGTGCGCCGTGCTGGGCAACGATTTTCCACAGGCGAGCACCTGCGGTGAAGTGGTCTTAAACAGCGACTTCTACTCCTACGACACCAAATACATTGATGATAAAGGCGCACAGGTCGTTGTACCTGCGGATATCGATCCGGCGATCAACGACAAGATCCGGGCGATCGCCATCAGCGCCTACCAGACTCTCGGCTGCAGCGGCATGGCGCGCGTGGATGTCTTCCTGACGCCGGAGAACGACGTGGTAATCAATGAGATCAACACGCTGCCGGGTTTCACCAACATCAGCATGTATCCAAAACTGTGGCAGGCCAGCGGGCTTGGCTACTCTGAGCTGATCACCCGCCTGATCGAACTGGCGCTGGAGCGTCACGCCGCCGACAGCGCGCTGAAAAGTTCCGTTAACGGTTAATCGGCACCCTTCGCCGTCTCTTCCGTCGTCGTCTCTTCCGGGCGACGGCGGATAATCAACCCCGCCAGCCAGAAACTGATCACCCAGGTCACCAGCCCGACGGCATAGGTTTGCCACCCTTTTGCTTCAAATCCTAACAGCCCCACGACGCCGTTAAGAATAAAAATCAGCCCAATAGCAAAGGCATAGTAGTGCCAGTCACGGCGAAATTTGGACGTGAGCTTCATAACAACTCCGGCAGGAAAAAAAGACATCCTCTCACAGTTTAAGCACGAGGTCTGTGGCAGATGCGGAAATTCTGAAACGCGACGCAATTTCACTTAAGTTTAAAAATTGTGACGCGCTGCAGAAATCAATAATCCAGGAGAAATCCTGAGCGTAAATTACCACGATTCTGATATTGACAAATGCAATCACCTGTCAAACTCACCCCGTAAGACGCGAATTAAAACAGAGTTATACCTCGGGAGGTCAACATGGCTGACTTTACATTGTCGAAACCGATTTTTGGCGGCAAACCAAAAACCTCTACGGCGGGTAATATCGCGTATGCCTTGTTTGTCCTTTTCTGTTTCTGGGCGGGCTCCCAGCTGCTTAATATGCTGGTCCATGCGCCAGGTGTTTATGAACACCTGATGCAGGTGCAGGATAACGGGCGTCCGCGAGTGGAGATTGGATTTGGCGTGAGCACGCTGTTCGGTCTCGTTCCTTTCCTCGCGGGGTGTATGATTTTAGGCGTAGTCGCGTTAGTCCTGCGCTTTCGTCGTCGCCATTAAAGCCCCATACAGCGAGCCCGGCGATCGTCCACGCGCTTCGCAAACCAGGCGGTGGTCAGGTTACGTGTGATCTTCGGGCTTTCCAGCTGAATACCCGGCAGGATAGCCCTCGGTAACGTTTTCCCACTCTTCTGCTCCGCAAGGGCAAACACCTTCTTGTAGAGATCCGTTTTCTCGAATGCCAGGCTATCGCCTTTTTCAAGCTGACGGCGGATATCGCTGTTGCTCATATCAAGCGCTGTCGATAATGTCCGTACCGCGCGCTCGGTGCCTCCCGCCTCGCTGCTGCCGTAGGCGATGAGATCGCCGTCCAGCGCCAGCTTGACGCCGCTTGCGCGGCTAAGCGCACTTTGAAACGCAGCGTTACGGCTGGCATACCAGCCCGCGTTAAAGTCTGCGAAGCGGTACAGCGGCGCGTTGTAATTCGCCGGATAGTTCAGCAGATGATAAGTACCGAACCACAGTCCGCCGCGCAGTGAGAAGACCTCCTGGCGCACCGTACCGTCAATTTTCCATGGATAGCCGTCAGTATGCTTCTCGGCAAACGCGATGCTCACCTGCATTGGTCCGCCGGTGTGAACCGGGTTGAGCGAGCCAAACAGTTTCTGCCCCATTGGCACCATGTTGATGAAATCATCAAAAATGGCGCTGAGCTGTTTTTCGGTTTTCACCGTGTCCAGCCGGTCGCTGTAGCTTTTACCGTTCGGCGAGGTGATTTTCAGTGCGGTATGCACGAGGAACACCGGGATATGCATCGATTCCGCGCGGCGGTCGATCTCTTTCCAGGCAATTTTATTCAGACCCGGCACCACCGGGTCTGACTGGTACATGGACTCCTGCTGCGCCACCGCCAGCACCGAGCAGATATTTTCCTCGGTCGGGGCAATCTTCTGGCTTTCAAAGGTTTTAGCCAGCGCATCTGCCCACGCATTGCGATCCTTCACGCTGGCGGGCATTTTTTGCCGCACAACGCTTGCCACATCCACGGGCTTTTCACCCTTTTTGAGCGGGGCTGCCCCTTTTTCGGCACAGCCCGCCAGCACCAGAGCGGCCAGTAAGGACAGCGATAACGCGCGCGGTACGGCAAAAGACATAGCAACTCCCTGTATTAGCTAAAGGTATTGGTCACTTCCTGCAGGTCACGATCGTCCAGCTCACGCTCAAAGCTGCGCAGACGTTTGTAGATGGACATCAACTCCACCAGCGTGGTCCAGGAGCTGATCAGATACTGGAACGACCCGCGCACCTGACCGAAAACATTGGTGATCTGCGTCATCAGACCGAGCGTAATCGTACCCGCAACGATCGACGGAAACAGCAGGAACAAGCCGAAAACGTTATCCACCTGCAGATACAAAATGCGCGCAATGTTGAAATACATATAGTGGAAGTAAAGGCGGAAGTAGTTGCGACGCACGGCACCAAACAGCTCACGGACGGTCGGTGGCGACGCGCGGCTGGCATCATCTTCCCCGTAAACCAGCTCTTTACGATACGCCGCTTCGACGCGCTGATTTTTAAACTCCAGACCCGGCAGCTTGATCCCCACCACCGCCAGCAGGCCCGTGCCCATCAGCGACCAGACAATCGCAGCAATCACCAGACCATACGGCAGATGGCCGACAATCGGCAGATCCGGCACATGCGCAGAGAGCGTCACCAGTACCGGCAGGAAAGCAATCAGCGTCATGATGGCGTTGATGAAACTGACGCCCATATCTTCAAGGGTGGAGGCAAAACGCATGGTGTCTTCCTGCACACGCTGCGCGGCACCTTCGATATGACGCAGATGCTGCCAGTGCGCCATGTAATGTTCGTTCATCGCGGTACGCCAGCGGAAAACATAGTGGCTGACGAAGAAATTGTTCATAACACCAATGATCACCGCAATAAGCGCGATACCGAGGAAGACGCCGACTTCATGGTAGAACTGGTTAATGGTGACCTTGTGCGGCGAACTCAGCGCGGTCTGAATAAGATCGTAGAACGGTGCATACCAGGCGTTTACCGCCACCCCCACTTCCACCAGGAACCACGTCACAAAGATGATCAGCGAGGTACCGAGAATCGACCAGTACTGCCAGCGGTGCGGAGAATAGACAAACCAGAACAGCGCAAACAGCCCTACGCACAGCATGTAGTAGGCGTAAAACAGCAGATAGCTAAGTGACCAAAAACGCGCTGCGCTAATCGGCACGTCGCCTGTCGCCCCAACTATGCGTGCCAGCCATGCACCGCCGCCCGCCTGCCAGAAAACGACCGCGATCAGTGCCCAAATAAATGCCGACAGGAAAAATGGCCCCGGCTTTGGGAAAAAAGACTTAAACATGATGCTTCCTTCTTGTTGTTATGGTTGTTGCTGTGCTCAACACATGACCAAACGAATACCCTGCCCGGGCCGGAAGACCGGCTCGGGCAAAAAGGTCAGACCCGAGGGTTGATTATTAGTTCGCTTTCCAGTTTTCGAGAATTGTTTCGGTGCGTTTCACCGCGGGAGGGTTCATCGGTGCAATGAAGTTACGCCAGACGTCATTATGGTGGTTAATCAGAATCTGTGCTTCAGCCGCCGGGCGATTCGCGGTGGTATGGGCATCCTCAGCCACGGTAATGTGGTAGCCCCGACTGACGCCGTTTTTAATTGTCGCGTCCACGCAGTAATCCGTGGCGCAGCCGCAGATGACAAACTCACGAATTCCGTGTTCACGTAACAGCGCTTCAAGCGATGTGTTGTAAAAAGAATCACAGGCGGTCTTGGTAACGTAAAGCGCATCAGCCGGTTGATGGAGTTCAGGCAGCAGCGCAAACCCTTCACTTCCTTCTTCCAGCCCCCCGGCCTCGGTATGCTGAATAAAAATGACGGTGTCGGCCGCCTGCGTAAGCTGGTTGATCAGAGAGACACACTTTTCGCGCTGATGACGAGGGGTTTCAAATACCCCGTTTTGCATATCAACCACCATGACCACACGCTTTTCAGACATACCGTTCTCCGTAAGATTGAGTAATACTGGTGCCTATCATAAGCCCGATGCCAGAAAATGGGAGAGCGCTCGCAAGTAAATTATTCATATTTACCCATGGTTACGTTTTTCTGGCTATCGTTATGCTATTCCGGGCATTGCACGGTAGAGATTAGTAGTATAAATACCCATTACTTTCTTCATTCACTTCATGGATGCTTTTCGTTGAAACGTTGTCTGCTCTCTTTTGCCGCGCTGTGTGCGGTGAGCTTCTCCACCGCCCAGGCGGCCCAACCGCTGACGGCTCCCGTTTTGGCTTCAGACATTGCCGATCGCTACGCGAACCTGATCTATTACGGCAGCGGCGCAACCGGGATGGCAATGGTGGTTATTGATGGCAACCAGCGCGTATTCCGCAGCTTCGGTGAAACGCGCCCAGGCAATAACATTCACCCGCAGCTGGATTCCGTCGTTCGCATCGCGTCCTTAACCAAGCTAATGACCAGCGAAATGCTGGTGAAACTGCTCGACCAGGGCGTGGTGAAGCTCGACGATCCGCTCAGCAAATACGCCCCACCGGGAGCACGTGTGCCAACGTATCAGGGAACGCCCATTCGCCTTGTGAACCTCGCGACGCACACCAGCGCGCTACCGCGTGAGCAGCCTGGCGGAGCGGCGCACCGCGACGTGTTTGTCTGGCCCACCCGCGAGCAGCGCTGGAACTACCTGAGCACCGCCACGCTGAAGGCGGCCCCGGGTTCGCAGGCCTCTTACTCCAATCTGGCGTTCGACCTGCTGGCGGATGCCCTCTCAGCGGCTGCGGGCAAACCCTACACGCAGCTGTTTGAAGAGCAGATAACCCGTCCGCTGGGGATGAAAGACACCACCTTTACCCCTTCTCCGGACCAGTGCCGTCGCCTGATGGTGGCGGAGAAAGGTGCAAGCCCGTGTAACAACACGCTGGCGGCAGTGGGGAGCGGCGGGGTCTATTCCACCCCAGGCGACATGATGCGCTGGATGCAGCAGTTCCTCTCATCGGATTTCTACTCGCGCAGCAGCCAGGCCGACCGTATGCAGACCCTGATTTATCAGCGAACTCAGCTGCACCGTGTGGTCGGAATGGACGTACCGGGTAAAGCCGATGCGCTCGGCCTGGGCTGGGTCTATATGGCACCCAAAAATGGCCGTCCGGGTATTATTCAGAAAACCGGCGGCGGTGGCGGGTTCATTACCTATATGGCGATGATCCCGCAGTCCAACGTGGGCGCATTTGTGGTGGTCACCCGCTCCCCGCATACGCGTTTCGTTAATATGAGTGATGGCATTAATAACCTGGTGGCTGAACTGAGCGCCAATAAAGCCCAGGTGCTGACCGCGTCTAACTGATCTTAATATTCCGTGGGCAAGCGGTTGATACTGACCAGCTTGCCCCGGCTCATATTAATGTAGTTTCCCTGCCGCAGCGCAGCGAGAACCTCAGCAACAACCGAGCGCGAAATACGGGTGCTTTGTTGAATATGATTCATCACACCAATTTTCGAGCGCAACGTTTCATCCCACTCCGCCATATTCAGCAACATGGCACGGATCTGGTGATAAGAATTATTTCCCACCAGCTGCATGTCGCGTTTCGCAAGAATGTAATTTATCCATGATAACCAGGTGAAGGCCTCTTTCCAGAGCGCATTCTGTTGTATGAGCTGACGGGTGGTTTCCGTGGATAAATAAAAACCCGTACAGGGTGTTTTGGCGATAACTTTGTATTCGTGACAGTGTTTAATCATCACGGTGGATAGCCCAAAAATAAATGGCGCTTTCGCAATCCCCAACAGCAATTCATCTGGATAACGATAGATTTCGATTATACCGGTCTGTAATACGACCGTGCGTGACTCATTGCACTCGTGAGAAGTAATGATTTGTTGTGGAGCACATTGAAACGTACTACTGGCTGCTATCAGACACTGTTCGAGCCGGCTTAATTCAGAAAGCGGTTTCGCATTAACGTTCATGCAGACCTCAAGACATCCGTATTGGTCGGTTCAATATTGTTTTTTGTTTTTATCGTAAAAAAGCGGGGGATATTCTCCCCCGCTTTCAGGTATTACCAGGTATATTTCACACCCAAATTGGCGCCCCAGTTCTGGTCAACGTCACCGCCGCCAAGATACGTGGCATCCGTGTACGCGCTGAAGTTCTTCGTGAAGCTGAACTGCGTACCCAGCCCTACACGCACCGCAGAGCCTTTAACGCCGTTGTCGATGCTGTCGTCGTTGATATCCGCAGTGTTATCAGCATCATCATAGACATAGGCCAGCTTGAAGTAAGGCGTCAGCGCCTGCTCGCCACCGTAGTTGAAGGTATAACCCGCATCCAGGCCGAGTTCATAGCGCAGGCTATCGTAAGATTGCCCATCAACGCGCATGTCATTACTCAGGCGATAATCATCCCCGGACTGGAACAGACCGGATACCGCCGCGTAAGGGGTTACGTAGCCAGACAGGTTTGGTTTCCAGTCATAGCCCAGCTTCATGCCAAAGCCAACCGCATCGGTGGTCGTGTCACCGTCAACGTATTGACCGTTGCTCATGGTAGCTGAAAGGTCGTTGTTAAAGCGGGTGTAGCTCAGGGAGCTGTCGAGGAACATATCGTTCGCAAACTTCGCAGAGGCATAGATCATTGCCGTCTGGCTGTCCTGATCGACCTGACCGGTACGATCGCTGATATCCCCCTTCGCGAAGCCTGCTGCACCGCCGACGATCCACTTCGCATTGTTACCGTCAATCTGGGTGTCCAGACCGACCATAATGCCGCTCACGTCCTGATCGTAGCTGATAACGCCATTGTCACCGTCGTAGTTGCCACCGAAGTAGCTCACCCAGGCTCCGCCATTGTCCGCCAGGCCATGACGGCTGTTGGTCAGACGCGAACCGACGGTATCCTGCTGCAGATTCCAGATATTGGTATTGGCAGAAGGAATGCTCAGCGCCATGTTGGCGTAGTCGCTCAGCGCTTTCTGCTCAAGGACAACGGTATCACCCTGCTGCTGTGCCTGATAGGTGTAAGCCCCTAAATCCGCTTTGTTTGCGGCAGTAAAGTGGGCTGCGGTATCCGGATTGTTATCATAAACACGGACGATCTCTTTGTTTTTGTAATCAGCGACGGAGCCTGCGCCGGTCGCATCATCAATGCGCACTTTATAGTTACCGGCAACGTCACCGTTCACCGCCAGATGGCCGTCTGAGTTCAGTGCGACGACACCATAGTCGTAGTCCGCGCTGTAACGATCGTTAGTGATATAACGCGCGTTATTCAGATCGCTGTTCAGCACATAATCACGGCTGGCTACGTTCAGTACGCCACCGTCGGTCAGCACCATATTGTGCGTGTCGACCTGACCCAGACCCAGCGCCAGCTCGGCACCGTTATCGACGGTGATCGTATTCGCATACAGCGCGGCCGTCTCTTCGGTCAGAGCTGCACGGCTATCGCTGTCCAGATAGAGGCTGTCGGTCGCTACGCCGCCGCTGTCGCCAATATTCAGCGATGAAGCATTGGTTAGGGTAATGGAGTCCGCCAGCAGGCCAGCGTTTTCAACGTTGACCTGAGAGCGGTTATTCACCGCCAGCGCGTCGATGTTAGAGATCTTACGGGTATCCCACTCGGAACCGTTGTCCAGCGTTACGTTGAACAGGCCGCTCTGGTAGACCGCTTCGCCCGCTACGTGGCCGTTGCTGTCAAAGGTGGAGTCAGGCCAGATGCTGTTAGGCGCCAGCGCATGCCAGTCAACGTTGCTGTAACCCTGGCCATACATCTGCGAAGTGCCAATGGCTTCAACGCTGGACTGCGCCGCACCGACCCACTTGCTGCCGTTGGTCAGCGTCACGTCCAGCCTGTCGGTGCCATCCCAGCCATTAGTGGTTGGGTTATAGACGCCATCATCGGTGGTATCGGTTGCCGGATCGCCATTTTCGTAGAAGTTGTTATCGAAGGTGCTGGCGAACAGGATGTCGCCGGTGACGGTAGAATGGTCGAACGTGGCGGTGGTCTGCATGGCGTTGTCAGATGCGCTGGCCGCAACGATCAGCGCCGCGTCATCCGCACCCGTGGCGTGGGTTTCACCGTAGTCGCTCGGCTTAGCCGTTTGACCGTAGAATCCGCTGGTACCCAGATCGCTGTAGGCACCTGACGTCAGCACGGAGTCTTTAACCACCAGCGTATCGGTGAACACGTTTGCGCTGTTCGCCACGCCTTCAACGCCGTCATACGGAGTATTATCGAGCTCCTGATATCCCTGCGTTAGCGTAATGCCCGCAACGTGGGAATTATTCTGGATAACAATATCAGACTCCACGTCCAGCGTAATCGCGTTACCGAGAGCGTAGGTATCCAGGTAATGGGTTTCCGATGTTTCGCCCTTCACGACGTCATAAGCATAATGCTCGTAAGCGTCGTTGATCGTGCTGTTGTCGACGGTCAGGCTAAAACGATCGAACTGAGTATGCGCGGTACCGTCGGCGTCTACGCCGTCGGCACAGTTTGCGGTCATACACTCAGAGGTAATCATACCGTTGATGGTGCTGTTAGAAATGCTGAGCGCATTAGAATGACCATTGATGCCGTCATCAAGATAATACGTCGAAATAACGCCATTCACCGTTGATTTATTGATCACCGGATAAATATCACCGTCATGGCTGGCATCAGTGTAATCCCAGTCAGCATAACCATAATACCACGGGGTTGAGGCGGCGTTATCATATCCAAATGTATTATACGTCGTACCGGAAATATCTTTCGCATTGGCCTGAGAAGCGATAGCCAGGGTACAGGCTAATGCAAGTTGAGATACAACCAGTTTCTTTTTCCATGTTTGCATTGGGTCATCCCTCCTCAGGGACGTAAGCAAGTTTGTCCGTCAAATCATTGTGCAATATTCAATTGCGGAGAGAATTATGCAGTTGCATTTAGAAAAGGTTCAATGAATGATTCCATTAAGTCCGCATACAGACAAAAAAACAGAAAAAAGGTCAACCACACAGCAGGCAATCATTATAAACATTATAAAAACAGAAAGTTGAAAATTAATTTCATAACTCACATTAATATTATTAAAATAAATAGATCATTATTTTTTATATATTCCATCTGATATAGAAATCATACTAATCATTCCCCTTTTCCTGAAAAAACAGACCGCGCGAGTGTAGAGTGAAAAAAGGTTCTTCAGCCGTCAATTTGAGAAAAGAAAAAAGCCTACTTTCGTAAAACAACGGCCTTCACTTTGAGGTACACTAGGCCTCTTTGTTCCACAAACATCAGGCATCCCATGACCGATTTAATTGCACGTCCCCGCCGTCTGCGCAAGTCACCTGCACTGCGCGCTATGTTTGAAGAGACAACCCTGACCTTAAACGATCTGGTGTTGCCGATTTTTGTTGAAGAAGAGATCGATGACTACAAAGCCATCGAAGCCATGCCGGGCGTGATGCGCATTCCGGAAAAATATCTGGCGCGCGAGATCGAGCGCATCGCCAACGCGGGGATCCGCTCGGTGATGACCTTTGGCATCTCCCATCATACCGACGCCACCGGCAGCGATGCGTGGAAAGAAGATGGCCTTGTCGCCCGTATGTCCCGCATCTGCAAAGAGACCGTGCCGGAAATGGTCGTCATGTCAGACACCTGCTTCTGCGAATACACCTCTCACGGCCACTGCGGCGTGCTGTGCGATCATGGCGTGGATAACGATGCCACCCTGCTGAATCTCGGCAAGCAGGCCGTGGTCGCGGCCGCTGCGGGTGCAGATTTCATCGCCCCCTCTGCCGCGATGGATGGACAGGTTCAGGCGATTCGTCAGGCGCTGGATGCGGCAGGCTTCACCGACACCGCCATCATGTCCTACTCCACCAAATTTGCCTCCTCCTTCTACGGCCCGTTCCGTGAAGCGGCTGGCACGGCGCTGAAGGGCGACCGTAAAACCTATCAGATGAACCCGCTGAACCGCCGGGAAGCGATTCGCGAATCCCTGCTGGATGAAGCTCAGGGCGCAGACTGCCTGATGGTCAAACCGGCTGGCGCGTATCTTGATATTCTGCGCGACATCCGCGAACGCACTGAACTGCCGCTGGGCGCTTACCAGGTGAGCGGCGAGTACGCGATGATCAAATTCGCCGCGCAGGCGGGAGCGATTGACGAAGAGAAAGTGATCCTCGAAAGCCTGGGTGCGATCAAACGTGCGGGCGCGGACCTGATCTTCAGCTACTTCGCGCTGGATCTGGCTGAGAAAAAAATCCTCCGCTAATCTTCACCAAACTGCAATACAACCGACATCTGCTCCTTCTACTGTCTTCGCAAGACGGCAGGAGGAGTAACCATGTTTAGCCTCGATAGCGTTCTCGACGATCTTTGGCCTCAGGCGAGGCCTGCACCCTGGCAAAAAAGTCTGTTAAAAAGACTGTTTTACGAAGATGAATTCCAGCAGTTTGCCGCCGCGCACCGCCACCTCAAAGGACTGGACATGGTGGAGCAAGTTCTGGAGCACCTTGATATTCTCTGCACCGTTTCCGCCCGCGATCTCGAACAAATCCCCGAACATGGCCCGCTGGTCATTATTGCCAACCACCCGACAGGCACGCTGGACGGGCTGGCGCTGTTGTACGCCGTCTCCCGCGTACGCCGTGACGTCAAAGTCGTGACCAACCGGATGCTGACCCACCTTGAGCCTCTCAGTTCACTCTTTATCCCGGTGGACAATATGGGGGGCAGGACGGCGAAATCCTCCCTGGTGCAGATGGAACAACATCTGCAAAATGCGGGCGTACTGATCTTCTTCCCGGCGGGAGAAGTTTCACGTCCGACGCGCAAAGGCATTCACGATAAAAAATGGCACCCGGGCTTTATCAAGCTCGCCAGCAAGCTGCGCGCGCCGCTGCTGCCGGTGCATATTCAGGCGCACAATAGTCTCCTCTTTTATGCCAGCACGCTGGTGTCGCCGACATTGTCGATGCTGCTGTTAATGCAGCAGATGTTCCGCCGCCGCCATAGCCAGCTGCCGATTAAAATCGGCCAGCAGATCGCCTGGCATCACTGGCACAGCGCCACCCTTTCGTCGCGTGAGATGGCCGAGCAGTGCCGTCAGCACGTGATGCGTCTTGGCAAGGGAATGCCTGGCGTCTTTAAAACCCAGTGCGCCATTGCTCGTCCAGAGGACCGGGCGACTCTGAAACGCGCGCTGGCGCAGGCCGAGTGTCTGGGCAAAACCGGCGACGGTAAGCTCATCTATCTGTGGCAGCGCAACGGCCAGGAAGAGGCTCCGCTGCTGCGCGAGCTGGGCCGCCTGCGCGAAATTGCGTTTCGTGCGGTGGAGGAAGGGAGCGGCAAGCGCCGGGACACCGACCGTTACGATGACGATTATCTGCACCTGATCCTGTGGGATGATGAGGATCTGGAGATCGTGGGGGCGTATCGCTTTATGCCCACCGCAAAGCAGGTTGCGCATCGGGGTCCGGAAGGGTTGTACAGCTACAGCCTGTTCCACTACGACGATAAAATGCAGGACGTGCTGGAGCACGGCATTGAACTGGGTCGCAGCTTTATTCAGCCGCGCTACTGGGGACGCCGCGGCCTGGATTATCTCTGGTCCGGGATTGGGGCTTATCTGGCACGTTATCCGCACTACCGTTATCTGTTTGGCCCGGTCTCGATTTCCGGAGGCTTACCGCCTGCGGCGCGGGATCTGCTGGTGGCATTTTACCGTCTGTGGTTCCCGGCAAGCCATCCGCTGGCCGCGTCGCGCCAGCCTTATCCTGCATCGTTACCGGACGTGCTGGCACAGTTTGGCGGCGTGGATTACGTGGACGATCTGACGAAGCTGAAATCCCTGCTCGGCAATCTGGGCTGCGGCATTCCGCCACTCTACAAGCAGTATTCCGAGCTGTGCGAACCGGGCGGCGTGCAGTTTATTGATTTTGGCAGCGACCCGGCGTTCAACAACTGTGTAGACGGGCTAGTGCTGGTGGATTTGTGCTACCTGAAGACGAACCGCTATCAGCGGTATATAGGGGTACACTCTTTGTAGGCCGGGTAAGCGCAGCGCCACCCGGCAAAAACGGTGCACAATTGCCGGGTGGCGGCTACGCCTTACCCGACCTACAGGTACTACAGGATCAAGCGCGGTAAAACGGCTTATCCCCCAAAATCGTCGCCCGCTGCATAATCCGACGCTGCGGCAGATAATCCGCATTGGCATAGTGCTGCGTCACGCGGTTATCCCAGATCGCCAGATCGTTCTCCTGCCAGCGCCAGCGCACCTGAAACTCCGGTTTGGTGATATGCGCAAACAGGAAGCGTAGCAGCGCCTCGCTCTCTTTTTCCGTCACGTCCACAATGCGCGTGGTAAACCCTTCGTTCACGAATAACGCCTGCTTGCCCGTGACCGGATGGGTACGCACCACCGGGTGCAGCAGCGGAGGATGTTTTGCAACCGCATCCAGCCAGCGCTGATGCTCCTCTTCGCTTTTACGGTACTTGTATTCCTGGAACGATTTTTTGAAATCGTGCTCCGCCCGCAGACCACTCAGCAGCGTCCGGAACGGTGCGGACAGCGCCTCGAAAGCCGCAATGCCGCTCGCCCACAGCGTATCGCCTCCGGTCTCCGGCAGCAATTTTGCCGCGAGGATCGCCCCTGCGGGCGGCGTCTCGATAAAGGTCACATCGGTGTGCCAGTTGTCATTATCCGGCGGATTATCGTTATGGGTATCCAGGACGATAATCTCCTCCACCCCTTCCGCATGCGGATAGACCGGATGGATATGCAGATCGCCAAAGCGTAGCGCCAGCGCGCGCTGCTGCTGCGGGGTGATCGCCTGCTCGCGCAGGAACACCACCTGATGGCGCAGCACCGCGTGATACAGCTGCTCGAACTGGTTATCGCTCAGCGGACGGGTTACATCCAGGCCCGACACCTGCGCGCCAATATACGGCCCCAGCGGGGTAATGGTCAGACGTTCACTCATTGTATTTCTCCATGCCAGGGCGTCAGACGACGCTGTAGAACGCGCAGCCCCAGCTCTAATCCGAAGGCGATCGCGGCAATGACCGCGATCCCTGCCAGCACCACGTCAGTCGCCAGGAACTCGCCCGCCGACTGCACCATAAACCCTAATCCTCGCGTGGCGGCGATCAGCTCTGCCGCCACCAGCGTGGACCACCCCACGCCGAGGCCGATGCGCAGCCCGGTTAAGATCTCCGGCAGCGCGCCCGGTAAAATCACGAACAGCAGCACCTGTGTCCGGCTGGCGCCCAGCGACTGCGCCGCGCGGATCCGCACCTGCTGGGCACTTTTGACGCCCGCCAGCGCCGACATCGCAACCGGGGCGAAAATCGCCAGATAGATCAGCAGGATTTTTGACGTTTCACCGATGCCAAACCAAATTACCATCAGCGGCAGATAGGCCAGCGGCGGCACCGGGCGGTAAAGCTCAATCAGCGGATCGAGGATGCCGCGCACCGTCGGGCTTAAGCCCATCGCGATGCCAACCGGAATGCCGATCATCACCGCAGCCAGCAGCGCCACCAGAATGCGCGTCAGGCTTGCGCCCAGATGCTGCCAGAGCGTGGCATCCATAAACCCCTGCGGCCCGGCGATGGCAATAAGTTTGGCCAGCACCTGTCCCGGCGGCGGCAGAAACAGCGGGCTGATCCACTGCAGTGCCGCCACCAGCCACCACACCGCCAGTAACACCAGCAGCGTCCCGACGCTCAACGTGAGCTGGCGGGAGAACGGCCAGCGCAGCGCCTGACGCGTGCGGCGCGTTTTTTCACTGAAGACGATGCTCATGAGAAAGCCTCCCGTTGGTCAAACACGCGGCTTAGGATGTACTCACGCTGGTCGATAAACTGCGGATCGGATTTGATGCTGCGCACGGGTTCTCCGGCGACATAACGGCGCGCGAACTCGAGCGGCAAGCGTTCCACCACGCGCCCCGGCCCCGGCGATAACAGCACCAGCTCGGTCGCCATAAACACCGCTTCTTCGATGTCGTGGGTGATCAACAGGACCTGCTTGCCCGTCTCATGCCAGAGACGCAACAGCAGGGTTTGCATCTGCTCGCGGGTAAAAGCGTCCAGCGCGCCGAACGGCTCGTCCAGCAGCAACAGCTGCGGGTTTGCCGCCAGCGCACGGGCAATGCCCACACGCTGGCGCTGACCGCCGGAAAGCTGCCAGATAAAGCGTTTTTCCGCCCCTTCGAGACCCACTTTTTTCAGCATCTGCCGTGCCGTTTCCAGCCGCTGTTCGCGGTTCACCCCCGCAAGCTGTAGCCCAAACGCCACGTTTTCCTGCACGTTGCGCCAGGGGAGCAAACCTTCATTCTGGAAAACCACGCCGCGCTCGGCGCCGGGGCCTTCCACCTTTTTGCCTTCCAGTTGGATGGTGCCACGCTGATAAGGGACAAAACCGGCAATCAGATTCAGTAGCGTGGTTTTCCCACACCCGGAGGGGCCCAGCACCACCAGCAGTTCACCGCTGGCCAGCGTCAGGTTGATCTCCTCCAGCGCGGGTTTGCCGCCGTAATCGGCATACAGGTTCGTTATGCTCAGCATGGCGGACTCCTTATTTCACAAAGCGGTCGGTGACGTACTGGCTGTAATCCGCCGCTACCGCGGGCACTTTGCCCTGCGCTTTCAGGAAGGTGGCGGTATCGACAATCGCTTTGTTCACCGGCCCGGTCAGCTGCTGCACCTGCTGCGCAGGGGTCAGGTAGGTATTGCCTTTCACAAGCCCCGGCACGTCCGCTTCCGGCACGCCGCTCAGTCGGGCGAGTTTTTCCAGATTGGCGGGCTGCTTCAGCCATTCATCGGGGTTACTGATATAGGGCTGTTGGGCGTCGAGGGCGCTTTTGGCAAAGGCTTTCACCACCTCGGGATGTTTCTCAGCAAAGTCTTTGCGCACGACCCACACGTCGAGCGTCGGCGCGCCCCACTGGCCCACCTTTTCGGAGTCGGTCAGCACGGTGCCATCTTTTTCCAGCTCGTTCACGGCTGGGGCCCAGACATAGGCTCCGTCAATATCCCCACGCTGCCAGGCCGCGATTATCGCGGGTGGCTGGAGATTAAGAATCTGAACCTGCCCCGGCTTGATGCCCCAGTGTTTGAGCGCCGCCAGCAGGCTGTAGTGGGTGGTAGAGATAAACGGCACGGCGATGCGCTTGCCGATCAGGTCTTCCGGTTTGGTGATGTTTTTCTTCACCACCAGCGCTTCAGAGTTACCGAGCTGCGAGGCGAGCAGGAACACCTCAATCGGCACCTGCTGGCTGGCCGCGACCGCCAGCGGGCTGGATCCGATATTGCCGATCTGCACGTCGCCGGAGGCTAACGCACGCACGACGGACGCCCCACTGTCGAACTTGCGCTAGTCGACGTTCGCGCCGCTCGCTTTGGCAAAGGTGTTATCCGCCTGCGCAACTTTCGCCGGTTCCGCAGAGGTTTGATACGCGACGGTGACGTCTACCGCCTGCGCCTGAAAGGCCCACAGCGCCAGCGCGCCGAGAAGTGTGATTCGCGATGAAATTGCCATAGTATCTGCTCCCCTTGTTGTTATGAGGGCAGTATTTCCGGCGCGGGAATTTTGATAAAGGAATTAAAACGCATCGCTCATAACGATTCGTTTTTAGATAAAAAGTGGGAAAGGATAGTTGGTTTTGTGCGATTCGTTTTTTCCCCTCTCCCTGTGGGCTGATGTATCCCCGCAATTAAATGCGAGCAGTGAACAATTCCCTCGCCCCTTCGGGGAGAGGGTTAGGGTGAGGGGAACATACGGCTGTAGTGGTCATTCCGTTCACTTAATGTTCCTTGCCACTCTGTGACGGCATGACCGGTGAACGTGCCAGGGTGGCTCAATCGCCACCACCCTGGCGACCCGGGCTCCCGGCGGTAAATCGCCGCTTCGCGGTGCCCTCAGCTTATTCCTTCAGGCTATCGGGTCGGGCATGAGCCTGCATCCCTGCAGGCCACGCCCTCTCGGCACATCCGTGCGCCTCGCCCCGGCCTTACGGAAACGCTTCGGCGATTTACAGCCGGACCAGAGCATCGCTGTAAGTTATTCATTTCACATTATAAAATTGAATGGCTTCTGGTTAAAAAATTTACACGGAAACCCTCATATATAGGCCGGGTAAGGCGTAGCCGCCACCCGGCAGAGAAGTCAGCGCTTTGCGTTTAGCTCAGCAATATCCTTCGGTGTGGTGCGACAGCATCCACCGATTAATTTCGCTCCAGCCGCCAGCCACTGTGGCAAATAGCCCGCCAGCGTCTCGCACGCTTCGCCGTGGTGGTGCCAGGTTTTAGTCACCGCATCATAGTGCTCGCCCGAGTTCGGGTAGACCACCAGCGGCAGCGCCGTCAGGCTTTGCAGATGTTTCAACGCCGCGGTGGTGTTTTCCAGGGCGATGCAGTTGATGCCCAGCGCGACAATGTGCGGGGAGTTTGCCAGCACGTCGACCACCTCACGCAGCGGCGTGCCGTCGCTCAGGTGCTCGCTATCACGCAGGGTAAACGAGAACCACGCCCGGGCGCGAGGATACTCGGCCAGAAGCGCCGCCAGCGCCTTAATTTCCCCAAACGAAGGCAGCGTTTCGCAGGCCAGCAGGTCAGCCCCCGCATCCAGCAGCGCTTCCACACGCGGGCGGTGGAAGGCGGTAAACGCCTCGGCGCTGCGCACGTAGTCGCCGCGATATTCCGAACCATCCGCCAGATACGCGCCGTACGGCCCCACGGAGCCTGCCACCAGCAGCGTACCTGCGTGCGGGTTTTCAGCCAGATACGCTTCGCGCGCCTTACGCGCCAGTTCCACGCTTTTGCCAATCAACGCCCGGGACTGTGCCTCGTCCAGCCCGCGTGCCGCGAAGCCCGCGGGCGTGGCCTGGTAGCTGGCAGTGATCGCCACCTGCGCCCCTGCGCGGTAATAATCAAGATGCACTTCGCGGATAAGTTCCGGGTTTTCTACCAACACTTTGGCAGACCAGAGGCTGTCTGCAAGGTTACACCCGCGCGCTTCCAGCTCCGTTGCCATCGCCCCATCCAGCACCACAAACGGCTGTTTTTCGAGAAGGGCGGTAAGCGGATTATTCTGCGACATGTTCAGGCTCCTGCGATGTCATATTTCGGGTCAGGTAGTACGCACCATAACACAGGGCGACAAACGGAAGCCCGCAATAAAGGGCAATACGCTGGCTCGGGTCAAACCACAGGCCGACACAGGCAACCACGCAGAGAATAAAACCGAGTACCGGCACCAGCGGATACCACGGCGCACGATACTGCAACGCAGAGAGCGGCTGGCCGGACTGCAGATGTCGGCGACGGAAAACGAAGTGCGACGCGCAGATGCTGATCCAGACCGCCACCACCGCAAAGCCGGAAATGGCCGAGAGCGCGACAAACACCGTGTCCGGGGCGATAACGCTTGAGAACAGCGCCAGCACGCCACCGAGCATGGAAACCGAAAGCGCCGTCAACGGCACACCATTTTTGTTCACCCGGGCAAAGCAGCGCGGCAACGTTTTTTCGTTAGAGAGCGACCACAGCATGCGCCCGGAGGCGTACAGCCCGGAGTTGGCCGCCGAGAGGATCGCCGTCAGGATCACGAAGTTAAAGATATCTGCCGCGTAAGGAATACCGACCTTCTCAAACACCAGCACGAACGGACTCTTTTCCACGCCCGCCTGCTGCATCGGGATCAGCGCCGCCAGTACAAACACGGTGCCGATAAAGAAGATAATCAGCCGCGCGATGGTGGTGCGGATTGCGACCGGAATGACCTTGTGCGGATTTTGGGTTTCGCCCGCCGCGATACCAATAAGTTCGGTGCCGGAGAAGGCAAAGTTCACCGCCACCATGGTCATCAGGATCGGCAGGCCGCCGTGCGGGAACCAGCCCTCAGCGGTAATGTTGCTTAACCCCGGCGCAGGAGAACCGTCCTGCATCGGGATAAAGCCAAAGACCGCCGCCCCGCCGAGGATAATAAAGGCGATGATGGTGATAACTTTCACCAGCGAGAACCAGAATTCGCCTTCAGCAAAGAAGCGCGTGGAGATGACGTTAAGGCCAAAAATCACCACGCAGAAGACCACGCACCACGTCCAGACGGGCACCTGCGGGAACCAGTACTGCATGCAGAACCCGGCGGCGGTAAAGCTCGACCCGAGCGCCACCGTCCAGGTGAGCCAGTAGAGCCACGCCACGGTGTAGCCCGTCGCCGGGCCAAGATAACGGGCGGCATAGACGTGGAACGCGCCGGTTTCCGGCATCGCCACGGAAAGCTCACCAAGACACTGCATCACCAGCCAGACCACCAGCGCGCCAATCAGGTATGCCAGCAGCGTGCCCGCCGCCCCGGTCGTGGAAATGATATAGCCCGTATTAAAAAATAACCCAGTCCCAATCACGCCGCCCAGCGAGAGCATAATCAGGTGGCGTGTTTTCATGGTGCGCTTCAGCTGCCCATTTTCTTGTTGTGTTTGCATATTACCTTCTATACGTATGGACATCTAAACATCCAAAGAAGGTGTTATACCGCGATTGTTAATAAAAAGCTAGATGACCAGACGCAAACGAGCGCGCCGCGCACTGAGTCTGGGGTGGGATGTCAGGATGACATAGAGAAAAGGACGCCAGGCCATAAGCACCTCCGCAAGCTGATATGTATATCATGGTGCGGGAAGAGACGATCTTCGGTCAGTCGAAAGTGGGATCCGTGAAGAGTGGATTCATACCGCAACACTGTCCACAGAACAGGTAAGGCGCAAAGGTTGGTAATTCTCACAATCAGTTCTATAGTCGAACAGTTTCTTAGTAACCAGGAATGACTGATGCGCTTTAACGGACTGACCAAAGGTTTCTTTATTTTCATCCTCGCCCTTGTGACCTGGGCCTTCTTCGACGTGCTGTCGCCCTACTTCTCCGCAATACTGTGGGCCGCTATTCTGACCGTGATTTTTAACCCGGTAAAAAACAAGCTGCGCACCGCGCTGGGGGATCGCAACGGGCTGGCCTCGCTGCTGACCATCGGCATTATCTGCCTGATCGTCTTTATTCCGCTGATGGTGATCCTCTCCTCACTCGCCATTGAGCTGAACGTGGTGTACACCAAGCTTCAGGAGAACAACACGCAGTTCCCGGAAGTGGTGGCGAGCATCTTTAACCACCTGCCGGACTGGGCCAGCGGCTTCCTCGCGGATCACAACCTGAACAACGCGGCGCAGATCCAGAAAAAACTCTCCGATGTTGCGCTGCAGGGCGGGCAGTATCTGGCGGGTAGCGCGTTTCTGATCGGCAAAGGTACGTTTGGCTTTGCGATTAGCTTCGGCATCATGCTTTATCTGCTGTTCTTCCTGCTGAAAGACGGACCGTATCTGGTGCGCCAGATCCTCGACTCCCTGCCCCTGTCTGATTTCGCCAAACAACACCTGTTCGCTAAATTTGTCGGCGTATCGCGTGCCACGGTAAAAGGCACGGCGGCGGTGGCGGTGGTCCAGGGCATACTCGGCGGGATTGCGTTTGCCATTGTGGGCCTCGACGGGAGCGTCCTCTGGGGCGCGCTGATGGCTTTCCTCTCGCTGGTACCCGCCATCGGTTCGGCGATTGTCTGGGTCCCTGCCGCCATCTTCCTGTTCGCCACGCACCAGATCTGGCAGGGGCTGTTCATTGTCGGCTTCTTTGTGATTGTCGTCGGACTGGTGGACAACATCCTGCGACCGCTGCTGGTGGGTAAAGACACCAAAATGCCGGACTATCTGATACTGATCTCCACCCTCGGCGGCATGGAGCTGTACGGCATTAATGGCTTTGTCATTGGGCCGCTGATTGCCGCGCTGTTTATCGCCTGCTGGAACCTCTTCTCCGGCCGCGACCACGAAGGAAATGCTGAAGAGCTGGATGCCGATTTCATTGAAGAGGGAAAAAACCCTCCAGATTTGTAAGGATGTGACGATATAGACCCCACCAGGCGGCACTGTGCCGCCTTTTTTTCGCCATAAATCAGCCGTTTTCTATAATCTGAAGAACGCCATCCTCTTCATGTTGTAAAAGGATCACCAGGTGCGAATCGCGACAATTACTAACTGGGCCTATGGTGCCACGGTCTGCCTGACCATTGCGTCCGGCATTATCATGCTGCTGGCTTCCGGCGCCGACACCGCGGAACGTCAGGCCATTGAACAGCGTCAACGTTTTGATGAGCTGACGGAAAATATTGAAACTGATGCCTGGGTACAGTCCGATTTAGCACGCCTGTACGTCGTCAAAAAAGATCCTCAAATCCTCAAAGAGTATAACCAGTCAGAGAATAGCCTGAAGCACATCGAGCTGAAGCTGGAAAAACTGCAGGACGCTGGCGCATCGGATGACGAGCTTGCCCTGCTGCATGAAGGCTTAAAGATTGTTGATGAGCTGCAGGACGAACAGCAAATGGCCCTGGCGAACACGGCGCGGGGTGAAGACGCTCAGGCCATCGCCCTGCTCTATGGTGCCTCTTATGAGCAAGAGCTTGAGCGCGCCCAGAACCAGATCGATCACTTTCGCCAGATACTCGACAAACGTGTAATCACGTCCGTACGGGAGGCGACAAAAAAATCGAAAGCGCTGCGAACGGCCTCTGAGTTGATGGTTGGCCTCACCGCCCTGCTGTTCCTGTTTGTGCTTGGCTTTATATTAAAACGCCGCGTGCTGCGTCCGGTCGTGCGCCTGAGCGACGTGGTGCACCGCCTGGCATCACAGGACTACGCGGTGGAAACGCCCAACTTCAACCAGATTGATGAGATCGGCGATATGGCGCAGGCCATCCGCATCTTCCGTGAAAACGGCCTTGCGCGCCAGCGTCTGGAAAAAGAGCGCGATGCCGACTGGGCCATCCGCGAGCTGCTGGCGCGCATGACCCAGAGGCTGCAGGGATGTGAGAACGTAAACGATGTGATTAACGTGGCGGAGTTGTTTGCGCCCAATATTGCACCGGGGATCCCTGGCCGACTCTACGTTCTCGACCGGGATCCGTGGCAGATGCGCTGCGTCGCGCAATGGCTTGCGCCGGTGGGTGACGAGACGACGTTCCACCCTGACGAGTGCTGGGCCGTGCGTCGTGGTCAGAGCCATCCGCCGGTCAACGGTGAGCCGGATATCGCCTGCTATCACCTGCAGGAAGAGACGACGAACAGCGCGCTGTGCGTGCCGCTTATCGCCCAGGGGGAGGCCATTGGCTTGCTCTCTTTCCAGAACACCAACGCGGACAATGCCCCTTCCCGCCCGTATCTTGAACTGATGGCTGAGGCGCTAGGACTGGCGCTGGCGAACCAACGTCTGCGCGACGCGTTACTGGAAAAAGCCCTGTTTGACCCGCTCACCGGCCTGCGTAATCGCCATCATCTGGAAGACACCCTGCACACCCAGATGGCACAAGCCATGCGTAACGATGAACCGGTTAGCTGCCTGATGATCGACATCGATCACTTCAAGAGCATTAATGACCGTTTCGGCCATGAGGCCGGAGACCTGGTCATTAAAAGCGTGGCGCTGATTGTTCAGCGGGCCGGGCATGACAGCGGGCTGGCCTTTCGCTTCGGGGGGGAGGAATTTCTGGTACTGCTTCCCGGCGCCGGAGAAGCAGAAGCGCATGCCTGTGCGCAGAAAATTTATGACGGTGTGCGTGAGCTGTCGCTTCGTTACGGCCTCTCAGAGATTGGGCCGGTGGATGTCTCGATTGGTATTGCCAGCTATCCAGAGCATGCCCAGAGCGACAACCTGCTGCGCGCCGCGGATGTCGCCTTATACCGGGCGAAAGAGCTGGGCCGGGCGCGGATTGTGAGTTTTGGGATGCTGGAAGCGGGTTAAGGTTAGACTCTTATTCATGACGCATGATGTTCATGTCATTGTTCTGACGCCAGAAGATCAATCATGGCCCGTGTGGCTGCTGACTGGCGTCGATGGGGCGCATAGATGAGCGAGAAAGGTCGCGATCGTCCACGAAGTTGCGGAAGTATCTCAACTAACTGGCCGCGCTGTATCTTCTCGCGGACAATGAATTCGTAGCTCTGACAGACCCCTATTCCATGTTCAGCCAGCGAAACCACGCCAAGGACATCATCTGAAATCTCGATGGTTGAATCTGTCTGCCAGTCAACATCCCGCTCATCCACGCGAAATACCCAGGGCGCAATACGGCCGGTACGCGGCATAATAAAAGGCAGGCACATATGCTGCCGCAGTTCATCGAGCGTCTGCGGCATTCCCATGCGATGAAGGTAAGCGGGTGAAGCAACCAACAGCAGTGCCGCATCCTGCAATTTACGCGCGACGAATCCACTGTCAGGCATTTGACCCAGGCGAATAGCCAGGTCGAATCCCTCAGCGATCAGGTCGACATTGCGATTGGTAATGTTCAGCTCCACCTGAACGCGCGGAAACTGTTGGGAAAAGCGGGCCAGCAAGGGCGGCAGACAATAATGCCCATAGGTGGTCGGGACGCTGATCCGTACCCGGCCAGTCAGATCCCCCTCCTGCCCCCGGCCATCGCGTTCGGCGTCATCAAGCAGGGAAAAAGCAGAACGCGCCTGCTCAAGATAAATCCGTCCGGCTTCCGTTAGCCCCACACGACGTGTGGTGCGTTGCAATAGCTGTCGTCCAAGACGCACTTCAAGGCGGGAGACCGCACGACTCAACACTGAGGGCGTGGTTGAAAGGGCGACCGCTGCAGCGGTAAATGAGCCATGTTCAACAACAGTAATGAAGACCTCAACATCGCCGAGATAATCGAATTTTCTGCTCATCTTGCTCTTTCAGGAACAAATGTTTTTCATTTTCGCTAATTTATCTCCGTTTGAGCGATGAGTAAAGTAGCCGCACTTGTTACCAAAAGGCAAAAACGATGGATCTTCAACTCAACGGTAAGACAGCACTTGTTACAGGGGCCACCGCAGGCATTGGGCTGGCTATCGCCAGTACTCTTGCGCGCGAAGGTGTTGCCGTCACGATTACCGGACGCGATCGGGAAAAACTGCACAATGCGGTAGCGAAAATTGCTCAGGCAGCTCCCCAGGCCCGGGTATCAGCCATTGTCGCCGATCTGGCGAACGCTGAAGGTGCAGAAGCGCTGATTAAGGCCTGTACGGATACCGATATTCTTATCAATAACCTGGGTTTTTATGAAGCCACCCCTTTCGCTGATATCACCGACGAGGAATGGCTACGCATGTTCAACATTAACGTGATGTCAGGCGTTCGTCTTTCACGGCATTACTTCCCACGCATGCTAGCACGCAACTGGGGCCGGGTGATTTTTATGTCCAGCGAAGTTGGCGCTTTCACGCCGCCAGACATGGTGCATTACGGCGTCAGCAAATCAGCTCAACTCGCCGTATCGCGAGGAATGGCAGAGCTGACGAAGGGTACCGGCGTAACGGTCAACAGCGTACTGCCATCGGCAACCCGCTCTGACGGAATCATTGATTACCTGCGCCAGACAGCGCCTGAACCTGGCATGACAGACCAGCAGATTGAAGCGCATTTCTTCCAGACCTACCGCCCCAGTTCGCTGATCGCGCGAATGATCGAGGCTGACGAGATAGCCGCTATGGTCGCGCTACTGGCAAGCCCACTCGGCGCGGCATCAAACGGGGCTGCGGTACGCGTCGAAGGCGGAACGTTCCGCTCCATTCTTTGATACCGCATTAAGAAACCGCGTCTTACTCACATCACCGGAGCATGTATGTCCTACCGTATCGGTACTTTCCCCGCCATTGCAATGGCGGCATTGTTCTCTTTCGCAAGCTGTGCCAGCGCGGCGGATCAGATGCCTCTTGAGCACTGGCGCAGCTACTCAGGCGTAAGCTGGGATAAACCTGAAAACGTGCAAATGCCAGCCGTGTTTTCCGGGTCGGTGAATGCCCCCTTAGCAGGCATTCACTTTGATGCAAAGGGTCGGGCCTTTGTCAGCACGCCCCGACTGATTTCAGCCAGCGCCCCCGCCACGTTGAATATTCTCGACACCGATCCTCAGTCCGGACCCGCGCGCCTGACAGCATTTCCGTCCCGCGAGCGTAATGCGGTTGATTCCGCTCCCGATTAGAACCTGCGCAACGTGCTCGGCTTTTATGTTGATCGTAAAAACGGCTGGTTATGGGCGCTGGATATGGGGTTCATCGCGGGAGAAACGGAATCCCCTTCAGGCTCGCAGAAATTGGTCGTACTGGATCTCGACTCGGGCCGAACGGTTAAACGTATCCCCCTGGACGGCGTGGCCGACCGTAAGGCAAGTTTCCTTAACGATGTCGTTGTCGATGAGAATCATCGTATCGCATACATTTCCGACAGCGGGTCGCGCAGTGCGCCTGAAAACCGTGTCGGCCTGATCGTCGTGGATTTCGCCACCGGCACAGCCCGACGCGTGCTGAATAGTCACCCTGCCCTGCAGATTGAACCGGGGGTAAACGTCATTTCCCATGGCGCGGAGGTATGGCCAGGTAAACCGCTATTGATTGGTATCAACGGTATTGCGCTGTCTCCCGATGCAGAAACATTGTACTGGACGGTGACGACGGGAACACATGCATACGCGGTGCCCACTGCCGTGCTGAAGCAACATGATTCAACTGATGCGCAGATTGCCGCTCAAATTCAGAATCTGGGCACGGTGGGAGGTAATACTGACGGTTTGGTGACCGATGCAAAAGGCTACCTCTATATTACAGATGTCACCCGTAACGGCATTGTCAGATATGATCCGAAGACCCGTAAAATGTTACTTATTGCTGCAAATGAAGCCATAAAGTGGCCAGACACACCGGCTATTCGCCCGGACGGTGACCTGATCTTCACATCAAGTAGCCTTAATGACCACTTCGCTGGAATGGTCAAACCAGGCCATGAACGGTACGATCTGTGGCGCTTGCGACAGGACACGAACCCGCCGATGAACACTCGCTAATATGGCTGCGCCACCCAATGGGTGGCGCTTTTTTAGCTGTGACGGACAGGTAAAATCTGTGTCGTGAGAAAATAACGCTCATTTAAAACGATTATTTTTTAAACGCAAAAGAGCTTATTCAAGTAACGTTAGTTTGTCTCAAAATTTCAGTAGCACCATCCACAAATCAAACACCCTACCCTAAAACCACCCAACCCATTGTTTTTAATGGTTTTTACTAAACTAAACGTGCAGTAACAACCGCTACTCAACAAAATATGTAAACTACTGTGATAACTAAATTATAATTCATATACTTCGTTAAAAAAGTGGGGGGTCAAAATGAGATTAACCTTAATGCTGTTGTGCTGTCTGGTGCCAACTTTAGCCTGGGCAGGTGAACTGCCAAAACCTGTTGGAAAACCTATTTTGACGATTTACGGTAATATAGAAAATACCAACGAAGAGGGAAAAGCAGTGTTTGATCTCGCCAGCCTTGAAAAACTAGGGATGGTGAGTTTCGAGACGACATCGCCCTGGTATAACGGACGTACAAAGTTTGAGGGTGTCCCTATGAGAAAACTCATGGATTATGTGGGGGCAAAGGGTACTAACGTTAACGTCATTGCGCTCAATGATTACTCTACCGTCATCCCTCTTAGCGACTTCAAAAAATACAACGCCATACTTGCCTTAAAGGTCAATGGCGAATATATGCGCATCCGCGACAAAGGCCCGTCGTTCATTGTTTACCCTTATGACAGTCTTCCTGAGTTGAATAATCAAATTTATTATTCGCGTTCAGCATGGCAGGTTAGCAAAATGAAGATTGAGTAGCAGTTCAGGAGAACATAATGAACAGGATACTGGTTGGTATCATTTTTTCTCTTTTTATCACGACAGGATATATTGCATTCCTTGTTTACGATCGACAGCAGGAGTTGCAAAAACTGACTCAATACACCGAGTCCTGGTCCGTGGCTCAACTGGTATCAGAGTATTACCGATTTGAATCATGGCTTGGTCTATACGCAACCGATACCGATGACGTTACGATAGACCAGGTCCGCATGCGTCTTGAAATTATGCTAAGCCAGAGCGATTTAATGAACGGCGGGGATTTAGGTCGCTATATTGACAGCGATAAAATGCACCAGGAACTCGCTTCGCGTTTAGAGAAAATACTGGCGTATCTGGATGGCAATCTCGAAAAAATGAGCCATCCGGAGTTACAGGCATACCTGAAAAATATGCATATGCTTGATGCGCCGCTCAGCCAACTTTCGGCCACGGCATTAACAAAAGATATTAATACAGTTAATGAATCAAACAGAAAAATCCAAATCCTGTATTATATTTACTCCGCGCTTTCATTACTTCTGGTGATATTAAGCTTTATTCTGGGCTTTTTAATGATCTACCAGAATAAAAACATTCTCAAAGCCCATATGCAGGTTAAAAGCCTGGCTGACGAACTACAGATATCAAAAGAAACGCTGCAGATTCAGAACGCGAAGCTGGAGTATGATGTTTATCATGATTCCCTGACCGGTATGAAAAACCGCCTTTTCTTCTGGGACGATCTCAACAAAATTAATCTTCAGGCGGATAAAAACCATATCCCCGTCACGGTGATGTTATTTGATTTAGACCGGTTTAAAGAGGTCAACGATACCTATGGTCATGATGCCGGAGATTTACTGCTGAACCAGGTCTCCCGCCGCCTTACCTCAATGAGCAGTGCGACGGATACGTTTTACCGTTTGGGTGGCGACGAGTTTGCCCTTCTCTCCAGCGGCCTGACGGAAAGCGCTGCGGTTTCGCGCGCCAAAGAGATCAGCGATCATATCAGCCAGCCCTATACGATTAATAACCAGCTGATAAAAATTGCCACCTGCGTGGGTATTGTTTTATCGGATAACGAACGACGCTCTGATTATCTTTACAAGTTTGCCGATCTCGCCCTCTACGAAGCCAAAAAAGAGGGCTCGCAGCAGATAAAAGTCTTCCGTCAGTGGATGCTGCAAAAACTGCAGGAAAGCAGAACCCTTGAACATGATATGGCGCTGGCGCTCGATCACCATGAATTTGTTGTGTATTACCAGCCTATTGTCGATGCATTCAGCAATGATATTTACGGCTATGAAGCGCTTATTCGCTGGATACATCCGCAGAAAGGAATACTGTCGCCGGATTACTTTATCTCTGTTGCTGAAAAAACAGGGATGATCAATGAGATCGGTAAAAATGTGCTTGAGCTTGCCTGCCGGGAGGCCGTTTCCTGGGCGGTTCCGGCACGGATCTCGGTGAACGTCTCGCCTGTTCAGTTAGGCACGAAATCCTTTACGGCGATGGTGCAGTCTATTCTGAAAGAGACTGGGCTACCGGCCAATCGCCTTGAGTTAGAAGTCACCGAGTCTTCACTCTTCAGTGACAGCAACACGCCAGTCACTATTCTCAAAAAGCTCAGATCGCTGGGGGTAAGAATTTCGATCGATGATTTCGGTACCGGGTATTCATCGCTCTCACGGCTCAGTGAACTCAACTTTGATAAAATCAAAATAGATAAATCCTTTGTGAATCCCATCTCCACGCAAGATGATGCGCTGAATATCGTTAAGCTGATCGCCGGTATGGCGAAGAGTCTTAATATGAGGGTCATTGCAGAAGGCGTCGAAACCGAAGCTCAGCTTGAACGTCTTCAGGCGCTTGGCTGCGACCTCGTGCAGGGCTATCTGTTCGGGAAACCGCAGGCTGAAGTCGACAAAAAAATAAAAAGCGGTGCAGCGTGATCCCACCGGGATCACACTTTTCAGCCGTGGGTATTCACATCCCCTCACCAGCTGTTACCATTCACCCCGTAAATACCTTTCAACTCAACCCGAGGCTTTGATGCTGGAGAATGTCATCATCCGATAATCAGCTCCCCGACCTTTCAGGCCGGACTGATTATCAATGCGCCGAAATCGAATGCGGGCACCGCTGTGTGTTTGCACGTTTTGCACATGATGATTAAACAGGTTTTCCAGTATGAATTTATCCCGTCAGGAACAACGTACCTTACACGTTCTCGCCAAAGGTGGCCGTATTGTGCACGTCCGCGATACGTCCGGCCGCGTCACCGCCGTGGAATGCTACAGCCGCGAAGGGCTACTGCTGTCTGATTGCACGCTCGCCGTCTTTAAAAAACTCAAAACTAAAAAGCTGATCAAATCCGTTAAGGGTCAGCCCTACCGCATCAATACCACCGGGCTGAACAACGTTCGTGCTCAGCCTGACAATCGTTAAGGAGAGGAATATGGATATCCCACGTATTTTTACCGTCAGCGAAAGCGAACACCGCATTCATAACCCCTTTACGTCAGAAAAGTACGCCACGCTGGGCCGCGTGTTACGCATGAAGCCAGACACGCGCATTCTCGATCTCGGCAGCGGCTCGGGAGAGATGCTTTGCACCTGGGCACGTGACCACGGGATTACCGGCACCGGCATCGACATGAGCCCGCTCTTTACTACGCAGGCCAAACTGCGCGCAGAGGAACTGGGCGTTGCCGAACACGTTCAATTTTTTCATAACGACGCGGCAGGTTACGTTGCGGATGAAAAATGTGACGTGGCGGCGTGTATTGGCGCCACATGGATTGCAGGTGGCGTCGCCGGAACGATGAGCCTGCTGGCACAAAGCCTTAAGCGCGGGGGAATCATGCTCATCGGCGAACCTTACTGGCGGCGGCTTCCCGCAACGGATGAGGTGGCTCGGGCCTGTGGCGCCTCGTCCATCGCAGACTTTCTCACCCTGCCCGACCTCGTCGCCTCTTTCGATCGGCAAGGCTATGACCTGGTGGAAATGGTGCTGGCCGACCAGGAAGGCTGGGACCGATACGAAGCCGCGAAATGGATGACACTGCGTCGCTGGCTGGAGCAACACCCTGACGATGACTTTGCGCAGGAGGTGCGAGCGGAGCTGAAAAGCGCGCCTGAACGCCATGTGACCTACACGCGGGAATACCTCGGCTGGGGCGTGTTTGCGTTAATGGCACGACAGGAGGACGTTTGCGGTACCGCCTAAAGGGGAAACCGGATCACACAGAGTATAAATCGTTGTCGAAACCCGTGGGGTAATAGTCTGATGGCGTGTTTATGCAGAAGCCTGAAGAAACAGTGGATGACCAATTTTCGTTGTCCAGGATATTGCCTCACTTTCGCCTGCCCTTACCGCCCCCTCCGGGGCGGTAAGGCTTTTTTGCCTTGTGAAACGCCCTGACTGGTCAACTCCTGGTTCCCAGTTCTGAACGAATGAGGCATTACAAGTTGGTAGTCGAATGATAAGGTAGATTTCCCTCTCTCTACCGGGATGAAGCCAACGTGAGTATTTCAGACAACTATGAATGGTATAAGAATGACTACCTGGTGAGTACAGACAGAGACAAGCTGGATGTGCAGGCCATCCATCAATATCTGACGAGATCAACCTGGGCAAAAGGTATTCACCTGGACATAGTCTCTTCCTCAATAGAAAACAGTCTTAACTTTGGCGTTTACCATAATGGAAACCAGATTGGTTTCGCGCGTCTGATAACGGATTATGCAACCTTCGCCTACCTTTGCGATGTTTATATACTTGAAGACTATCAGGGTGAGGGGCTTGGAAGATGGGTTATGGAATGCATTCACAGTCACCCCGTGTTTGAGCCGCTTCGCAGGATCATGTTATTTACTACCACCGCGCCCTGGCTTTATGAGAAATTTGGCTACGAGCCCGTTAACAGGGAAAACTATGCCTGGACGATTACGCGGCCTGATATTTATACGGGTGGGGAAAAACAGGGTTGAGATTAGTTGATCGCTACAGAATTAAAAAGACCATGTGTAGCTGGTCTTAAGTTTGGTGAGTATCTTCCATTGAATCGCCACGGATACTCTATGAATATAGTAAGGCTTTCTGAACCACCTAAAGTTAACGTTTGGCAAGGTGCTCAAGTGGCAGCACGGAGTTGCGCTGCATGGGGATCTTCTTGTGCCGAGCCTTTCGGCGGTTTAACTTCTTTTTGTTCTCAGCCATCCTCAAGGTGATATATGGAAACAATAGTCACTATGAGGTATCAATGTACTGGTGAATTGAAGAAGTAAGCTCCGGGGGTCATGTCCCCTTATTTTTTGGGATACGAAAAATTCAGCAGTAGCTAAATGTCATACTGACTTATCGTTGTACACTCTCCAAAACAAGGATAAAATCAAGATAATTCTTAAATAAATGGAATGGCGCATATGGTTAAGAAAATCACTTTACTGAGCTTGTCGGCTCTTTTTGCTACACAAGTTGCCTTCGCTGAGACTTCAAGCAATTGGATTGAAGTTACAACGAATAAAGATGGCGCTTTTTTAATCAAAAAAGGCACATTCAGAAATATAAAAGGTGATTCATCTGCTTTGTTCATGTATGAAAAAACAGATAAAAAAGTTGAATATTACAAAATTAGTATGAAAAACACAGATTGTGATAATGGATATGGTGAAATAAAATTTTTCTATATGGATGGAAGTTTGGCTTTTAAAGGTGATTACGTGGCTGATGGGACCAGTGTTGGGGCTGGTCTTGGTGATTTCATCTGTGGTGTAAGAATCGCGGCTGACGCACAAAAAAGTTGAGGACGGGGGGCATATGCTAAAAGCAACAGACCCTTCACCCCTTAGGTAAATTTCCTCGCTTCTCTGTAGCCAGCTTAATTTCAGCTTCTTTGACTTTCATGAGCCCTAACCATGGTTTTCCCTCCGGCGTTGTCAGAAATTTACGGGTGTGAATTTTGCGGTTGTTGCGCTTTGTAACTGATTTTTTGGTTAGCCTTTTACATGCTACCCCCTACGCTGAATATGCCAGGGCTCAACGTAAAGTTGAGAGAAATTACAATGAAAGTCATAATGGTGTAGATCATTATTGTTAGGCACATAAGAAAAGACGGTGCGTAGCGCTTCCGAAGAGAGGATAACCCCTTTGCACTAACTCTTATCAGGTGAGCGTTATGCTCCGGCTATCTAAACCATGGCAGAGCCAGTTTCTTTTCCGATCCGGTTAGTCTGCCCAACATTACGCTGTTTTATCCTCCCCCACATCATCTCGACGTGTAGCATTATTGAGCACCGCGCGAAGCGCGGAACGTATACCCAAGGGTTCAAGTGATGTGTTTAGAGAGTTCAGCAACTCTTTCAGCTTCTGGGACTGGTAGCTGCCAGGTCAAAACATTGTACTCGACTTGAGCCAATACAACACAAAGGCGTTTATCAAGGATGACAATGAAAGATAGAACCCTGTATATTTTTGACGCTAACTGAATGATTTTATTAGATGGTGCCGATAATAGGAGTAAAACACAACAAATAACCACATGTATTTACTGTGTTTTGTTTTTACCAACGAGATAGATACCCGAATTGATACCCGTTTTGATTTCGCTCCCGATAGAGGAACAAAACAGGGCTATTCCGTAGCTCTGTACCACGCCTGCCAGCGATAAATATTTGTCCGCAGCTCACGCACACATTCCGCTGTCTGGGTATCCGCCTGCAGGTCTTCGTCGCTATCCCGTCCGGCATCACTTGCCTTGCACGGTGGGTTCATCAAATCCTGGGATATTGTTGGCCGCGTTGATTGCACGCTGCCGCAGCTGCACAGCGTGATCGTCAAAATCGCACTTAGTATGATTCGGGTCGTTAACATATTTCACCACGTCTCGGTAAATGGTCCGGTAAATCACCTTACCTTCTGCGCTGGCTGTTGCCGCTTTCTGCTCACCTGTGGCAACGGCCTTATCAGCCTTTTTGCTTTTTGCCTGGTGCTCGTTGTTTACCTTTTCACTATGGGCATACCAACCTTTCAGATAGCCCGCGTAATAGGTACCAGCGAAAAAAGACAGCAGAACAGCCAGTACTAACAGCTTCACTTTAACGGTCACTGGTCTATCCCCCAGCACGCTAACGCGCTTTCCTGATCCCGGCGTTCAACCTGACCATAGCAACCATTCTTTTGGCCTTTGGTTAGTCGGCAATCACGGCCACCATCTTTTATCCACCAGCGGATCGCCTCGCATGCACCTTTGCGGTCACCGGAATTGATGCGCTTATAGAACGTTGAGGGGAAACAATTACCGGGCCCGATGTTATAAGGGCAGAACGAAGCAATACCTGCTTTCTGCGGCTCGGTCAGTGGTACCTTGATATTGCGCTCCACCCACGCAAGAACCTTATCCCGTTCGATGGCGTTCACCTGATCGCATTTCTCCTGCGTCAGCTTCATGCCCTGCACTACCGGTTTACCATCCACCATTGTGGCGCCACGGCAAATTGTCCAGATCCCGCCGCCGTCTTTGTACGCTGTGAGGCTGTTGCCCTCTTTCTCATTCAGGAACTGGTCGAGAATTTGCGGGGCAGAAGCGCCAGCAAGTATCAACCCCAGAACAGCGGCGCTGAGCTTAGCCTTACTGGTAGCCATTGTCCCGAGCCTCTTTGCGACGATCGTCTTTAATTTTGAAATAAAGGTTTGTCAGATAAGTCAGCAGGCCAAAGAGAATACTGGCGAGAACGCCAATTGCAGCCCACTGGCTGGGACTGACTTTATCGAGCAGTTGCAAAAGCCAGTAGCCAAAACTGCCAATAGATGTGCCGTAGGAAAGTCCCGCCGCCACGTCTGAAACGTTATTCATCCTCATGCCTCACCCCCGGTGGGGAAAATCGTATCGTGGCATGAGGGTAAGCGCGCAGGTCGGTCGGAATCCCGACCATATAGAGGAGGTCGATAAGGTTAACAACAAGTGCTAAACTTCTTGGCTTTCAGAATTGACTGATTTTTATAATGTTAAAGCTATTTAGTAGATACGTTTCCGTTGGCGTGCTCAACACAGCCTTACACTGGCTGTGTTTTGGCGCTCTGCTTCATTTCTTTGGGATCAGCCAGGCGATTGCAAATGTTCTAGCATTCTGCATTGCAGTAACGTTTAGTTTTTTCGCGAACGCGAAATGGACGTTCAAATCGCAGGCCACTTCCGGGCGCTATCTCGCGTTCGTATTATTCATGGGGATCATGGCAGGCCTGACGGGTTACCTTGCTGATACTGTTGGCGCTCCTCCCGTTGTTACCCTGTTAGCATTTTCCGGCTTTAGCCTGGTTGCCGGGTTCATCTACTCAAAATTCATTGTCTTTAGGGATGCGAAATGAAAATTTCTCTGGTCGTTCCGGTGTTTAATGAAGAGGAAGCGATTCCAATCTTCTATAAAACTGTGCGGGAATTTGAAGAGCTAAGACAGCATGAAGTCGAGATTGTCTTTATTAATGACGGCAGTAAAGATGCAACAGAATCAATCATAAACGCGCTTGCTGTGGCCGATCCGCTTGTCGTTCCTCTTTCCTTTACCCGCAATTTTGGTAAAGAACCTGCGCTGTTTGCAGGCCTGGACCATGCAAGCGGTGAAGCTATTATCCCGATAGATGTTGATCTGCAGGACCCAATTGAGGTTATCCCGCACCTGATAGAGAAATGGCAGGCCGGCGCGGATATGGTTCTTGCTAAGCGCTCTGACCGGTCCACCGATGGGCGACTCAAGCGTAAGACCGCAGAGTGGTTCTATAAGCTGCACAACAAAATCAGTAACCCGCAGATCGAGGAAAACGTTGGCGACTTCCGCCTGATGTCCCGGGATGTGGTTGAAAACATCAAGCTAATGCCAGAACGCAACCTTTTCATGAAAGGCGTCTTGAGCTGGGTTGGTGGCCGCACTGATGTTGTTGAGTATGCTCGCGCAGAGCGAGTTGCCGGGGATTCTAAGTTTAATGGCTGGAAACTGTGGAACCTTGCACTTGAAGGTATCACAAGTTTCTCTACGTTCCCGTTGCGCATGTGGACTTATATCGGGTTGTTCGTTGCTGGCCTGGCCTTCATCTATGGCGCATGGATGATCGTCGACACGTTAGCGTTCGGCAATCCGGTTCGTGGCTATCCATCAATGCTGGTTTCAATACTTTTCTTGGGCGGGATTCAGTTGATAGGTATAGGTGTGCTTGGGGAGTATATCGGCAGGATTTATGTTGAAGTTAAGGGAAGACCTCGTTACATCATCAAAAACGATCTCAAGGATAATCGGAAGGAAGATAAATGATTAGTCAGGCTTTGGAAAAAGAAACTCATTTAAAGTGGGTGTTATTCACTTTTGTTTTCGCTGTAGTGGCTGTGTTTTTTACTGCTATCCATCCGGTGACAATTATCTCTGGTGATGAGTGGATCAATCTTTCTTCCGGAAGGCAGGCGTATCCACAGTGGGGAGGTTTTAATCCAATTAAGGTTGTGCCTGAGGTGGCTTTCCCACTCTTTGGTAACATTGCCTCATCGGTCGTAATGCCACTTGGATTTACTTTCCTTGAAGCTATCGCCTATTTGACAGCTGTTTTAGTCGCACTTCTTGTGGCGGCGTTCCTTCATCAGTTTTATCAACTGATGCGGCAGACAGTTGGCCTGTCGACATACATAAGTTCAGTGCTTGTCATTTTCTACCTTTTGTGCCTGTTTGGTCTTTTCAGAACCCTTAACAATAATAACAGCCCTTATCTTCTTTGGGAGCAAAACCTTACCTGCTATTATCATTATGTGCTGCCGACCCTTATAAATGGAACTGTTTCACTTTACATGCTGAGGGTATCTACCGAGTTAAAACATCTATTTTATGAGAAACCTGTTTTTTCAGGTTCATTAATTCTTGCTATTTACCTGTGCGTTTTTTCTAACATTTTTGCAAGTGTTATACTTGCTGTGATGTGCGGAGTAGTTCTGCTTATAGATTTTATTAGAAACAGATTTAATATAGTATCAACAATCAAGGCTTTACCTTTCCATTGTATAGCTCTTCTAATGTGGATTATCTCAGCATTATTTGAAATGAACGGCGGTAGAGCTGATAATATGGCTAAAGAGCACTTAGATATCTCCGGGTCAGTCAACGCACTAATTTCACTATTCAAACTGACAGAGTTGACATTTTTCTGTGTTTTATCAGTAGGAATAATTTGCGGAATTTTTTTCTTATTTTTCAGAATGTCTGATGCTTCTAAAGCATGCAATTTCTTGGTGCTAATTGCTTCCGGCGCTATTACTACATTAGCTCTAATATTAATATGTGCTAAGGCCAGCGCCAATTATGCTTATAGACCTGTCGCGATGTGGGGTACATTTATGTACCTGATAGTGGCATCAAGTGTTGGGTTGGGTTATTTAATGGAGCGTGTAAAGGCAGTTCACTATATTGCTCCTATTGTGTTGCTTTGTTTGGTTAACAAGGCTACAGATCAGTATCATTCTTTGCGCGAATCTCATAACGGCAATGTACCTTTCTCCGTTGCTAACGCTATTGGACAGGATATGATAAATCAAGTTGTTAATGCAGTGCACTCTAATCAAAGGACCATGATTCTTCATGTTCCAAAAGGAGGAGGATACGGTAACTGGCCGTTCCCCACCACCAGAGGAAGGCAGATTTCTGAAACTCTTAAATCAAATGGATTGATACCTCGAAATATTGAGATAAAGATTCAGCCTGATAGAGAAATGAATGCAAAATATGGAATGCCAATTTAAATATATGCGCCCCGCGAGGGGCGCTTTGTTCATGACTTAATGTTTAATGATTCAACGTTCCCAGTACCACCAGAAATATTAACGGCAGTTGCTCCTGTTGTTAATCTGGCATGGTTTGTGTATGCCATATTGTAAGAACCACTCCCAAGAACGACTGCGTAGAGCATGGTTGCTCCAGTAACGTTATTATCCGAAGCGTTGCAGCGCGAGCAATTGTTTAAGTTAATTCCATTGTATGTGCCTGTTGTAGTATATCCTGCATCCAATATTGTATTTCCTAAAACGCGGATTCCTTCACATGCTGTAGCATCTATTCCATGCCCGCGAACTCTTCGAATTTGGTTATGGCTGACACTACCAAAGCTTACAGTATTCAAAACTATACCAAGACCTGCGCTTCCATTTCCGTCCACGATATTGCCGCTAATATTCGTTATATGGTTTGCAGATGTAGTTCCTGTCATAATCATATTAATACCTTTTAAAGCGGAGGTATAAATGACATTGTTTGTAATCTGCACGTCAGCAAATGTCTGGTTTTGGTAATCAGGAGTGGAGTTGGCCGGGTTATAGTACTGTATCCCATTATTGCAAGCTTCAATATTATTATTAGAGATAATTATACGTCCACATGAGCGATCCCCTATAAACACGCCATCGCTACATTGATGAATCTGATTTCCAGTGATAATCAGACCGAAGCAGTTTTGATGATCTATCGCATTATTTGGAAATCCACGCACAACGTTATCGGTGGTGCTTAAGTGGAACTGCGCAGATGCAGATATCCCTTGACAGGAAGAATCTGTGCCAGAGGCGGAAACAACAATGTTGTTACGCATGGTATTAAAGTAACCTTGAGATGTTCCAATCTGGTTCCTCATCAAAATACCCCATGCGCAATGGGTGCAAATATTACCCTCCATAACGGCATGTTCGTTCTCGTTGAACCAGATGCTACAGCGGTAATTACCTATGCCGAGCAGCCCGCAACTATCTATGACATTGTTTCGTGCAACAACACGAGAAGCGGTGCTGTAGATAGCTGTGCGTCCGGTATTCACAATTCTACAACTCTCAACAACTGTGCCGGGTGCTGTAGATTCCACATTAATTCCAAGAACTGTTGCGCCGTTGCTTCCTTCAATACGTATACGCCGAACAACATGGTCCGCATTTCTCACCCTCAAAACTGCATCATTGAAACTTTCTGGATTAGTAACAACAATTCCAAAGTTTTGTAAGATCACTGATGAGGTGTTATTTACGAAGCATCCAGCATTAATGTTAAATGTTGCGCCTAATCCATCAATAATTGTATTTTGTGAAATGGCAGCTGCTATTGCTGCGTTAATTGCTGTATGCGCCGTAGGAGTAGTAGCATCAACTCTTGGGAGCGCACCGAACATATACGGAGAAATGTACCCAACATTCATCCGGACCCAGGCAGCCCCACCTGATGTTTTGATAACCGTACCGTTATTGTCGGTGTAACCTGAACCAGCAAGTACCGCTCTGAACTGTCCACCACCGTATCCCGTACCGGCAGTATGCCCTTTAACCGTAATACGCTGCTTGTCGAAAGATGGCTCGATTGTCCGTAGCGTTGCAATGTCTGGACATTCGCCGATGTACTTTTCGCCATCGGGTTTAGCCAGTTCTATCATTACATCGGACGCCGAACCAGAAGCTGGCAGAACGACGATTGGTTGCCCTGCAGCGTTAAACGCCAGCAGCTTGTTTGCACGCTGATCAACAGGGGGCAGAATGGAGACTGAAGACTCAGGAACACGCAGCGTACGCACCAGGCTGACATTATCGACATAGTTCCTGGTCGCTGCATCCTGCGCATTTATCGGGTCACCGAGATTCGCGATCCTATAACCTTCTGCATTGAACGGACCACCAAATAGCGGACGGCGCAGCGCTAGCCCGAGATAAATAAAGGCACGCTGTATTGCCATCCAGAGGCGGTCGAAATCCTTATTCACTGTGTCGGCCAACAGATCGCCGTTGTCCTGGTAATCCGTTAACCGGTAGGTAGGAACAACACGTTCCAGCATGACCACTGCACCGCTTGCAGGTGGGGTAACGAAAACCACGTCACCCCCGCCGACGTTACCGACACCTGATACGGAATATCCGCTGGTAACGACAGTACCGTTGATTGATACCTGAATATCACCGGCATTGATGATATAGAACTCGAAGGGGAAAAGGGTCGTCAGACCGTTGGCGTTGTAAATAATATAGGGAGTCTGGTTGGGTACCGACATGATGCGAAACCTCTGGCAGGTTAGTAATCGACGTCGACCAGATGATCTCCGTCACTTAACTGCCAATCTTCGCGCGCATGCCCGGTCGGAATCCCGACCACTTTCCCGATACGTACGGGTGTCTGACTGATTGCGCCGGCACCAGAATCGATAAAGTCATCCGGCTGGTTGGTCAGCGCCGGATTGAAGTCACGCATCTGGTCATATACAGGGCCGTCCAGCACATCGGTGTGCGCCCACAGGAACCGCGACGACAGCGGCGCTTCAAACGCATCGAGGATACGTTTCTGCTTGTTGGTAATGCTGAATTCTTCGCGCACGCCGCACCCGGTACCTTTGAGTGCCTGACGCAGCAATTTACCCGCGAAGCTGCCGGGGCCGTTTACCTCAACGCATACAACCGGGATCTGATATTTGAGCACCAGCTCTTTGATCTGCGCCACCTGGCCGCCGGTGATTTTGTCGTTGTCATCGAATTCCGCCAGCTCTCCGGTAAGTTCCTGGCAAATGTGCCAGTACAGGTGTCCACGCGCATCGGTAAGCATCAGAGAGAACGCCGAAGCATCGGCCTTAACTTTGCCTGTGGCCACGTCCCACCAGGCGACCGCGCCGACGATTTGTACATTGCCAAGCCAGAGCGAGGCCGTACGGTTCGCATAGCGGATCTGCGGGTGAATGTTGTACTCACGGATGCGGTCAGGATCGAGACGAACGTCGCCGACGGGTTTACTGTGCAGCTGATACTGGCTATCCCACTCGTTAATCGTGCGCGTTTCTTTACGTCGATTCTCCATTTCCTCGCGAGTGAATCGCTCAGGCCAGGCGCAATCCGCATAGAAGTCGATAACGGTATCGGGCGCGGTGGCAAACTCAACACCGCTTGACGTAATTTTGTAGTCGACATCTTCCACCAGCAGGCGGGCGCTTTTATGGATCCCGGCGAAAACATATTCTGGCCGGAAAGATAAGTCGTAATGCAGCTGGGTGGCGTCTTTCGCCTCAACACGTTTTTCTTTCTCAAATAGCCGGATGGTCAGGCAGTCAGCACCCATAGACTCCACCTCGTCATAAAGGCTGTCATGCGTATGGGGCGTACCGATATAGAGTTTGCGGCCCCCCGGGATAAGGATGTGAGTCTGTTCGCCCAGGCGATAGCGCAGTTTTTCGCGCGCCTCAGGCGTCTGGATATTACGGGGTACCTCTACATCATCGTTCTGGCATTCGTTGGCACGGGCGGAGGTAACGTTAGACAGGATCCCTTTGGCATACATACTGCCGTTACGTAAATCCAGCGCGCCATTGACCCACCACTGTTCAACCGTCCCCTGACCGTCCGGCAGCATGCCTTTGGTAAGCGGATGGTTACGCAGAACGTTCTGTGTATCGCGGCTGGTTTTATACGCGGTGCCGTCAGATTCAGACTGATGCAGAATACGGTACTGACGGTCGCAGTAATACCGCCAGGCATTATACACCGCAAGGATCGTTGATTTACCGAAACCACGGAAACAGCGAAGCACCGCGAGGTTTCCGCGATGCTCCAGCCAGTGGCAGGCCTGATAGTGGCAGTCCGGAACGTCCCAGTTCATTCGCTCCGCCCACATTAAAAAGAAGGCGAGGAACGAAATCATTTTTTCCCTTTCTGCAGGCGCTCAATAATCGCGACCGCCTCTCGCTCAGCTTTTGAAACCTGCTGGCCCAGCGCAAAAGCTTCATCATCCTGACCAGGGTTATCAGAGGGTGTCCCTCCCCGCGTCTGCATGCCGATAAGGGAGTGGACCTTAATCAGCAGTGTCAACGACGCAGCTGCGTTTTTCTTATCCCAGTAGCGGTCGCCGCGTTCGTCTTTGGTCAGCTCGCTCGGTTTCTTGCCCGCCCCCGGCCAGTTATCCGGATCGGCTTCTTCGAGCACCACGTCAGTGAGTTTATCGCTCAGCGCGGTAAGGCGTGTTTTGTAATCCTGATGCATAAAAAAGCCCCGTAGTGAATACAGGGCTATGATGGAACAGTCCAGAGGTCGGAATCCCGACCGATTAACGCATGCCAGGATCAACCTGATTTATCAACGGTGCGATCCAGAAAAGGTTATTACCCGGAAGAAGCGTACGCACGTTATGCAGTACCCGATCACCGGCATCGCCATTAAGCACTCCAGCGGTAACATCAGTGATGGTATCGAGCAGGCCGAACGTTGGGCCAAGCGCGGAACCAATAAAGCCGCGGCTGGCATAACGTGACTGTGTTCCGGTACCGAGCAATGCACCCAGCCCAACCATCCCGCCGGATGCCTTTTCCGCCATATTATTATATTCCATCAAGGGGCCAAGAATACCGGATCGGTCAATACCTTCAATGACCAGTTTCTGAGGCGACCAGTCAACCTCTTTACCATTCGCGGACTGTTTAAGAGCGTACGTCAGTGCGCCGAGGCCAATCTGGAAAGCCGTACCGTAATAGAACTGCCCGGTCCCCTCCTGCAGGCCGCCCAGCGTGGCGCGGTTATAGGATGCGGTAGCGAACGATTTAAACTGGAAGATGGTTTTACCCAGCGGTGTGCTCGCCCACAGCGGTGTATCACCGATCCCCGGGGTTATAACGGTATTGTTCACATCTTTCAGCACCGCCGACTGGAAGACGCCAGCAACGTGCTGATCGTCCCATTTTTCAAAATTACCGATATGCCAGCCGTTGATTACCTCACCGTGTTTTTCAAACTCGCTGCGGATACGCGCGGCCATATTGTCGTTAATACCAAGCTTAGCCAGACGGCGGCCAGCGAACGTGCCGGAGAGAATGCCGTCGGACGTGATCATGCCGTTTACCGATTTGTTCATATCATCGAAGTGCCCCATCAGCGTGAGCTTGCCGAATGCATCGGTGACGCGCTCCATACCCGCTTCGATCGCCGTTGTTCTGGCAGAGCCATCCACCAGGTCGCCCATCGTACGCGCACGGGTATGCAGGATGGTTTCCAGCCCGACGGCCATTTTTAACTGTTCGGCACGGCTGGCCTTGAATGCCGGTGACCGCGTGATCAGCGCAGAGTAACCACGCATGGTATTACCAAAGCCATTAACCATCACACCGCGCGCGAGATCAGGAATAGCGGAAACCGTCATACCACCCAGTTTGGTGACGAAGTTAGCGCTGCGCAGAAATGCACCGGCGCGTACGAAAAATGATGATGGATCGTCAGGCATGCCGTAGGTGCCCGCCAGACGGTCACGCAGCGCTGTGATGTCGCGGATATCGTTATCGCGGGCTTTCGCCAGTTTCGCCTGGTCTTTGGGATTCTGGCGCATCAGCGTATCGTATTCGTCCTGAATATCCTTGAGCTGCTTTTCGAGCGATTTGTTACCGAATGCGCGCGTCAGCTCCACCTCTGCCGACGCCTCGCGGATGTGACGCTGCAGCACATAATTGGCGTCGCTCTCCAGATAATCTTTCATCAGGCGATCGGGAACGCTGAGCGTACGCGACCGGGTGCTGCCTGCCGCTTTCACCATAAAGACGTTTGCGAAATCCTGCGGGATTTTTGCGCCGACGATTTTATTGATCGTGGCGTCAGCAGTAATTTCAGCCTCTTCGCGGGACATGGTTTTCTCACCGCGCGACCACCAGTCGACCAGCATGTCGCGAAATTTATCGCGCTCGTTAACGATCTTGCCGACTTTGTAGACGCGCGGGAAATAACTCTCCTGCCCGATGGCTTTTAGCTCCTCGTCAGGTGGCAGCAGGCCAAGCTTTTGCTGCGCCACTTTCACCCGGTTAACAACGGTGCGCATTGCCTGCGCCGCTTCCTGCACCACCGAGTTGGCATGCACATCGCCGCTGCGCATAGCGTTACCAACTTCCTCGCGGAACTGGGAAAAGCTCAGGTCGCCCCCGGCGGCTTTATACTGGCTGTAGGCCTGCTTGTTGGTCACCACGACAGCGGCTTCTTCACGACGCCACCCGCGAACACGGGTTTCCGCCGCAATAGGTGTCTCAATTCCGCGGGCATTGCCCTGCAGTGTGTAGTTATTCTCTGCCAGCTCCAGCGCCGTACGGCGGGAGGTTTTCGACGGAGACTCCATCAGCCGGGTGAACGGTGTCAGATAGCTCCCTGCCTTACGTGCCAGTTTACCGACCGGTCCGCCAGCTGCCGGGGTGAGATCCTCGAGCGTGGCTTCACTGATTCGCGCCGCGCCGACGCTGCCCCCTTCCGGGAGTGAGGCGGCAGCCGTGTCCGTCGCTGACGTGATACTGATATTATCGAGCGCGTCAGCCACTTCACGCGTGGCCGCAGTGCGGACAGATGGCGATAACGCAGCGCCAGCGGCCGCAAATACACCGCTCATCAACGCACCAGCGGCGACGTGGGAGGCGCTTTCCCCCCACGTGCGGGTTATCTGCTGGTTATTCAGCGCAACCTCGCTCGCTGCTGTTGCCGCTGCACCGATTGCAGCCTGTGACGCGATACGGGCTACCGCGCCGCCCTGCGCGCCGGGGATAAACATCGATGCGACGGTGACCGGGTCCACCACTCCGGCGGCAATACTGGCGAGAACCCCCTCGCCGCCAGCCTCTGAAAGTACCCGGCGGTCCTCGTTTTCGTCGTCAATCTGCTGTTTCAGCCAGGCGGTTTCTTCCGGCGAACGTGAGTCAGCAAAAGCAGATCCCCATTGTTCATAACCGTGCAGCTCGTTTTTATCAGCATACGGATTGTATCCGTCTACCGGCTCAAACTGCTTTGCCGGGCGGAACATCTGACCCAGCAGGTTATTCTGACGGAATGCTGCGCCCCACACAGAGGGCTCATCCTGCTGAGGTGCTGGATTGATACCTTCAGGCAGAGGGACATCAAATCCGGAGGGTGCCGCCAGGACGTTACCCGCCGGAATGAACCCGTTATTCAGTTCTTCAGGAGTGGCGTATACCGGCATTATTCAGTGCTCCACGAAAAGTAATTTTTAACCCTGTCCATACGCTCGTTGTGCAGGCGCTTATATTGTTCGTCGAGCGCACGGTGTTTATCTTTGAACCCGCGAATGTCCTGACCGCGCTGCAGCTCATTACGATCGTGTTCTTCGCGCTCTTCCTGCATTTTTTTGTATGGCGCCCACTCTTCTAGCGACGGTTTCCAGCGCATAGGCCTACCATACGAATCGTAGAACGGCTGTACCGCCTCAATTCCATCCTTATCTTTTGTACGCACCATAATGGCGTAATCGCCATTTCGGGCCGTCAGCACATCAGGCGTTATCTCCAGATCGCCGCCAATTCGCGACTCCGGCGTTTTGCTGGTAACAGGTGCAGCACTACCAGAAGTGATCCCAAGCTGCGCTGGGCTGGTGGTGATCTCGCCCTTGCGCTCGCCGTACATCAGGCTTTCTTTTTCTTCTTTCCACTGTGCCGCCTGCCAGCCTGACGGACCGTAGTTATAGAGCGCCTCTGGCGCGTATTTCATAAGTTTTGCGTCGCCGTTAACCTCGCTGATACTCCAGGTGCGGGCGATCTGCTGGTTGGTCATTTTCTTCGCTGCATCAGCATTGCCGCCTGCGGTGCGGTAATTGATGTCGTACAGCGACTGGTAATCATTGCGAAAGCGTGCGGCTTCCGGCGTCTGGTCGTCAGCTGATGGATTACCCCAGCTAAAGAAGCCCGACATACTGCTCACAGCAGAATCCATCGCTTTGCCGCGGTCTTTTTTGTACTCCTTAGTGCTCTGGGTTGATGCCAGCTGCGCTTTGAGGGCGTCTGTCTGGTTGTAGGTCAGATTCTGCGCCTGCTCGATAGCGGTTTCGGATGCCATGCCGGAATCGGTCAGTTGCTTAACGGTGAGATAAAAGCCCTGCATATCCTTTGGCATATCGCCGACAGATGCGGGATCTGTGTCATACAGACGGTTGAATAACTCAGCACCCTGACGAACCACCTCGGGACTGCGCGCACGGGAAATCGCCGAGAGCTGGGTGGTTACCTGCGAAGGAATGATCCCGGTCTGGGCCACCTGCTGCACAATCCCGTCATGGGTAGTGGCGTCGTTAATCAGGAAGTTTTGCGCCGTTGGCGTGGCGTCGGCGGCTTTTTGCATGGATTTATTGGTAGGGTCGAGTTTCTCGCCCATAGACAGCGCTTCGTTAAAACGACGGGTATCACGCTGCGCCTGTATCGCTTCATTGCTTTTCTGAACCAGCGCGCCGAGCTTGCCATACGCATCGAGCTTGAGCGCATAATCAGGGTCATTTGCCTGAGGCTTTAACTTTGCGATTTCTGCCTGCTGCTGTTCCGGGGATACGTACTGTATCGCCTGGAAGGTTTTGGCGTTGTTGACCGCGATATCGAGCTGCTTAACTGCCTTTGCCCCTTGTTCACCGTACGCAAACATAATTGATGCCTTATCGGGCATCGCGTCAGGCACTTCCCCGTTGTACAGCTGCACCATCGTATTATTCAGGATGGGGTCGATTTGCTCGCGCAGGGCTGTGCGCTGCTCCCGGATTTTCGACTCAGCGATGTTATCGATTTTGTTAACCGACACAGGATCGAGACCGGTTTTATTTTTACGGTACCGGGCCAGCCACCCGCGAGTTTCCGCAGGTAGCTGCCGAACAAAATCAGCCTCAGATATTTCGCCTTTACGTGGGTCTCCGGCTTTCGCGATCAGCTTGTCAACGTTACCCATACCCCAGTTATACGCAGCACCAGCCAGCGTTTCCGAGCCATATTTACCGTACAGCTGATTTGCGTAATCACTCGCCAGCAGGGCATTTTGTTCTTCATCTGCCGGGTTATATTCAACTCCGCGCTTCGCCGCCAGCTCTTTGCCCGTGTCCGGCATCAGCTGGTATTTACCCTGCGCACCGGCTGGAGAGGTTATAACGCTGCCGTCAGCATTAAAATGCTTACCGCCGGATTCAACAATCCCGATAGCGCGCATATCCAGCGCACCGGTATCTTTCACGGGAAAATCGCCATTTAACCAGCCCTGAGGGTTGGTAACGGCATAGTTCTGGGCTCGCTGGTCCATAGCACGTAAGTTGGCCTCAGAAACAGCCTGGTCAATTTGTTCCTGCGACCAGCCTTGTGCCTGGCCATACAATGAAATGGAGTGCTGCCGGGCGCTGCGAATCAACGCAGCGGCCTGCGGATCATCAAACGCCCCCGCTTCCTGTTCAACGGACGATTTTACCGTCGCGTCGAGTTGCTGGCGCTGGGCCTGTTCGGTCTGGCTACGCTCAAAGCTGTTGTAGGTGCTGGCACGGCGTATCTGACCAGCTTTCCATTGCGCATCGAAATACTGTAACTGGCTCTGTGGTACGCGTTTGCGAGCTTCTTCGTAGTCGGAGGAGTCCAGCTTGTCCATGTCCAGACCAACGCCAGAGGACTTAAACCCCTGCCGGGTTACCAGTGCGCCGGTCTCCGGGTTCTCCCAGCGGTTGCTGGATTTCGCATCGAGATCGGTAAGTATCGCCTGGGTAGCGGCCACGTCAGCTTTATCCTGCGTACGCTGCAAATCATCTACAGTCTGACCCAGAGCAGCCCCCAACCCGGCTACAGCATTACCTATCTGACCAACATTACTGACCCCGACCCGGGTTGGATTAGCCTGCGGCGTAACGTTGCCAAAATTACCCGTTGGAATTCTCACGGTTATTTACTCCCTGCTTTTTTCCAGCCGTTGTACGCTGTGCCACCCGCGCTCAGCAGTGAGCTGCCCGCGCTGATGTAGCCAGATGTTGAAGCATTACGGCCGCTGATGCGGTCAGCCGACGCCTGCGCATTGAGCCGTGCGCTCTGGTTCGCACCGTTCAGAATGGTTTGATACGCATCCTGCTCAGCATCACCGGTAATACCCGACGTGATGCGCAATGCCGTACCTTCACCAGTTTCCACACCCGACGCTGCCAGTGCTGCATTTGCCTGTGCTGCCTGTGCCCTGCCCGCCTTACGGATGCGATCAGCTTCTACGCGTGCAGCTGCCTGCGCAGCTTCTGCATCTGCTTCCGCCTGCGCCGCCTGATAGTTGGACATTTTCTTTTGCTGTTGCCCGCTATAGACCGCGCCACCAGCCGCAAGAACAGACGCACCAATTGCAGCCACCTCTAACCCGGTACACATCGTTACACCTCTTTTGAATAAAGCAGACCGGTACGGGACAGGCCGAGACGTGAATACAAATCACCGGTGCGCTCTTCATGCACGCCCGTGGTGATACCCATATTTATGATCGCAGCGCCGTGTTCTTCCGCCCAGGTAATGAATGCTTTTGCAAGGCGCGGGCCCGCCGTGCCGCCGCGATGTTCCTGCGCGATAAACAGCCCATACTCAAAAGCCATTAACTGGCGGCTGAACCACTGCTCAGCAATCCCCCCGGCCAGCCAGCCGATTACCGTACCGTCTTTTTCTGCCACCAGCAGGCAGCCGGCAGGTGATGAAATTAGAGTGCGGGCGAGCTCTGCGCATTTTTCTTCATCAAAAGGCGAATTCTGCGAATAGCGGGACTCGATATACATCCTCGCGCCCAGCTCGATCAGCGCCGGGATGTCCCCGGCCGTTGCGTTACGTACCATGTCAGCCCCCGTTACTGGTGAACGTGAAAATAATTGCGAGAAGGTGGAATGGCAGCGGCTGGCGCTGCTGAATAAGCAGAGTGTCTTCCCCCCGCTCCCAGCCGAGTTTTCCCCAGAAGTGATCGCCGGTGAAAAGCGGTGCTGGCTGGTTAAGGATTTTTGGTCCGAACCTGCGGAACGGAATAACCTGGCCGTTGCACTCTGCGCCAGTGGTTTCGAGAAAACGCATTGTCACTTCGCTGGTGCGCTTCTTCGCGTTCTGCGTTGTCCCCTCAGTGGTCTGAACCTCTGGCGAAAGCGTTTCGATCGTACTTTCGAAGTGCAGGCCGATCTCCACACTTTTTGCCGGGCGTGAGAGGGTGATTTGACCAGAGGATACGGTGTACTGCGGCATAACCGCACCGTCTGCCACTACATCAACCGTCTGGCCCTCAAGGTGAGCAAGACCGGACCACGTGGCAGACCCACCGCTGCTGGTGCCGGTTACAGCGGCATCGGTATAAAGATTGGTGTCGAAAACTTCGACATAACGAACGCTCTGGCCATTTATCTCACGGCGAACAATCGCGTAGACCACATCGTCAGTATCTGACGGGATGGTAGCCACCGACTCAAACGCACCGTCAGTGACCTGACGTGACCAGGCAATAACATCCTGAGCGCGATCGATAGCCATCGTGACCGCAACGCCATCCGCCCTGACCATCCAGATAAACGCATCCGGCTGTTGCTGGTATGCCATATCCAGTACGCCGCCAGAGGTGATGTGCTCTGCCAGCACCGTCATATCGTTGGCGGAATAGGAAACAAAGCTGTCGGGGTCGTACGCTACCGCATAGAGCTTGCGGCCAGCACGCTGGACGAACATGATTTCGGTACCAACGCGCACCGGGCGGATCCCGTTACAGCCGTATGGACTCGGATTTTTCACCGAAATATTGGTCGGAGTAATGGCCGCATCGTTGCCGGAGGTGATCGTAAACTCGCCGCCGTAGGTTAGCGCAATCAGGGTATTCATCTGCGCCAGATGTACGATAGGGTTGAGCTGGTCGGAAGACAGAGTGAAGCTGATCGCGTCATCATCCTCGGTACCAATCTCAAAGGACAGATAAACGCCCGTTTCGCTCCACCAGATTGTTTGCGGATACTTCGGCGAACCAGCCAGTACAAGGCGCTGCTGGTACAGCGTAACCGCTCCGGGATAGCCAAAATCGTCAGTCCAGACAGTATCCTCACGTGTCCACGAACCGGGTGACGCGGCCTGTGTTGCGCTTAAATCGCTGCGAATGGTACCGACGGCAATCTGCGCACTGGTAATGCTCTTTATCAGCACCAGTCCATCGTTGAGCCTGACGTAAGAACCAACATCCTGAGCAACCCAGCCCGTGCCGGTGAATGGTGGGTTTGGATTGTCACCCGGATCCGCATCACTCAGGGTCAGCGTAATTTCAGAGCCCACGAACTCTTTGACGGATGGCTTACACCATTTCTGCGGTGTATCGCGTACCTCGTCGAACGGCTCAACGATAAACGGTGCAGGCTCAAGCACCCAGTCGGTTTGGCCGCGTCTCTGGAGACGGTGGGGCTTCACGGACTGATGCACCAGAAACATGGTGTCAGCGCCCTGGACATAATTCACAGCGGGCAGCATGTCAGAGGTGTAGGGGCTGGCGATTTCATACGGCGTGTTGTCTTCGTTTACCAGCTGCTTACCGTTCTGAAAAATGCGCATATAGCCATCGCCGAATTCCAGCATGTACGCCTGCGACCGGTTAAACACGTAGGGAATGAGTCGGGATTTTTTATCGCCGTGTTTGGTCGCCGCCGCAAAGCGTGTACCAGGTCTGCGGACAACGCCGCCCTGCACGACCACAACAGCGTTTTCGATAATCTTCGCGCCGTTGGCGTAGCGGGCGATATCGACACGCCCCATCAGGCGCGGGGAAACTTCGCCCGCGGTGAAATTGGTTTTTATGAGGTTCGCGCGCATATCAGAACCTCGACTCATAAGTAGGATAGCCGCCAAGCTCTTCCGGCGGATCTTCCTGGCCGTCCACGGCTTTGGCCTGTTTAAGCAGGAACGCAGCCTCCTGCGTCAGGCTGTCACGCAGACTGGTGGAACCTGTTACCGCGTACGCCAGCTTGGACTGCATCATCATTTCAGCCACATCCACCAGCGCGGCATCCCACGTGGACTCGTCCTCATTACGGAAAATATAACGCAGGCGAATCACATCGACATTAGCCAGCAGTCGGCTGCCCTCGATCCGGTAATCGATATCGTCTCGCGGCTCACCGACTGAAAGAACGCGGATCAAATCGCCAGGTAACGAAAACTGATAGCCATATCCAAAGACAGGCGCAGTGCTGACAGGTGAGAGCACAACGCGTTTTATGGCACAGTTCCACGGGTGGGCGCGGAGTAATTTATTACGGACAGTGGGGTAAAGGTTGGCACAAAGACGGGCATGATCCGTGTCTTCGTCGAAATCATTTATCGGGTGCGCACCCAGCGCCAGAAGTGCGTTTGAGCAGATAGAGACACTCGAAGTCATGGCATAACCTCAGATGAAAAAAGGCCGGGGGTAGCCCCCGGCAAACACACCAGCGGCTTAAACAACAAAATCGATGGCGACGACTTTTTTCTCGTTGGCACGGCCAGCACCATAAGACGCATCAACAGAGATCTGAATGGTGTTGTTTTTATCGCGACGTGGACCGATATCGACGTTGTATTCTGCGCCGGTACCGAAATGCACAGCGGATTTACACCACGCAGCTGCGGTTTTGGTGGTCACGGCTGGATCGCCTGCGGTCGCAGAATCCAGTTTTTCGTAAGCCAGCCAGTTGAAGCCGAGCCATTTGGAGGATACTGCGCCCTCCTGCAGCATTTTCACCGCCATGAAATCGGCAGAGGTCAGCGTGGTGTCGCTGAGGATCTGCGTCAGCATGTCGGCGTTGTACGTCATGTACAGCTCTTCACCGTTCTGCTCGTCGCACTCGTTACGGCGGAACATCGCTTTCGCGGCGATCAGCTTGGCTTTGGTCATGCCTGTGCCACCTGCAACGATTTTTTGCGACGCAGGCAGCGCCACTGGCGCATATGCCCCGCCGCTGGACGTTTTACGCAGCACGGTATCGAGCAGCGCACGATATACAACATCGTCTTTTTTGCGGTTGGCGGCCGCCAGGGTGAGCTGCAGATATGGCCCCTGAGGGTCGGCCAGCAGTTTACGCAGGTCGCGTTTTTCAACGGGGACAAATACACCGTAGTCCGCCATCAACGCATTACGGGTGCCAGCTTCTGGCAGGTCCCATACGGTGTCACCGAAACGCGTGGTGATCTGCGTCATTTCGATGGTGCCCATATCGTTGATGGTGAACGCTTCGCCGGTGATCATCCCACGGTCGTGTACCGCAGCCTGCAGGCGGGAATCCTTCTGCTGCGCGGCGATTTCGAAAGAATCATGAAACTGCGTGATAAACGCAGCGGTGATCATGTTCTTATTGGCATCAAATGACATAACAATCACTCCAGAAAATATCGCCTGCTGGGGTATCGGTTTCCCGGCCCAAATCTGCACAATGCGGGTGGCGCTTACGCACTGCGGGAAAATCAGGTATCCGGCGTCCCCGCCGGGCTGGTTGTGGGGAGATTGTTAGCGAGGTTGGCGGTCGGAATCCCGACCAAATGAAAAAGCCAGCGGGTCAGGCTGGCTTTTGGTGAGAGATGCGGAGAGTTATTTAACTTCTAGGGCTTTATCAGACGCCCCAGCATTGCTGATGATCGAAAAGTCGCTGCTTCAGCAGATAACCTTCCAGCATCCAGATCTTATTGACTGCATTTTCACGGGCAATCTTGCGCCCAATTTCAGGATCGAAGTTTTCCGGGCTGGCGCAAGCGCTTTCGCCGGTGACGGTGAAGCCGTTCTTCAGCACCAGAACGCAGAAGGTCAGCAGCTCAAGGCTTTTATGTACCGGGACCGCAGGTGTATCTTTCAGCTCGGTCGCGTGGATTGCAGCTTCCCCAAAAACGCCTTGCTGAGCGGTAAAATACAACTCGTGGCTGATGATGCTATCGATACGTTGCGGGGTGACACGCGGTGCGGTTAAGCCTTTGGCCTGAATTTCCTGCTCAATATCTTTGTCGCTCACTGGTTTTTCCTCGCTTTAAGTTGCTGTGACATGTCACGCTACGGTTTGATCGCCGTAACGCTTCTGGTAATACGCTTTGACTCGCGCAGATACACGTTCGTGGTCGGCGTGTTTCGGGTCCATGTACGCCGGGGATTTCATCAGGTCGCGAATGGTCTGCTGCTCTTCGAGATTGACATCGCCGCCCGCTGGCGCATCTTCCTGCATTTCAGCGCCGACTTTAGCCAGCATGCGAATAACCATCGGGTTATTGCCGATCTCGTCAATGCGGCCTTTGTCGGCGTCGTCAGCCAGGGAGTTGAAAGCGCGGAAAGCCAGGCCGATGTTTTTGTTAAATTCCGCGTCGGTTTTCCATACCTCGCGCAGCTGCGTGCTGGCCGCTTCAGAATCCAGCGCAGCGGCACCGCCCACCAGCTCAGGAGCGCGCTGCGCGTATTCACCCAGGATGAAACTCATCTGGTCATTGGTAATGCCTTTGGCGTGCGCAGATTTCATAAAGCTCTGCATACGAGGATCGGCTTTGAACTCTTCCCAGTTGAAACCCTCGACTTCTACCTTAGGCTCATACTCATCTGCAGTTTTCGGCGGCGTGCCGACGCTGCCAAGACGTTTCTCAAGCGAAGTGTGAGCATCCGCCAGTTTGCGGGCAGAGCCCTCAATATTGAGTTTTCCGTCCTCGTCCATAACGCGATATTTTTCCGGTAGCCAGTCAGACGCGCCCGGTTCGCCCGCGCCGGTGCTGAGCAAAGAATTACCAGAAGGTTCGCCAGTACCCGGATTATTGCCACCATCTTCACCACCTCCGTTACCGCCGCCCAGTTGTTCTGCGCCCTGCTCAGCGTTCATGAATAAGTGTTTAAGCTTCCACATCGTCTTCTACTCCATCGGCTCTGTTGATCTGACTGAGAATGAAATCGAGCACGGAACGCTGTCCGGCCCGGTAACAGGTTTCGCGGTCACCTTCGGTACCGCCTTTCACGTACGCTTCGCGACCGAAGCGCCGGGTGAGTTCTTCCAGCACAGGCGCACCGCCTGGCATTTCTTCAAAAATCCGCTTGTAATCGGCGGGTGTAGCCTCTTTGGTTCTCATTGGTTACCTGCCAGTCGTTGCCCTATTGCCGCGCCTGCTGCCTGCCCTGCGGCTCCAGCCGCCTCGGTGCCAGCCTGCATCATGAGTTGCTGCTGTGCAGTCTGCTGCTGTGCTTTCTGGCGCTGATCACGGATATCAGCCACATCATCAGAAGAGCGCATGACCTTCGCCGGGACGCCCAGCGCTTCGCCGACAACGCGGCTGGCTTCGTCGCTGTCCATGTTGTCCAGAATGTCGGGATATGCCTGCGCCAGTTGCATGATGTTCTGCCCGTAACGTTCGATTGCCGTCACGTCTTCCAGCTTCTGGGCGCGTGCCAGAGGCGAGATGTAGCGCACGTTGAAATTGGCGTTCTGTAGGCTTTCAGGCGGCGGGGAGAAAACGCCAGCGCGGAAAGCGATACCGAAGCAGCGCACCACCAGCAACTGAAGATATTCAGCCTGGAACCGGCCATACACTGGGCCGAGCAGCTGGCGAATCAGCGCAACGCGCACATGCACTTCGGTGGCGGTCATGGCTGGCCCGTCCTGCGGCTGCAGCTGGTCGGCCATCATGATTTTGCGGATTGATGCCTGCAGGCGTTCTTCGGCGGTGAATGCCACGCTGAAATCTGAACCGGTCAGCAACGGTTTCATGCTGTCGGTACTGTTCGCCACGATGATGCGACGCGGGCCGACCTTGACCGTGCGCGGATTGAGTACGCCGTCGTCTTCGGCGATCCACATGCCGGAGATAGCCAGGTCCTGCGCGGCCTTCTCCATGCGTTTGGTTTCGTTCAGCTCCTTGCAGTCAGGCAGCGCGTCGTACACCGGGCCGATGCCGTAGGAGCCGCCGGGTATTTTCATCCAGCGCGGCACGCAGCACGGGAATTCGTGATAGCCGGACTCGCGCACAATGTGCTTGTTGCTCACGTCGACGTTGTACGACGCAAAGCGCATATTCTTCGCCAGGCGGGCATCGACCATGTAGGTTTCGCGCGGGAAAATGCAGTGCAGGAAATCAAATTTATCGTCGGGCTTTTTCTTCGCCGCGTCACGGATCTTTTCGCTGACCTTGTCCGCGCCAAATTCTTTGATGGCCTGTTCTGCGGTCAGCTGGTAGCGGCGGTATATCGTGTCCACGATGCCGTCTTTGCGGGTGGAGGTGACATAGCACTGCGCCAGCGGCCACTGCTGGAAGGTATAGCCGCCCTCTTCGCGGTCTTCGTCGATGTACAGGACGAACCAGCCGGCGCACACCACGTCGAGATTAGCCTCGTAGCCCTCAGCGTCGAAGTTGGCCGCGTGGATGTTTTCCCATACCAGCGTGGCGCACTCAGACAGCCAGGCTTTGGCATCGTCCGGCAGCGATTCGCTGTCGAGGTTCAGCCATTGCGCGTTCGCCGGGGTCATGCCGGACATGAGCGCAGAGGCCAGCATACGGGCGCTGTCGGTGGCGGTACCGTCCAGTAGCTTCGCCACCTTATGTTTTGCGCTCTGAGCATCGAGCACTTCGTCAGAGAATCCCGCGCCGCGCAGCGGATAGGTGTAGTCATAGCACTCGCGCCAGACGCTTTCATGCTGCTGGCGGTTGGCTTTCAGCGTGTCGGAACGCTTAATCAGCTTAACGGCGAGTTCATCCATCAGTTACGCCCCCAGAGTGTTTTTCTGTTGCGCTGCCTGCGCGCCAGAGGACAGCAGAGAGCTGCCAGAATCAGCCGCACCCTCAGCACCACTGGCGAGAAGGGACGAGCCTTTCTTGCGCTTCTTGCGCGCTGCAGCATCTGCGTTTGCCGCTTTTGCCGCTGCGTCGGCAGCCGCATCCGCTTCGGCCTGCGGATCGGTCTGTACGACCTTAGGTGCTCCACCTCCACCTCCACACATAGCGATCCCCTCTTAGCCCGGAACGTGCCAGCCGTGCTCAGTCAGAACGGGCTTACCCGTAACCGGCTGGCGTTTGCCCTCGTCGTTCGTCACGTAGCCCAGCGGCGCGGCGGGCTCCGCCGTGGTGGCCTTTTTGACGAGCTGGAGGAATTCGATATTGTCGGTCAGCTGCTGGTCAGCCAGGTCGGTGTAACCCAGCGTTTCAAACCGGGCGATGATGGCCGCGCCCTGCTCGTTGATGGTACCCAGCAGAGTATTGCGCTCAGCGAGTAAAGCATCGTCCAACAGACTGGCAACGCGCTGCTGGATAACGTCCTGCTCTGCGCGCTGGCCATCAGCGTTAAGCGTCTGGATCTCAGTCGCTGTAAGGCGGTTCTCTGCGTCCGTCTGCTGCTCAGTGCCGGTTTCAGGCTCCTGCCCTGGTACTTCGACGGTTTTCTTTGGTCGGCCCATTGTGTTGGCTCCTGTGATGATTGAGCCGTAAGTGTGAAATGGGGTGGCGGTCGGGATCCCGACCAAATGGGAAATTTGTTAAAAAACGGTCCGATTTAACATAATGACCGTTACGCGCACCGGCAAAAGTGGACTCATTACGTTAAATGCGTGAAGCGGTTATTTGTTGCGGTTTACTGGCCGAAAGGAGTGAAAATGGACTGCATAAATCGTGCATAAAACAGGGCGGTTTTTGCATAGCGTTTTTTAACCGGTGAGTGCCCTGTTTTTGCATGTTTTCATGAGGTATAAGCTTTTGGCAGAGTGCGCAGGATGTGGTTCTTGCAAGCTGCCAAAACCTTCGGCTGCATCAGCGTACGCTTGAGCTCACGGAAATGAACTACCTGACTGTTTCGCAGAGTAAGATCCCACTGGATAAATTCATCACCGGCGTCCTGAACCACGCAAACATACTGGTCGATAAGCTGCCCGCCGTGCAGTTCGTAGTTATCAAAACGGGCATCGGCCAGCAGCTCGTTAACGTGTGAATATTCCTGCATATCATCCTCCTCTCAAACTCGCTTCGTGCGCCAGGCGTAAACAAAGCGCCGTGATGTGACCTGTGCTGGCAGCTCGGAACGTGGACGCTGAGTTACGTAGCACCAGAAATCGATCAGCGCTTCACCCGTGTGGTGGTTCGGCGCTGCACCCTGCTTCCAGCCGATGATAGCAGACTTTGACACGTCGAGCTCTCTGGCAATCTCCTGGAGGGGAATGCCGCTGCGCGTGATGTCGTTAATCACCCGGAACCAGTCTGTTTTGAACGTTGCGACAACTGGCATGGGTCACCTCGCAAAACGCGCGTGCGCGCGAGCATAGAGAGCGATTTTATTGAGCTTCTGGCGCTCGTTAATCGCCGTGGTGGAATCAAATCGTATTTGCATATCGCTACCCGCAATAAATTACTTGTTCGGCCTGTACCAGCCTGTACCCACCTGTACCAGCTCTTTTCAAACCTTTTCCCCAAACGACTTATATATATATATGGGGTTCTTAGTAATTAGGTTGGTACAGTTGGTACAGTTGGTACTAGCCTTTAAATTCAATTAGTTAAAATGTACCAACCTCTATTTCGAGGCTGGTACAGGTTGGGACACCGCCTCAAAAATTCGAGTCATTTTCCCGTCAACACGACGCTGAACACGCTTATAACCGCAATTCTGCAAAACATTGCTAATTCGCATTTCTTCGCGTTTTCCAATGCGGTCAGGATTTAAGCCAATCGCATCGCGCAGAACGTCGCTAGCGCGTAAAAATTCGCAATTTCGCGGAATGTCGTTAGTCATCAGGTCAGGCGTGTCGAGCCATTTCTCGACCGTTTCGAGCCATGCGTCCT
>OKVN01000048.1_pt1 | contig 87882 bp, 56 predicted proteins | sample 1606961 | NCBI WGS metagenome assembly OKVN01 (sample SAMN03281020, study PRJEB24777) | human gut metagenome | isolation source: fecal sample PR170 from 1 month old male Malay infant, vaginal delivered... | place: Singapore | collected 2005-12-29 | reverse complement strand
TTCCAGCGAGTGGTCGACGCGACGCTACCTCGACATGTCAAGGCTCGGTGAGAACGTACAGTCAGCGAACTGATCATCGCCACGGGGACGGGCGAAGACCAAAGTGCGCAAAAACTCGGGCACTACCGTTGTGGCGGGCGGATGGTTCGTTGTTGGATGCGTATGGTCGTGTTGCCGAGGGGCGGATGCCGTTGCCGGGTGAGGAGAGTGCTGACGAGTTGGAGGGGTATGTTGATGCGGTGTGCCGTATGGGTGCGTGGGTGTTGTTGCGTTGGTCTCTTGATGATGATGTGACGCGGGTGTGGGCGGATTTGTTGTTGCAGGGGCGGTATCTGGAGGTGTTGGATGGCATGATGCCGTATGTGTCGGTGTCGTTCGATTCGCGGGGTGTGGAGCGGATGAAGGAGGTGCTGGCCTTCCGTGAATCCGGTGCTGGTCTTGGCTCGTCATCGGGTTCTTCTGTTTCGGTTGCCGATGCTGTTGGTGTTTCCACGGATTCTGTGGATGCGGATGTTGCTGATGCTGCATGGGATGCCGCTCTGTCGGATGCGGCGATCGGATTAGATGCCGGAGTGGTGCGTGCGTCCCGCCAGTATGTGTTCGATAGCGAGCATGTGGAAGCGGCGTGCGGGGTTCTGGCTGGTGTGGAATCCGGGGATGCGTGTTCTAACGTTGTGGCCGGTCCGTGGCTGGATAGGAATTTCGTGGATTCCAAGGCGCGTGGGCTTGTTGGCGCGCGTTTGGCGTCGTTGTTGATGCGTGCGGTGGACGAGCGTGATGGGGAGGCGCTGCATGAGGCGTTGGGGGTGTTGTCGGATTGTCGGGATTGCGTGCGTGGGTACGGGGTTCCGGCGTTGCCCATCATGCTGGCCGGCATGGGGCAGGATATGACGGCTCGTCGTGGTGGCCGGCGTGACGATGGTTCGTCGCCGGAGGCGCTGGATATGAGTGCGGCGGCTGCGGTGGTGGCGTTGACATGGATCGCGGACGTGAAGGCGGCTCGCAACATGGGATTGGCGTTGCTCAGTGGTGATATGCCCGGATACGTGCGTCTCGCCGACCAGTTCTTGAATGGTTCCGCGGAGATGGGCGTCAGGTCAATGGAGGGCTAAGAGCAAGTGGCAGGTGTGGCTTATTGGGTGGGCTTTTCGATAGTGCTGGTGGAATGCGGTTGGGTGCCCATTTCTTTTGTGCTGTTGTTGGTCGCCCTGTTTATGGCTTGGGCGGTGCTGCCAAGCGAAGTGGCGATTGCCCGTCAATGCGCCAGCAAGCGGGTCGAACCGTTCTGGATGTGGTATTCCGCCAAACTCATCTGGGTCGAGACTCTGTTCATATTCCTTGCCATCATGGTTGCCATCTCAGGAATCTGACATGGCCGGTGAAGCTTACCGGGGCTCATGCGCAACGAACCATTTCCAAGCGGGCACTTGTTTGATGACATAATTGCTGTTGCGGTATTCGCGCTCGATTCCATCGCCGACGATGATGGTTCCTTCATGGAGCTTTTGTTCGGCCATGAGTTCCCAGAGCGCGCGGGTTTCTCTCTCGATGGTCCGATTATCATCCATGCGTGCCGTGACCTGATATAGCTCATATTGTTCATGTTCGAGTGCATCGCCCATCACAAAATCAACTTCATAGCCATGTTCCTTGGTATGGCATGACGATATGCCGTCGCGACGATAACCTGCGGTTCGGCGGCGTAGTTCGAGATAAACGGCGTTTTCCAATCGTTGGCCATCATCTCTGGCGCTTGCCATGCTTGAGGCTGCGGCCAGCCCGGGATCTATGGCGTATATTTTTGATGTGGAAGTGGTGCTCTCTTTGAGCGACATAGAGAAGTCTTTCATTCGAAACACCAGATAGGCGTCTTCAAAATATTCCAATAAATCTCCCAGTAGCACACGGCTGGTGGCTAGTCCGGCTGAACGCAATTCGTTTTCTATCTTGCGAATAGACAATGGCTTGCCGTTGCTGCCAAGCAAGCGTCGTGCCAATGCGGAGGCAACTCTTGGACGCGCGATGTCATAACGTTCCACTACATCGCGGGATACGACACGCTGCACATATGACTGGAGCAGGGGCACACGTTGAGGCGTTGGCAGTCCCTCGATTGCTGGGAATCCGCCCTCTTCCAGGTAGGAGATCAATGCGGCCGACAGCATTAATCGTTCTTTGGTGGAATATCCAGCTGCTTCGTTCCGGCTGAGCAATTCTGATTCGGCGATACCGCGCGCGCGGACAAACTCACGGAATGAGAAAGGCAAAAGCTCGAAGTCCAATGCTCGGCCTCGAAATTCGGTGGAAATTTCTTTTGAGAGCATTTTCGAGGAAGAGCCGGTGACATAGATCGTTGCTTTTGTGGTGTCTACGATGCGACGTAGCCAAGCGCCCCAGTTCTGCATTTCCTGTAATTCGTCAAAAAACAGGTACAAGCCGGTGTCTAGGCTTTCGGGATGCATGGAGCAAAAGGTTTCGATTACTTCATCGCCCACACTTGGAGTGATGTCGCCGAGCCTGTCATCTTCAAAATTGATATAGCAGATTTGGTTCCAGCTGACACCGGATGTATGTAGGGCCTCTATCTCTTGGAATAGGCGGTAGCTTTTCCCGCTGCGGCGCATGCCTACGATGACCTTCACCAGATTGCCTACTCTCGGGGTCAGTGGCTTACCTAGATCCAAGTCGCGCGGCACAATCGGGTGGAAATCTTCGATTCTAAAATCGCGCAGCTTTTCGGCGATGATCGGATTTGCCATAATGTGCCTTTCAAGAAAACGGTAATGCTACCTTACCAATATTGAGGAAAACTGGTAACCTTATCTTACCATTTTTTAGTTTTTTGGTAAAGTTACTTAGCCGGAGTTGTGTTACTGTGTTGACGAGTTTTGCGTCTCCGCAAAGCGTTGGCCTTGGTACAGGACTAGACTTAAGTGCTATGAGAGCGAAGACTGTTAAGGATCGGCGTACGGGGGCTCAGACGCTGACCATACATACCACGCGAGGCGAGTCGTTGGATCTTGGGCAGGCACAATGGCTTGCTGAAGGCCATTGGTATATGCTGCCGTTCCGGTTTGAAAGTAATGGCGCGGAAATCCTCTTCTATTACGACGTGACTCATTGCGAGACCATGCATGGCGTGTTGAGGTCGGTAGTGCCTGGCGGCCAATATGTGGGCATACTCGTGGCGGTATTGTCCGTTATGGAGCAATGCGAGGAGCATCGCGTGCCGCTGTCGTACGTGCAGTGGGACCCCAAAAGCGTGTATATCTCCGCACAGGGGTATCCGCTGTTCGTGGTGGTGCCGGCGCTGGGACTGGAACCCGATCGCAACACCGCCACCACTTTGCTGCAGACATTGGCCGATGCACGCCGGACCCGGCTTGAGGATGCCGTTGTGCAAGGCTATCAGCGTGCGCTCGCCGAGTTCCTGGGGCGCAATTCACTGGTTAATGCAGATGCTCTGCATGATTTTATGGCGTATTTGCTGCCCGGCACTGTTCAGCCGCGTCAAGCGCAGTCAGCGCAGTCGACTCATGAAGATAATGGTTCGGAGACGCAATTCGGCGCGACCGTAGTGTCTGACGGCACCATGGTCGGTGCCACGCGATTTGGCGCCACAGTATTGAGCTCCAAGCCTAAACTTCAGACGACGCCGCAACAGGCCGCAATGCCGACGACTTCCGCGGCACCGTCAACGCATGCAACGCCGGCGGCTCCTGCAATGCCGGCAGCACACGCGGCACCGGCACAGCCGACTCCTGTAACGTCGGCCTCGCCCGTGACACAGCCGGCTCCTGCAATGCCGATTGCCGTAAATCTTCCCCGCAAGCAGGAAACGCAGCCCGCTCGTGAGAATCTCGTTCGCGAACAATATATCCGTGAAGATTCCGCCCGCGGTGTGGCATCCAATGTGGCGGCTGCCGCTGCCGCGGGTGATACCGCTACTGCTGCCGTGGCCGAGACTAACACGGGTAACACCGCAACCGCCCATAACGCAACCAACGCCGTCAACAACATTGCCGCCGCTCGCGTTCCCGCCACTAACAACGTCGTTCGCCCTATCCTCCCTGTCAGCGCCGTCAGCACAGCACTGCGTGCCGACGAGAACGACAGCGAAGGCGAGACGATGCTGCGCCTCTACACGGACAAGTCCAGAGGCTTTACCGTCACACGATTGCGCGACGGTAAAGCAATAACGGTGCACGCCACTCGAGCCACCATCGGGCGATCGAAAACCGCAGACATTCACATGGGCGGCAATACGAACGTCAGTCGTATCCATGCGGTGATTGACATGCTGGATGATGGACGTTTTTGCATCACCGACAATCATTCGGCCAACGGCACTGCGGTAGGTGGCCGCGAACTGGCAAGCGGCGGTTGCGAATATGTGGCATCTGGCGGCGATTTCACGCTGGCCGACGACACATTCGTGATCTCTCCTACAATAGAAGGCAGAGAAGAACCGAAGCGATGACGCTGATAGCGGGGGGAGAAGAACCATGAAACGATGTGCACAATGCGGCAATGCAGTTCCTGACAATATGATGTTCTGCACGCGGTGCGGAGCCCCGGTGCCAGAGGATGCCACGGTAGTGGCATCGCGCGGGATTCCGCAGCCGGGTGCTAGTGTGCCGCAGCCAAACATGCCGCAACCGGGCGCACCTCGGCCGAATACTCCTCAGGCGAATATCCCACAGCCCGGCATTGGGAGGCCAAACGGCTCGACGCAGAACGGTTCGATCCCGGGTATTCCGGCACTTGGCAGTCCGATTCCGAGCGGCCAGACGCCCGGAACGTATGCTGGCTCTGCTGGTGCCGTTCCCCAGGCGGGAACTCCGGCCCCGAACAATGGCATGCCAGCCAGTGCCGTCCCTTCAGTGGGAGCTCCGGTACAGAGCAATGGCAATGTCGTCGGCAATACTCAGGGCAATACTTCGAACGGTGACGGCAACAACGGCAAGAAGCCTCGTAAAATACTGCCGATTATCATAGCGATTATCGTGGTGATAGCGCTGGTAGCCGGCGGCGTTACGGGCTTTATTTTCTGGCGCAATGCGCAGCAGAAGGCCGAAACCAAGTCTACGACCACGTCCGCCACCAAGTCGAAGCCCAAGGATAAGACCAAGGCGAAAGTCAAGACCAAGGAGAAAACCAAACCCGAGCCCGCCAAGCCGGCGGTCACCGAAGTGACGATGACCGATTTCTCATGCGACGGCAACTCCGCACGTGACTGGAAGTGGACTGGCGGCGCGATGGTCTCGAACGTCATCCACTGCTGGGATGGAGATTCCTCGGTCGATTCGGATTCGTCATCCAGATCCTCAAGTGATTCCCTGGACGGCAGCGGCGAGTATGCCTTCGGCGTCTGGACGCCGGCGCTGGATGAATCGAAGGAAATCCACGTATCCATGCTCGAATCGGGGGAGAAGGAGTATTCCGAGCCCCAGGTCGCCGCCACGTACGGCGATAATCCGGCGGTATTCGTGTTCTATGCGGTGAAAACCAAGGCAGTGGGCACCACGCCGGAAAGCGTGCATCTGTTCGCTCACGAGGTCGATCTCGATACCGGCGAACTGTCTGACCGCATCGACCTGCGAACCGAGGAAGACAACCTTATCGACTATGAGCAGGGTTACGAATACTCGTTGCTCGCCGAGTCCCGCAACATGGTGGCCATCAAGAAAACGTGGCATAGCGATGAAAAATACACCGCTAACAAGGACGAGCGCTCAGCGACCATCAACCATACGCAGGTGATGGGTGTGACTCACGACAGCGATGCTGCCAAGGTATTGCAGACCTTCCAGGACAAAATCGTAATCACCGCTGATTCTGACGGATACCAGTATACGAAACAGGTCGAGGCTTCTGCGAGCGGCGTGAGTCTGTACGACGCATATCTGGTGAAGGACAATTCCTACCACCTGTATTCGGTCGAAGACAATAAGGAAATCACCAGTTTCCCGCTGAACTACTGTAATCCAAACTATTCAAGCTGTGATTTGAGCCGAATGCGGTATCTCGGCAAGAATATATATGTGACCGGTAATACCTATGACTATAGTTATGTCATCGATAGCACGACCGGCAAACAGCAATCGTTGAAAGACGTGCTGGGACTAAGCAAGGATGAAGACGTCAGAGCCGTTGACCAATTCTCCGACGGCACCCTCTACGTGCAGACGGATGGTAACGGCAACGAAAGCAAACGCGTGTTCCTGCTGTCGTCCGATCTGAAGCCCACGGAAGTGTTGGATGGGCCGCAGTGGGGTCGTCTGTTGCTGACCGACGGCAGTTTCAAGGGCATCAACTATCTGACCAAGACCATATACGTGAAGACCACGGATGAGCAGATTATCGTTGATGCGCAAGGCAAGTCCGTGGGCAAGTACACGCAATTGCCATTGGATGATGATTCCATGGTATGCGACCATTCCGTTATGGAATGGATGGCGTGGAGTCCGGAATCCAGCGGAGACGTGATTGTGACCATCGGTCAGGTCCCGGGCGATCCCGCGCCGGATCTGAGCAACAGTTCGTCGCAAAGCGAGAGTGATTCGGATTCGTCGGACTCGGAGTCGGACTCTACGGACTCATCGGACTCGTCAAGTTCGTCGAGCTCATCCAGCGATAACAAGTCGGACTCGAACAAGTAACTACTGCGCTCAGCGGTCAGTGACCGCCCAGCCCGGTATAGGCATAGCCGAGCAACCGTCACTGACCGCCCGCTAACGGCAACAATAAACCGCAGGTACCGTACGGGTACAAGTTGTTCTCACAGCTTGCTTGGTACGTTACCTGCGGTTTATTGATATCTGGAGTATTCGCTGGCCTGTACAGTCCAGCGGTCACTGCTGTTCGGAGAACTGGAAGAACTGGTCTCCGATACGCACCGTGGCAGGCGCGCTGAGCTTGAGCGGTGTGCCCTTGGTGACTTGTGTCTCCTGGCCATTGGTGATGATGTAGGTACCGTTCAACGAGCCGTAGTCCTCGATCCACAGCGCGCCATCGGTGTCGATGCTGATGGCGGCATGGTTGCGGGACGTGGTGCGGGTCGGGTCTTCGATACGCTCCGCCTTGGCACCCTGCGGCACATCCATGGAAGGCTTGCGGCCCAGCAACGTGCTCTTGTCGATCACAATGGTCTGGCCGGTGACATCGTTATGCAGCAGGTACGTTTTCTTCGGTGCCTTGGACGTGAACGAGGAGGAGAGCACGGTGCTGTCCCAATCCTCGATGTCGTTTTCGGCGGCGTGCGGTGTGGTGTCTACCGGAGCGGCAGTGGGCTCAGCGGCGGCAGTGGCGGCGGGTTCTGCGGTAAAAGCGGCATTGGTTGCCGCTTCCGCGGTGCTGGGCTGCCCGTAGTCGTTCTGCGGTTCGGCTGTGCCAACTGCGGAATCCGGGGTGCCTTCCACCGGATCGTCAGAATACCAACCCAGTTCAGGTGCTGGAGGGTAGGGAAGTTTGGCCATGATGATGCCGTCCTTTCACTGACGGGAAGCCAAAGCGGCGTTGATCGCCGGGTCGCCGAGCTGGCCCAGCCATTCGATCAGTGCCGGATAGGTGTTGGGATTACGGGCGATGCAGGCGCGTAGTTCAGGCGCGTATTGGGCAATCTGGGCGATTTGCATCTGGTCGGTGGTGGTCAGGGCCTGTTCGGCGGTGAAGCCATAAGGATTGGTGGCCACAGGCTCCTCGAATGCCGCCTGAGCCGCGGGCTGCTGGGCTGCGTACTGGTCGGCAGCGGGCTGAGCTGCGGCGTACTGGTCGGCGGCGTAAGCGTCTGCAGGCTGCTGCTCGGCAGCCTGCAGGGCCGCCTGTGACGGGGCTTCCTGATCCTGGACCGGGCCGCCGAATGCCTCGGCGGTGAACCCGTATTGCGCCAGGGTCTCGCGGGCGCGCTCATCGCCGAACTCGGCGATCCAACGCTTCAAGCCGGGATAACAGCGCGGATTCACGGCGACGTTTGCACCGAATTCCGGATTCTCGTAGGCGATTTTTGCCAGCAGAATCGGGTCCGCGTTCGGATCCTGTACGGCGGCGACCGCAGCATCATAATCAACCATGGGATTACCTCCTTATGTTCGCTCGGTTATGCCGAACGTATGGTCCGTAGTGTTTGTAGTGTTGCGTCTTCAATGGCGCCAATGTCCTCGCCCTCGTCCAGTTTAAAAGCGCTGAACGCGTGATGTTCGGGTTCGGTCAGTGGCATATCGGCCACAATCACAGTGATATTGTCGGTTCCGCCCGCATCGAGAGCGGCCGCCACCAAGGCGTCCACGGCTTCCTGCGGACTGGAATGCGCTGCGGCGATGGCCGCGATCTGTTCGTCCGGCACCTCGCCATGCAATCCATCCGAACAGATGATGAAGCGGCCGGTCAGATCGGCGACATATACGTCGGGCATGATGCCGTCCGGATCGCCCAGGCATTGGGTGATGATGTTGCGTGGAATGGTCGCCTCCGCCTCTTCCGGCAGCATCTGACCGGAATCGATAGCCTCCTGGCGTTGGGAATGATCCCGCGTGATGCGGATCAGCGAAGCGGCGTCCCACACGGGGATGATATCCGTGGCGGGGGCATCGGCATCCGGCAGCGGGCTGAGATGGTAGGTTCGGGAATCGCCGACATTGACCACATAGGTCTGGTCCGAGAAATCCGGGGAGTCGGCGTCGTCAAACGGAGCTGCGCTGTGGGCATTGATGGCATCTGCGTAAGGCTGGGGCAAAACCAAACCGGAGCAGGTCGTGCCGGCCACGCCGCCGAGACGGTCACCCAAATCGAGAATGTCGTGCTGAGCCTGTGCCAGGGTGTCGTCGATGTCATGGCGGGTGCGCGAGGGCATGGAAGCCAGCTGCGCGAAATGCTGGGCAGCCAACTGGCTTGCCTGCTCGCCGCCTTTGCCGCCGCCCATGCCGTCACAGACCATGAACACGCCTTGTTGCGCGAATCCGGTGTCTTGGTTGTTTTTGCGCCTAAGACCCACGTCACTGGTCATCGCGATACGGATGGAGCCTGTGGTCATGACGTCTTCCCCTTCTTACGCGTGCGCTTGACATGCGTCGTGTGCGGCTTTGCTGCGTGCCCATTTGACAGTATAGCCACGCTTTTCAGGGAAAGTCGTGTACGTATCCTCCTGAAACGCGGCAAAGAAGCGAGCATTGCCTTGCGTAATTGGTCGACTCCTGTCCAATATGTGGTGGCTTGGCCCGATTCAATGTCTTGCCCCGAGAACGTGGCGTAGTCGGCTTCCCGGCCAAGCTGGATCAAAGCCTGGTCATCTGTGCCGAGTTGACGGGCGATGGCACCGGCCTGATCTCGACGAGTGCCCTTGGCTGTGATGCCGCTTTGCTCGGCAAGCATGCGTATGGCATTCCAACCTGCTGCCACACGGGCTTTCGGACTGCCATGCCGCCGCGCTCGTACCAGCAGCATGGCCTTGAACATCAGAATCAGACCGCAGACGATGAGTAGGGTCCACAATGGGCTGCCGTACAGGGCCACCTTGCGGGTCACTCGCCAGAACCGCGCCCAGAACAGGTTGGTCGGCGAATCATCGGCGTCGGCGCCGGCCAATGAGCTTTGGCCCTTGGCTTGCGTCTGATCGCGCAGCGGATCGGTCAACGGCACTGGTGGTTGCCGGACCAGCGTCTGCGGATTCGGCGGCGTCAGGTTCTGGTTTTCATCAGGCATCTTGGTCTCCTTGGGCGTCGGATAGAACGCCACCCATCCCAGGCCCTGCAATTTGATTTCCACCCAAGCGGTGACATCGTTGCCGGTGAATTCGATTTTGGTGCCATTGCCCGAGGTCTTCTCCGTGCGGGCATCGGTGATTTCGCCATCCTCGTTTTTCGGCAGGAAGCCCAGGACCACACGGGAGGGCAGTCCCAGATCACGAGCCATCAGTGCCATGGCGGAGGCATATTGCTCGGAGTCGCCCACCATGGCCGTGCCTGCCAGCAGCTTGTTGATGCGGTAGTTGCCATGGCCGGCATCGGAGGGATGGTCGCCTTCAAGTCCATGAGAGAACCATCCGGAGTCTTTCAATGTGTCAGCCAACGCCGTGGCTGCGGCACCGCCCGAGGACTGCCCGCCGGCAATGGACGTGGCCAGTTTGCTGGCCGAATCGGGAACATCCTGGGCTTCTGGTTGGGTGATGCGGGCCGCAGCCGCACTGCTGATCTGCTTATCGGTGGGCTTGCGGGCGATAATGCCGGATTCGGTATAGGTGAGGCCTTTACGCGTGCCGGCGGGAATAATGGCGGAATCGGTATCCGTGTTGTAGTAAAACGTGTCATTGCCGTTGTCGGCATCGTTGGCGAAGCTCACGCCAGTGGCCGCTCCCGCCAGCGGCAGCCAGGTGTCGGTCAGTCCCTGATCGACGGTGAAGGTCGCAGTGAAGGATTTACCCTGCTCATCCGCCTTGATCGTGGTGCCCACGCGATGATAATTCGAGGAGTCCGTGGCTTCGGAAGAATCGGACAGGTTCCATACTGTGCCATCGAATCGATCCATCACCGCAAGTTTGACCGGTGTTCCGGCCGGCAGATTATGAACGGTCAGCAACACGTCTTTTTTGTGGTCCTTGATATAGGATCGCATGCCGCTGAGCGGGCTGGTGTAATCGTAGGGGCTTAACGGCGGATCGTAGCGGTCACGCAGCACGAAACGGTCCTGTGGCACCAGCAACGTGCCCCCGAAAGCAAGGCCGGCAGCGAGCACGACGATGATCAGCGCGGATATCCAGCGCCCCCATTCCAGCAGTTCAAGACGCCAAGACAGCCAGATAATCAGCAGCAAGGCAAAGGCAATACCGCAGATGGCGCGTTGCCAGCCGCTGTCTGTGCCCAGCAGGGCACATACGGCCACGGCCGCCGCAAGGGGCAGCACTCCCACCAGAGACAACCATGCGTTGGCATTAATGGCAAACACGCCGGTGAAGAACGTAAGCCACAGGCCGATGGTCCATACCGCCATCAGCACGCCGTCTTGCGTGCCCAGAGGCGGATCGACGGAAATAATGTACTTGAACGAGCCAAACGTCATTTCCCAACCTGAACTCAAGGTCTTCAAGGTGGGAATCACGTAATGGGACGTAGTGGAACTCAGCGTTACCACCGGGCCGATGATGAATTGGGCAAACGCCAGAAACACGATTTGCCACCACAGTCGCAACGCCGGCAACATGCCCGCCAGAGCGATGATCGCGCCCAGCAAGGTGGCCGGTACAGCGGCAATCGCCCAAGTGGCCACGCCGCCGTACACGTCGATGAGATTGGCTTGCGCCAGCAACATCATCGCCGCTATGAGTACGAGGCTGGCGATTCGTTTGCCCCACGGCTGGCGACTGAGGCCCATGCCGCGAAGCACATTGCCTCTGGTCATCCAGATAACCGAATGTGTGGAGTCGGCCCAGGAGCCGGTGGTGGTGGAGGTCCCGGTGTACGTGCCGGAGGAAGTGCCGGTGTATGTGCCGCTCGATTCGGCGTACGCAGCGGTATTGGTATTGGTGATACTGGACTGGTCGAAGGTCATGCGAGCACCCCCATGATCAGCGGGAGATCATCGAGGTCGCCGATGGTGGCCAATGTGAAGTTGGCGAATCTTCTGATGCCGCGATTGGCGCCGGCGCTGGCCTGCAATACCACGCAGCTGGCCGATCGGGGCAAGGCCAAGGTCATGCGCTTGATTTGCTCGATGTCTTTCAGCGATCCAACAGTGAAAAAATAGAACGAAGCATCAGGACTGTGCTTCAGCGTGCCCTCGGCGAGATTCGGATTATCCTCACGATCAGGCTCTATGGCACTGGCGTTGTCGAGGAACTCCATGGCGTTGCGCGGCTGGCCGTGCGCGTTGCCCGCGTGGCAGAACAATGGACGATCCTGCAGCAGGCATTTGACGCCGATGGAGGAGTGGATGGACACCGCCATCTCGAATTCCTCGCCGTTGACGTATTCGTCCGGGTTCACGCTGATGGTCACCGAGGTGTCGGTGCGGCGCGTGGCCTCATATTGGCGAATCATCAACGTGCCGGTTTTCGCGGAGCTCAGCCAGTGGACGTTACGCACGTCGTCGCCCGGCTCGTATTCGCGCAATCCGTAGAAGTCGAGATCATCATCCACGATCTGGCCGGATGGTTGGCCTTCCAGGTCGCGGGGCACGCCGGCATTCAGAGTATCGAGACGCACGGTACGAGGGTGGATGAATACGGTGATGCGGTCGGCCAGCTCCTTTTCGTGACGCACCAGACCGAACGGGTCTCCCTTGCGGATGCGCAATGGGCCGATGGGCAGTATTGCGCGCGATACGGTACGGAACTCCACATCGGTTTGCTTGGATTGCCCGGGAGCCAGCATGGGGATGTTGAATCGTTCATGCGCATCGCCGATTGGCAGATATCCGCGTGCCGTGGTCGTCGGCGTTCTGCCGGTGTTGTCGATGCCGACGATAACGGATACGGTGTCTCCCACGGTCACGCGATGATTGGATACGACGATGGACGCGTGGAAGCGTGTGTTGCCGAGGGAAAGCACGATTGCCGCGAGCATCATCACCATCGCCACGATGCCGAATACGAGCAGCTCATACCAGCCCAGAAACGGGAACGCAATAAGGCATGCGATGCCTGCGCCCGTTACCGCCCAGCCCAAGGGCGAGACGTAGGATGCGAAGAACCGTCTGATGCGTCTTACCGCGCGCTTGAACATGCGTTCAGCGCGCCGGCGACGGCGTAATGCGGCGGATGTAGATGCCATGGTCGGATACCTTTCCGGGCCCTATCAGGAACCGATGGTGGGGGAGGGAACGTCTTCGAGCACCTGTGCGATCAGGCTTTCCGGAGTCGCGCCATCGAAGGTGGCTTCCGGAGTCAGCGTGATACGGTGTGCGAGCACGGCCACTGCAAGGTCCTTGACGTCATCCGGCACCACGTAGGCACGGCCATCGGCCGCGGCCCAGATACGGGCGCATCGGGTCAGTGCCAAAGCGCCACGCATGGAGGAGCCGACCGTGATCTTCTCGTTGTGGCGGGTCGCCTCGACGAGCCTGACGATGTATTCACGAATCGCATCATCCACATAGATTTCGGTGGCCACCTGACGCAGCCGCATGACATCGTCACCGCTCAGCACCGGGGAAATGGTCTGCGCACGGTCGGTGATATCGACCTGCTTGAGGATATCGACGGACACATCATGGCCCGGGTAGCCGATTGACGTCTTGATAAGGAATCGGTCCATCTGCGCCTCAGGCAGCTTATAGGTACCGAGCTGCTCGATGGGGTTCTGGGTTGCGATCACGATAAACGGCTGCGGCACATCATGTGTGACGCCGTCAACGGTGACTTTCTGCTCTTCCATAACCTCCAGAAGTGCGGACTGCGTCTTCGGCGATGCACGGTTGATCTCATCGGCCAGCACGATGGAGGCGAAAATCGGACCTTCGCGGAACTCAAATTCTCCGCGCTTCTGATCGTAGAAAGTCACACCCACCACATCCGAAGGCAGCAGATCGGGCGTGAACTGAACACGCTTGAAACCGGTGGAAATGGAATTGGCCAAGCCTCGGGCCAACTGGGTCTTACCGGTGCCGGGGTTGTCTTCAAGCAGAATATGGCCACCGACCATCAGTGCGGTGACGCATTGCTTGATAGGGATGGTCTTGCCGATAACCACCTTGGAGACATTCTCGACCAGCGCATTGAAGGACTGCTGGAAATCCCGGACCTGAGCCGTGGGCTGGGGCAGTAGTCCGGAATTGATGCTGGCGGGCAGTGCCGATGCGGCTGCTTGCGCGGCTTTGCTCGACTGACGCTGCGGCTGTGATTGCGGCTGGGATTGCGCGGTGGCCTGCTGCGGGATGGCTGGCGTCGATCCCTTGCGCGGCTTGAGCACGGTGCTGTCATCGCCCGCAGGAATGGAGGCGGCATCAGTAGTAGGAGACGGCTTTTCTGACGGCGCTTGTGACGGCCGCTGCGGCAGGTTAGGCAGCGCAACGGACTGCGGCGCCGACTCGGTGCTTGGGGTCGTGCCGGTGTGTGGTGCGGATGCCAGGTGCGTGGCGTCGGACAAGTGCGTGCTGTCGGATAGCTGCGTGCTGTCGGACAGACGGGTCGTGTCAGACAACTGCGTCGCGTCATCGATGTTCTCGCTCATGGATGTTCTCCTACTGCTTGTGAATGGTGGTTGACGATATTGGGGTATTGCCGAAACCAAGAATCCAGGGGTTCTTGGCCAAAGTGGTGACATCGGTACCGGATTTGAGCGACTTGGTCCCCTCCGAGGAGTCAGAGGGACGTGTGCCCGCGACGCTGCCTCCGTCCGCAGTGTTGTCGAGACCGGAGTATCCCGGCCCGCCGGTGACTTTGACGCTCCACGTGTAGTTGCCATCGGCGGCCACGGCCAAGTCGGTGACATCCAATGGCTGGCCGGAGTTCCACGTGAACGGTTGGCCATTGATGATGATTTGTACAGTGGCCGACTTGCCATAGACATCAACCGAACCGCCGGTGACGTTAATGACGTGAGCGTTGTCTGACCAGCGCAGCTCCTGCGGTTTGTTGATTACAGCCTTCTTCTCATAGGTGTAAGGAGCGCCATTGTGCGGGCCTCCGGTGACGGCGTCGCTGGTAGCGCCGTTGAACACCTGTTGCACCGATGCGGTGTTGCATTTGGCCCAAGGACTCATTCGGAAGTCGAGTGAGTTCCGGTTAGTAGCTGTACCGGAATCGATGCCATCGGCAGTCACGCTGTAGGACTGCGCATGTCCCTGCTTGGTCCAATGCACGGTGCATGTACTGCCGGATCCGGTGGTGTAGACGTCAGTGGGCGGCTGGACCTTGTACTGCGGGACAAAGCTGCTCTTGCCCGTGCCGGAGGAAGCATCGCGCTGCGGCACCACGGTGGCCGTTACGGTGATTTCCCGGGTATTCAAATCGTTCTCATTGATATCGAACGTAGCGCCACTGTCACTGCAATCGATGGTGTCCTTGACGTCTCCTCCCAAGGAAATTCGCCGGCAGCCGGCATTGCGGTTATTGCCGAGAGTGACTTTCGCCGTTACCGTGGTGTCGTCGTTCGACAACGCAATGTTCGGCGCATCCGGGTCTCCCCAGATCTTCTCTGACGGCGATGCGGCGGACTCGGCACTCCAATTGATTTTGTTATGGGCTTTGACGGTCGCCGTAATGGCGGTGCCATCGGAAATGTCGTTGTTGTTGAACGTAAACGACAGCTCGGTGGCCGTATTGCCGGTTTCCTTGGTCTGCGGAGCACCTGCACCGGTGACGGTCACTGAATAGTTGTCGACGGCGCTGAAATCACCGCTCGGCGCTTTCCACGTCACCTTGGCGGTTTTATTGCCACCTGTGACCGTAACATCGGTGGGAGCGGACGGCACCTTGTCCGGTGTGGCTTCGACGGCGGTGGACGGCTTGGACCAGCCGACGTCATTTCGCGCGGCGACGGTGAAGGAATAGGTTTTGCCGTTCTTCAGACCAGTGACCTGGCATGAGGTGACGGTACCGCAATCCTTCTCTCCGGTGACGGCACCGGTCCAACTGACCTTGTAGTTGGTGATCGGGCTGCCATTGGCGGCACCGGGCGTCCATGTGAGGCTGACCGCGCTGTCCTGCGGTTCCCCGGCTACGGGAGAGAGCAGTGGCGGCTCGGGCTTGTCGATCACGGACACGGTAATCGATGCGGTGACTTCACGATCCTTGGACTTGGTGCCGTCTTGCACGGTGACGAGCACGGTGTTCGTGGAAGCACCTACATCGGATGCGACGGCGATGGTGATGTTTCCGGAGGCATCGCATCCGGCGATGGTGAGTTTGGCGGCGTCATCCGCCTTGCAGCTGATGACGGTCAGCGAGGAATCGGGGAACGGATTGTACGCGCCGGTAAGCACGTTCACGGCATCGCTGGCACCGGCCTTGATCTTCAACGTCTTGTTGCCGACGCGTGTCAGCGGACGGGTCGAAGACACTACGCGCACGGTCACACCGGCATTCACGGTGCCCGCGCCGTATGCGATTTGCACGGGAATGGACGCGGTGGTGCCAGGAGCGGCATCCTTGGTGGCGGAAACCTGCAAGCTACCGGAACGGGACAGGTTTGCGGTGATTTGCCTGGATGATGAGCTTCCACCGGAATACGTGTATTGCTTTTCGTCGTCATACACGCCGGACGGTGCATGGGTGAGCGCCGTCAGATCAACGGTCTTGGGGTCCGCGCCCGCCTCGACATCAATAGTGGAGGACGAGAACGTGGGCGGCGGCACATCGCGGCCTATCACCGTGATCTGGAGAGTGATCACTGCGGAATTGATGATCTTGGTCTTATCCGATCCCTGCTTGCCATCCACAGCGGTAAAGGTAATGGAGGCGGGGCCTGCGTAGTCTTTTGCCGCAGTGAACTTCAGGGTCTTGTCGTTCACGTAGAAATCGGAGTTGGAAGCCTTGGTGGCGCTGACGGAATCAGCGCTTTCGATATACGGTTCCTTGCCGGCGCCGACGCGGACATAGTCATTGATGTTGATTTCAATGGTCTCGCGCGAGTTGACCTTCAATTCCGGTGCCTTGGGACGCAGCGTGGGCGGAAAGACACCATAGGCCGGTACCTGGATGAACGCGGTGGAGGTGATGTTGTATTTCGTATTGGTCACCGTGTAAGGCACGGCTCGCGCCTGTGACGTCAGGTCGACGGTGATGGTGGTCGAATGCTCGCCGCCCTTGACGTGAGCGTGAGCGCTGGCGGAGGGATGCACGCCGACCTTGAGCTCATTGGCTGTGCCGGAAGGATTGGCGATCCACTGGGAAACATCCACATCCACGGACTTCTTATCGATGGTGGCGGCGGACGGCACACGATAGTCGTAGGCGGTAGGCGGCTCGATGGCGGCACTCGGATCCACGTTTACCGTGAGGGTGGCCGTATCGGACAAGCCGGCCTTGTCTTTGACCGTGTAGGCGATATAGTCGGTGGTGGCGCTGCCGGGCGTGGTGAAGGAGATCATATTGTCTTTCACGCTCACCCCGTCGAGACCTTGGACCTCGACATGCTTGTCGACGGTCAGATTGGTGTTGTCGCCGGAGATGTCGTTCTGCGCGACCGGCACGGTTGCGGCCGTATTGGGCCTCAACGTGATTTCGTCATCCCTGGCGTATACGCCGGAGTCGGACGATCCTTGGAATACGCCCACGCGGATCTGCGCCTGTGCGCGCTGACCGGTCCAATCCTCCACGGCATAGGAGAAGGTGTCGGTGCCGGACGAATCCGGATACGCTTCATAGACCAAGTAGTCGGAACCGACTTCGGATATGCGGCCCAGCGTGGGTGCCTTGTTGCCCAGACCCAACAGCTGATCGTCGTCGCCATCCGTGTCTATGCCGGTCAGTGTGATGGGGATGCGGACCTTCTGCCCGGCGGCAACCTGCGCTTCGGCGTCATGCGGGGTTGGCGCGGCCTTGCTCGCTGCGTCGCTCTTATGCACGGTAATGGTGATATTGGCGGAAGCCACATTACCCAGATTGTCTTCAACCGTATAGGTGATGGGGAAGTTGCCGGTCTCGCTGGATGCTTGGTAGCGGACCGTGTCTCCAGAGACGAAGGCCAGACCCTTGAACGTCCCCTTGTCGTATTGCAGGTTGTTCTTGAGTTTGACCGTGGTGCCATCCGAGTAGGCCACATGGTCAAGCACATCCACGGACACGATGCCGTCGGTACGCACCTGGGCATTGATATTGCTGGCCTTGGGCACTGAATTCGAGGTGGCCAGAGCCGGCGGCTGCAACACGATGGTGCCCTTGGCGGTTCCGGAGGCGTTGGCCACGGTGTAGGTAAGGGCGACGGGCTTCGTGGGCACCTGACGCGCGGTGATATACACGCGCTTATGGCTGACGAGACCAACCTTGATGCCGGAGTCGGCCGGTGCGCTCACCGTGGTGACGGACAGCACACCGCCCATCGGATCGACGTCATTGGTGAGCGGCTCCACAATGGCGGTATTATCCGCGCCAAGCAGGGCGACATCGTTGGCGGCAACCGGTTTGGCGGCCTCGCCGGTGGCAGGCTGCACCTCGACTCGAGCCAATCCGGTGGCCGGAATCGAACCTTGAGTAATGATGTAGGGCACATAATAGGTGCCGGGATTGGTGGCCTTGAACGTCAACGACATATCCGCCGCATTGGTGGTCGTCGAAGCGCCGTTGGGCGTATCCACCTGAGTCAGTTGTGCCGGCTGCAAGGAAGTGCCATGCACATAAGAGGACAGCTTGACGACGGTATCCGTGTTGGGAACGGTGGTTTTCGCTACCGGGTCGATGACCGCGGCCAAGGTGTTCGCGGGCTTGACCGAGAAATACACCATGCCGGTGCCGGTTGCCGTGCCGTCGGAGACGGTGACCTCGACGCCCACACGTCCCGACGCCAGCGCACCGGTGTTGAACGTAAGCTGGCCGTCGGCTCGGGTGGACACCTGCACCTGGTCGGTGTTCTGGGCCACAGCGGAGACCAGAGTGAGCGGGTCTCCATCCGGATCGTTGAAGCTGCTCAGCGCATTGGCGGTATAACTGGCTCCCTGCTCCACATCGATCTCGGGAGGAGTGTCGAACTGTACGGGAGCGTGGTTGCCTCCATCATTCAGGGTTACGGTCACCGTGGCGGAAGAGGTCTGGCCGCGACCATCGGAAATATCGTAAGTAAAGGTAACGGTGCCTGCGGATGCGGCGGAGGCATCGAGTTGCAGATACCGGCCGTCGTAAATCGGCGAAATGGTGACGTCTTTGTTGTTTGGTGCGCCAACCTTGGTGATTTTCAGTACGGAACAATCGGTCTGCTCGTCATTGCGCAGCGCGTCGAGAATCTGTTCCGAACCGGCTCGTGCGCCGATTTCATCATCCTCGGCTTTGATTTGGCCGGATTGTGCGGAACAGGTCTTGGAGAAGTCGTGGTGGTTGTTGGCCGAGTCGTTGTTCTGCTGTTCTTTCTCGGTCTGCTCGGTCTGTATTTTGTTCCACTGTATTTTGATGACTTTGGTGGAATCCTCAGGGTTCCACACATTGCCGTTAACCGTGTCGTTGAGCACCACAAGGCGATGGTTGGTGCGGAACACCAATTCGGAAGTAGTATTGACGGATTCGAGGGTTTGCGGCTTGACGCTGGTATCCGTGGGGGAGCAGGCGCGAATGTAGTTGCTGGCCTTCTGGCTCCAAGCCGAGTACACGCAGCCCTTGGACGATACCGGTCGTGCTGGATTCGCCTTGCCCCCGTTGGCTATGAAATTCGCCTTGGCATTGGACTTCAACGGGATAAGCGCAAGGCCTCTCGGTGATGCCGCGGCCACCCAATCGGACTGTATGTCATCGGTGGGAGGCTCCTGAAGGGTGAGGGTGCCGGTCGTGTCGACATCGACGCGGCCGCCCTTGAATATGACGGTTTTGCCGGTTGCGATTACCGGCGTGCTCCCGATGACGGTAAAGCTTTCAACGGTCTGCTGCTTGCCGTCGGTCAGCGATTCGAGGGTTTTGGCCTTGGCGCTGCTGGGATTGTCAAGACGCAGCACCATACCGTCGGATGGACGGTATCCGTAGACCTTGCCATCGTGGGTTACTGCGATGCGCCCGCCCTCGCCCAGCTTTATTTTCGGATCGGAAGTGGTGGGGGTCACGGAATCAAGGTTTTCCGACAAGCCGGTCCACACATTGCCGGTCTTCTCGTTGATCAGGGCTGCGGTATCCCCGCCGACCACAGTGGTGGTGTTGGCTTTGATGTCGGTCTTGACACCGGTGCTGACCGTGGATGCCTTGATGGTGGAGGCTTTGGTCGTTTCGGTCAGGATGGTGTCGCCATTATGCTGTGCGATGTCGAATCGTGGGGCGGAGGAGGAGACGCCGGCGTCGGCCTCCTTGTTCTTTACGTTGAATCGTGCGGCCTTCTGGTTTTTCAGCGAAGTGACCCATACGGTGCCATCGTCCAGTTGCACATGGCGGCGCGTGACGGTGCTCATGATCACCGCGCCGGCAACAAGTCCCAGAAGCAGCAGGAGCGTGATTACGGGAACCGTCCACGTATGCCCTCCGGAGGGCATAAGGCGGCGCAAAGCCGCGCTGATGCGTCGGCGACGATCGTATGACTGGGACGATGTGGCCATCTGAACTCCCTGACCCCTGTTTTCTCTGGTTGCTGGTGTAATGACAACGCTTTACGGTTCCAATACCTGCCGTTCCTGTTGTCCATTTGGTGAATTCGCCGCTGCTGGGCGCACGTCTGATGCGATACGCAATGCCAGGGTGGCATGCCCGGCAGTGGCGAGCGGATCATTCTTGCGGCTTGGCCGCACAGGCGATGGCGGGGCTGACGGACATCTGGCGGTTCTTGCGCACAATGGACACCTGAATGCAGGTCTGCGAGCCTTCCTGCGCGTTGACGGTCACCGTGGGATCTGACGTTGTGACGGTTTGCGCGCTCTGGTCGGTATTGCTGCCCTGCACTATGGCCCACGCATAGGTATCACCGCTTTGCGGGTCTGGATTCGTCCAGGTGAACGTCACGGATGACCCATCCGCCGCATAGGTGCCGTTCAGATTCTCCGGGGAAGGAATCTGGGCGTTCGCGGTATCGGTGATCACGTCATCCTGATTATTGCGGTTGTTGTCATCATCCTTGGTGCCGGGCGTCGCCACCTGTTTGGTATCTGATCCGGTGGCGCTGTCCATGCGGGGAACGACCACGAAGGCGAATATCAGTGCCGCTGCGGTGATCGCCGCAAGTATACCGACGGTAATACCCACCGGTTTGACCCATCGCCGTGACGAACGGGTGATCTGATCTCGCTGGTCCGTGGCCCGGCGCCGACGCTCGATGTCTTTGGGATAGGCCGGCATCCCTTCCACGGTAACGGGAGTGGCATGCCCGAAATATGCGAATTGCACACGCTGCATGGCACGTGCGAACTCCAACGCGGAGTAGTACCGCTGGTCGGGGTCCTTGTTCAGGGCCCGGCGCAGCACCGCTTCCACATCGGCCGGCACGTCGGGGCGGTTGAGGCGAGGCAATGGCTGGTTGACGATCAGCGAAATCAGTTCCGATTGCGAACGCGGGTGATAATCGTGCTGGAATGGCGAGCAGCCGACGAACATGGCGTACAGGGTGGCCGCCAGTGAATAGATGTCGGCGGCTTCCGAACCATTGGTCAGATGCTGAAGCACCTCAGGCGGTGCCCACGGCGGCGAGAATCCGGTTTCGGTGCGGTCATACACATCGGTGGAGATACCGAAATCACCCAGAACAGGCAAGCCCTGCGAGGTGATGAGAATGTTGCTGGGCTTGATGTCGTGATGGATGATATTGCTGCGATGCGCGGTGAACAGCGCGCTTGACAGCTTGATGCCGAGGTCGAGTACCTGCTCGCAGGTCATGGACCGGGCCTTCATGATGCTGTTGTAGGTGCCGCCCGGCGCATATTCGATGACGATGTAGCCATGGCCATCGGAGGTGACGCCGGCACCATATACCGGCAGAATGTACGGGTGGGATGACAGCTTGGCCATGAAGTTGGCCTCGCGGTTGAACAGGGCAGCGGCCCGTGGGTCAAGGGTTTTGGCGCTGGCCTTTACCGCCACCGGGCGTGCGGGCATACGCTGGTTATATAGGTACACCGTGGCGGTGGCACCGCTTCCCAACATCTGGACGAAATCATATCCGGGCAGCTTCGGCGGTCTCATCGGAATGTTGTCCATCTGTTCCCTCCCTCCTTGGAAAATGCGCTCTCCCTGCATTCGTTCTACAGGATACCGTCAAGGGTACGATTCTTCGTCGGGTTCGGTAAAATTTTTCCCTCTGTGACGGTCGGGTTTAGGCTGGAGCCATGATGACGAGACTTGAACCTGGAACAGTGCTGGACGGCATCGACCGTGATGGAGCGGCGAGGCTGATTGTCGGCACGCCTGGAAGCGGCAAAACTGAATTCGCCTTATCGGTGTTGATGGCGGGGCTGCGCCGCTACGGTGGCACGCAGGCGGTGATGGCCGTATCCGGCCGTGTGGCCGCCGACGCATTGGGCAATCGGGTGATTCGTGAGCTCGGGTTTTCCGTGCAGGCCAGGCCGGTCACCACGCTGGGTGCCGTGGCATTCCGGGCCATATCGGCTTCGCGCGAGGGAACTGGATTGCCGTCGCCTCGATTGCTGAACGGTGCGGAACAGGATGCTTTGCTGCGTCAAGTCATGGCCGTGCATCTGCGCCATGCCGTAGCGGGAGATGATTGCGGCACCTGTGATTTGCTGCGCGTCTACTTTGCCCAGGATGACTGGGCGAGACTCATACGCGATGCCGGTGCCGGCGAGATGCCCGGCTCGGCCGCTTCCGCACAATCAAGCCTCTCGCAACAAGGGTCGGATTCGCCGTCTCCGACGTCGGCAGGCGGCTCGACCAGCGCGGATAGGTTCACGCGAGGTATTTCAGATGCGTTTATCAGCCAGTTGCGCGATATGCTGGCCCGATTGGATGAGCTCGGTGTAGGCGTTCACGAAGAGCCACGTCTCTTGGACGCCGTGACGGAGGACGCGCGATTGTCGGTGCAATGGCGTTTGGCTTTCGCGTTGCGCCGTGAATATATTGCAGCCCAAAGCGCGGTATATCCGGGGCAATACCGTTTGGATGCCTCGTATTTGCTGGTGGCAGGCGCTCGTGTGGTGCGTGAGGCATTCGCCGCCGATCACGCGGATGATTCCGACCGGCCTATGTGTGTGGAGGCGTTGGGCTTGCCCCGGCTGCTGGTTGTGGATGATGTTCAAGACACCACGCTGGCCGGCATGCGCTTCTTGGAGGAGTTGGGGAATGCCGGCGTCAAGTTGGTGCTGGTCGGCAACCCGGATGAATCGGTGCAGACCTTCCGCGGATCGTATCCGGAATATCTGATGCGCCGTGCCGTGGAAGGGCGGCTGAAGGCCAAGGAAGAACAGCTGGTTGGCGGCAGTGCCGTCGCTGATCAGTCGCACATGACGATGGCTGATGTGATCGCGTCTCGTATTTCGCTGTCGATTCCCTCGCCGGAAGACGAGCCGCTGCCTCCGGCCGAGCGTCCCGGCAAGCTGACCGCCATACTGGGCGGAGTCGATGCAGCGAATTATCAGGCGGACGGCACGGTGACCGCCGGCCTGTACCGATCCTCACGTGAGGAGCTGGATGATGTGGTCTGGCGCATCAAGCGGGCGCATCTTGACCGGCATATTCGGTGGAACGACATGGCGGTCATCACCCACGACAATGCCGCCGTGCGGCTGTTCGGCGAACGACTGCGCCGAGATGGTGTACCGGTGCGGTATTCGTCGGTCACCCGTCCTTTGAAGGACGAGACTTTCGTGCAGGGATTGTTCGCGCTTGTGGAGCTTGCCCGATTGCGTGCCGAGGGGATGGCGGAATGCCAGATGACGTTGGCTTCCTGCGCGGCATATATAAGGACTAGAGTGGCCACGTTGATGAACGGCCCGTTGGTGAGTGCCGGGGCCAAACCCGGTCAGGGGCGTCCCGCAAGGCTTGCGCCGATCGAATCGGCCATGGGGTCGTTGGAGTCGCTGGCGCATCTCGCCACGGATGATGCCATGCTGACCTCTCTGACGACGGCATGGGAAACATTGCGTGAAACATACCATGAAACACGGCGTGAAACAGGTCGTGAAACATCCTCGTCAGTGGTTTCGACGTCAGCGGTTTCGTCGTCAGTGACTTCGTTGCCAGTGTCTGTCGAAATACTCGGTGAACCGTCCGGCGATGACTTGGCCTTTGGCGTTGACGCGCTGTACGTGATGCTTGCCATTGATGATGCCGCCGCGCCGGCGCAGGCTGCGCTCGCATCCATCCACGCGGTGCTCGGCAACGACCCTCAGGCCCGCGCTTTTGCGAACCTGTGGCATCTGGTGGGCAGCGTTGCTTCCGGCTTGGAGCGGCTGCCGGCAAGCCAGCGCGTACAGCCGCGCTATGCGCTGTCTGTTGCGTGGAACGCCACCGGTCTGGCACCGGTCTGGCAGCGTGCGGCATTATTCAACACGGCAGAGGGGCGTACGGCCAATGACCGGCTGGACGCGGCAATGCGCCTGTTCCAGTTCGCCGATGATTCCACCGCCAGTCGAGACATCACGTCATTCATGGCACAGGTTCGGGGCATGGAAGTGCAGGCCGATTCCTTGGCCCACATAGGACCGGTGGAAGACGCGGTGACATTGACCACGCCGGCAGGCGCGGCCGGACGCCACTGGGAATATGCGTGGATACCGGTGGTCCAGCAAGACGTGTGGCCGAACCTCGCCGGGCGCAACACCATGTTCGGTGGTGAAGACCTTGCCGAGCTCGTGCTGAGGGGAGCGCTTGAAGAAAGCGACAAAACCGGGCATGATCCGCGGTTCGCGGCTGTATTGTCGGGCGAGAAGAAGAGTTTCCTGGTCGCGCTGACCCGTGCACGGCGAATCATGATCAGCGCGGTATGGAACGACAGCATGAGCCCCTCGGACTTTCTCTTCGGGTATCTGCCGGAATACTATCCGCGCAACCGGCAACAGGCGCCTTTCACCACAGTGGGGGCACATGCGGGATTCGCCGAATATGATCTGGCCGGATTGGACGCCGACCCACGTGGGTTGGTCAGCGCCGCCCGCGCGGTTCTGGCCACTGCTCAACCGCAGCAGGCTGCCGCAAAGGACGCCGCGATTGCGTTGACACTCCTGTTAGAGCATGGTGTGCGCGCCGCAAATCCGCAGAGCTGGGCGTTTGTGGAATCGCCGGCCCAATCGGATAGCGCGTCATCTGGCGGTGCGTCATCTGGCGATGCCTCATCTGACAGTGCCTCATCCGACAGCGCGTCATCTGGTGGTGTACAGTCTGACGGTATCCAAACAGGGAAAGGCAAGACGGATGCGCAGGCCGCGCCCATGGTCACCTTATCTCCATCGGCGGTCGACAGCCTATGGGCGTGCCCGGTGTGCTGGATGCTGGAGAACCGGTTCGCCGGTCCTCGCCCCAGCTCCGTGGCCACCAGTTTCGGAACCCTCATCCATGCGGTTGCGCAGCAAGGCAGCGAGGAAGGGCTGGACCATCTTTCCCACAATGCCCAGGCGTTGGCCGCACTGGGCTTGGACTCCACGGCCGGCACGGAACGTCGCATCGAGGCTGTCTCGGCACGGCTTAATGCCATCTATCAGAGCAAACGTCCTGATCCGAATGCCATAGCCGACACCCGGAACCGCTATGAGGCCACCCGTAAGGACGAGTCCGCGGCGGATACCCTGCGCAACATCGCCGATTACTTTGTGCGCAGCGACGCCGATCCGGAAACGTATCTTGGCAAGAACTCCAGCAACTTCAGCATTGGCGCATTGGCCGGTGCCGAATGCGAACGGGAGTTTGCCGCACGATTCGATGTGCGTGACATACTCGACGCATACAATGCCGTGCCCGGCCTGCACCCAATCGGTCGGAACACGCTGGTCCGTCTGATGGGAGCACTGGTCGGAGGGTGGCCGGAAGGCATGGACGAGCATCTGACCGTGAGACTGTCCGGGCGCATCGACCGTATGGAAACCCGCGTACTCGCAGACGGCGGCGAATGCATTCGCCTCATTGACTACAAAACAGGCAGAACGCCCACGGTCAAACAGATTTTCAATGATTTGCAGCTCGTGTGCTATCAGCTTGGCCTCGTGTTCCCCGAAGACGGGCCGCGCGGTGCCAAGGCACTTGCCGCAATGCCGCATATCAGCCAAAGCGTGCTATTCCATGTCGGGCAGAATGCGGCACCAGCCAGAAGCTACGCTCCGGAAGGTGCCTTCCAGCCGCCGCTGTTCACTGATGGCTCGTTGAATGCCGAACCGTTCACGCCCCGATACTGGTATAAAGACCCCAACCGTTTCTTCGACATACCCGCCATAGATCCGGCTACTCCTCCCGAAGGTGTGAGTGCCGAAGCATGGGCGCAATTCGCCGCGCTCGCCGGTACGCAGACGTTATGGTCGCTGACCATGATCGCCCGCGTATTCTATGCCGCGGCGGCCAGCAGATCAGCCATCATCGAGGCCCATCCGCAAGACACCCATATCGGATTCTGCCGTATGAAGAACGTCTGCCCTGCCTGTGCAGGCCAGATCGACACGATTTTCGAAACGAGGCAAGCATGAGCACGTTCACTCCCAGTGCGGAACAGGCCGCCATCATCGATGCGCCAGTCGATGCTGACGTATTGGTGGTTGCCGGTGCCGGTTCCGGCAAAACCTTTACGATGACCCAACGCATCATCGCGCTTATCAATCGAGGTGTGGCACCTGAACGCATCCTTGGCCTGACCTTCACACGCAAGGCCGCAGGCGAACTGCTGGAACGCGTCTCCGCCGCAGTGGCCGGTGATATGGCGGGCTCTACGACCGCCACGGTGTCTGATCGGGCATTCCTCAAGCCGGCCATTTTCACGTATGACGCCTTCTTCCAGACCATCGTGCGCCAATATGGACTGCTTGTCGGATTCGATCAGAACACGCAACCATTGAGCGCAGCCGGAGCGCTTCAACTGGCCACCGAAGTCATCGACAGTCACATGGATCTGGCGTTCAGTGAGGATTTTGGCGCCTTCTCCAGTTTGGCGAACCGTGTTCTGGCGTTGTCGGATGCCATTGGCAGTGCCATGATCGGTGCCGGCTGCACCAGCTTCGATGATGCGATCAATCGAGTACGGCAATGGGATTCGGCATTCATCAATCGATTGCAACAAGCCGTTGCAGACGAACCCATGCCCGAGGACGAGCCGAAAATCCCCAAGATCAAACGACTGAAGAAAGATACCGACGCCAGCTGGCAAGCCAAGCTCGATGACCGTGCCGAACATTTGCACGCCCGCTGCACCTATCATTGCGGTGCGCTGCTGGAGACCACACGCAAACGCGATATTCTGCTCCAGCTGGTGGAGGCCTATGCCCAAGCCAAGCGGGAACGCAATATGGCCGAATTCTCCGACTTCACCATTGCCGCGTATCAGCTTATCGAGCGCTTCCCCTCCATCGGAGAGCGTACGCGCCGCAGGTACAGCCACGTGCTGCTCGACGAATATCAGGACACCTCCACCACGCAGGCCGCTCTGCTGGCAGCACTGTTCCACGTGGATGCGTCACAGAGGTCCGCCGTCAACGCGGTGGGTGATCCGTTCCAGTCGATTTACGCATGGCGTGGTGCCAGCCCTGGTGCATTCCGTATGTTCCAGCAAGATTTCCACCTGTCTGCCGGATACAAGCCATTCCCGCTGTCCGTCACCAGGCGAAACAGCCGTATAGTGCTCGAAGCCGCCAATAATCTCACGCTGCCGTTGCGCTCCAATCCGTCGCGTCCTTCCAGCTCATTGATGCGTGAGGTCGATGTCTCATCGCTCGACCCCATGCCTGATGCCCCCGAAGGAACATTGGGAGTACTGGGCTTCGCCACGGCCGGGCAGGAGATCGACGCCGTAGTGCGTTTCTGCAAGACGGCCATCGCACGGCACCGTTCCGCAGCCGAACAACAGGAACAGATGCCGGGCGAACAGAAAGCGCCGGTCGCCGTGCTGTTTCGGTCCAAATCACATATGCCCGAATATCAGGCGGCATTGGAACAGGCCGGATTGACCACATTCGTGGTCGGCTATTCCGCGCTGTTGGAACGTCCGGAAATCCGCGATCTGATGGCGTTGCTGCACGTGGCCGCCGACCACACCGATACGGGATCGCTGATGCGCTTGCTGGCCACGCCACGATTCACCATGTCCGCAGCGGATTTGACCATGTTGGCCCGTTTTGCTGAAGAACAGAACACGGAACAACGCTTCCAAGCATTGGTGCAGGCCGGCCTTGCCCAACCGGATACACCAGCGAATGAATGGGCGGCTGTGGTGCGTGAGTACCGCGATCAGGTGGCCAATGCGGTATTCCTGCCAGACGTATTGCTACGCGGCGACCTGGTAAAACTGCTTGAACGGTTGAGCGCACACGGGCGCAACGCCATAACCCGGGCCGCGGTGATGCTCCGTCAGGTGCATGATGCCGTCGGGCGGCCACTGGGCGACGTGATTCGCGCCGGCATAGAAGCGTTGGATCTTGACATCGACACCGTATTGGCCGGTGTGCTGCATAATCCGCAGCACCGCGCCAATCCCGCTTTGGCGCATATGCCTATGGATGCGATTGTGGATTTGGTGGATACGTACACGCAAGAGATTGCCGCTGAGCAAACTCCCTCGTTGCATGGGTTCATCACATGGGTGGATCATCTGGCTTCGGTGGAGGATGAAGCCGCCAGTCTCCCTGACGCTCCGGTGGATGTGGAACTGATGACCGTACACCAGTCCAAAGGGTTGGAATGGGATGCCGTTGCGGTAGTGGGGCTTACCGCCGTCGGATTCCCCAGCAATCAGGGCGACCATCTCAAGATCGTGCTGGACGAGCACCATACGGGAGGCACCGAGCAAGGTCACTGGACCGCACCCGAATATCATGAGACCGCCGACTCCTGGCTCACCAACCCCACCGCCGTACCCGTGCCTATGCGTGCCGATGCCGGCATTCTGCCGCGATTCCCCCATGATGCCGATGTGGAAGCCGACCCCATCGCATCATTGGCGGCTTTGGATGATGTGGAGCTTATCGATGATGAAGTGTTCGGCTCCATGCGCGAATTCGGCGATGGCGTGGAAGAAGTGGATGCATCCGGCTGGTATTTGACGCAGGCGGAGGAATATGGGCGCCGGCTGCATGCCGACGAACGTCGATTGATGTATGTGGCGCTTACCCGTGCGCGAGAAGATGTCCTGATGACCTATTGCGCCTATACGGGCGAATCCGGGCGGGACCCGTCAGTGGTGCCCAAAGGCTCTCGCGCCGCTCAGCCATCCAATTTCTGGCTTGAAGTGCATGACGCGCTCCAAGCCCGTGAACATGCGATATCGGCTCAGGACTGTGTGGAACGGCTGCAAGCCGCCAATGCCGGGAAGCCCATGCTGATCTCGGCGCAAGGCGAAGCGATTGCCACTCCCGAAGGGTTCTTTATCGGAGAGCATGCCGCGGCATACGGTGACGCCGTGGTGGGGGAGGCATGGCAAACGCCGATTACGCAGACGGATGCCGCTGTCGAATTGCCGTGGCCGGCTACCCTCAGCGACGCAGTGCATGAACAGCTGTCACGTGGCATCGATGTTATCGCCGCAGATTCCTCGTCACTTGAGCAGCACCAAGACGCCGGTCCACTGCTGCAACGGGCGCAATTGCTGGTGGACGACGCCGATTTGATGGCCGATGCCGCCAGCGGCCAGTCGCTTGATGAGGCAGTCAAAGCCAAGGCGCAACGCATTCTGGCCGTCGGACGTCAGAACGTGACAAGCCTGCAAGCCCGCGTAGGTGGCATGAGCGAACGGGAGGAGCGCCTCTACTGGCGTAGCATTATCCGTCCGATTCCACGAATATCGTCTCCGGCGGCCGAAGCCGGCACGCAGTTCCATGCGTGGGCTGAGCAATTCATCAATGCCGGTAAGCCGGATGAAGCGGTACTGGCATATGAAGCCGAATCAAGTATGCCGCATACAGGTCAGGATGCGGGATTCGTTTCCCGGGAAGCCATGTTGGCCGATTTGGCCGAACGGGAGCGGCAATGCCGCAAGCCATCCACACGGCAGCCCGCTGTCCCACAGCCCACGGCTCAACAATCCGCATCCGCCGTATCCGCCGCCTCCGCCACTTCCATAAGTAGCGACAATGCCACCGAGTCCAAGCTGGTGGCGTGGCAGCGCAGACTGGCCGAATCATCGTGGGCCAAGCGCATCCCGGCGTGGACGGAGCGTGCCATTGTCGTGGACGTGCCGGGCGTGGGCCTAGTCAATGGCAAACTCGATGCGGTATTCATCGGTGGACTTGACCCGTCCAGCACCACCGCACGCTTTACCGTGGTCGACTGGAAAACCGGTCGTCGGCCCACCAAGCCAGACGACATCACCCGCAAACTTGCCCAGCTCGACATGTACCGACTGCTGCTGGCAGCGGTCGAAGGTGTGGAATTGGACAGTATCGACGCCACTCTCTACTATGTCAGTGAGCCCGACGAGGGCTTGCGCGAGCTTCACGCCCGTGCGAAAACCAAACAGGAAATCCTTACCGAGTTGAGCTCCGGCATTCCCGAACAATCTGACAACGACTGAGCCCAAAGGCTCATGACCTGTACAGCATCGGACGGCCTTCACCGGTGGAGAGACCTTATGCATCGCAAGGCATCTCCGACGATGAGGACGACTGGCCACGTACCGGTCCGCGGTTGAAACGCACCGCGTGACGTTGCTGGGGAACCGCTACCCTCGGATGGCACGTGTGGGCGGGCGCACGTGCCGGACAACGCACCAGTAAGGAGTTATTGTGTCCACGACTCGCGCGGTTTCGAAGTCGTCCGCTGCCCACTCGCCCTATCAGCGCCTGTTCATGCTGCCCGGAGCCAAGGCGTTCTGCCTGTCCGGTGCGGTGGCACGATTGCCGATTTCCATGATGAGTCTCGGCATCGTTCTGGCGCTCAACCATCTCTACGACAATTGGACCATCGCCGGCACCATGAGCGCCGCCTATGTGCTGGCCATGAGCTGCGTCACCCCGTTCTACGCCCGCGCCTTCGACCGTTTCGGCCAAGCCCGCGTGGGCCGGCTTGCGCTCGCCGTGCAGATCGTGGCCATGCTCGCCTTCGCCTTCGCGGCGTTGGTGCGCGTGCCGATTCCGCTGCTGTTCGCTTTGGCCATCATCATGGGTCTGACGCAGTTCTCATTCGGCGCATTGGTCCGAACCCGTTGGTCCTATGCGTTGCGCGGTGTGGAAGATGGCGAACAGCTGCTCAACACGGCCTACGCCATGGAAGCCGCCGTTGACGAGATCGTCTTTATTCTGGGGCCGATTCTGGCGGCTTGGCTGGCCACCTCCGTGCATCCGGTATCCCAACTGTTCGTGCCCACCGTGGCATGCGGCATCGGCGGCACCATATTCTTCTCGCTGAAATCCACCCAGCCGCCGGTCATCGTGGAACAGGTCAGCGTGGCCGCGCACGATGACGGCAGCCCCGCTGCAAGCGAAGATGCCGACCAGCTGACCCTGCGCCAACTCAAACGCAGCGGTGCCAAGCCCAAGAGTGTATTGCTCTATGCCGGCGTACTGCCGTTGCTCGCCGTGTTCATCGTGTTCAATATGAGCTTCACGTCCTTCGACGTGTCCATTACCGCCACCATGAAATCCATGGGACTTGAGCCCTTCCTCGGTCTGCAATTGGCGATGTTCGCGGTCGGCTCGTGCATCGGCGCGCTGGTGTTCGGCTCTTGCCAACTCAAAGGCTCCCATTGGGCGCATATGGTGATGTTCCTGTCGCTGCTGACCGTCGGCTACGTGTTCTTCCGGCTGTCAATGGACAATCTCATCCTGCTGGGCGTCTTCGAAATCCTCGCCGGCCTGACCGTCTCGCCGACGTTCGCCACCGGCAACCTCATCGTCAAGGATCTGGTGCCGGCGGAATCCCTGACCGAAGGACTGAGCTGGGTAACCACCGCAGGCACGGTCGGCACGTCGATCGGCTCGTCCGTGGCCGGCATTGTGCTTGACGCCTCCAACCCTCATGTGGGCATGATGCTGCCATTCATCTTCACGCTGGCGTCCGTGCCATTGGCGTTGGCCGGATGGGCCTTGGCCAAGCGGCGTGGGTGAAACGGGATCGGGCTACGCCCGATGGATGGTTGGCGGCTTCGCCGGGGTCTCTCCCTCAGTCCGCTTCGCGTCCAGCTCGAACGCAATTAATGATGGCTTTCAGCCAACTGAATTATTGCTCACTGTCGTTCGCCCTCACCTAAAAACGCCTCCGGCGTTTTCTTCACGGTTCGGCTCATCAGAGGGAGCTCGACTTCACGGTTCGGCTCGTCAGAGGGAGCTTGATTCTGTGGACGGGGTATTGGCGTGAGGGCTTGGCGGTGATAGGCTGATTGCCGATTGGAAAACGTCCCGGGTACATTGCCGGGCAGGTACGGGTAGACAGGGAAGAAGACATGATCAAGGTTTCGGTGGTCGGAGCAAAGGGCCGCATGGGCTCGCACGTGGTCGAAGCGGTGAACAACGCCGAGGATACGCAGCTGGCGCTCGCATTGGATGCCGGCGACGACCTGACCCAGATCACCACCGACAACACCGATGTGGTCGTCGAATTCACCGTGCCGTCCGTCAGCCTGAACAACGTGCTGACCCTGATCGGCCAAGGCGTGGACGTGGTGGTCGGCACCACCGGCTGGACCGACGAGAAACTCGCCCAGGTCAAATCCGCCATCGCCAACGGTCCGAAGCCCGAAACCCAGAAGGTCTTCATCGCACCTAACTTCGCGATCTCCGCCGTACTGGCCGACTACTTTGCCACCAAGGCCGCGAAATACTTCGAATCCGCCGAAGTCATCGAACTGCACCACCCCACCAAGGTGGACGCCCCCTCCGGCACTGCCATCCACACCGCCCACGGCATCGCCGAAGCGCGCAAGGCCGCAGGACTCGCCCCCGTGCCGGACGCCACCGAAACCGATGGCGGCTCACGCGGCCAGGTGGTCGACGGCATCCACGTGCACGCCGTGCGTCTGCGCGGCCTCAACGCCCACGAGGAAGTGCTCTTCGGCAACGCCGGCGAGCAGCTGACCATTCGGGCCGACAGCTTCGACCGCACCAGCTTCATGCCCGGCGTCCTGCTTGCCGTGCGCAAGCTCGCCGGCGACGCTCCGGCTGGCCTGACCATCGGCCTCGACCACTTCCTCGACCTGTAATCGACCCGCAGTCGACCAGTAGTTGCCCCCGCATTTCAGGCAGGGAAGCGCGCCGGGACGCGCATCACGGCATTGCCACCGGCTCCGGCCATAATGCCACGCATTCAGCAACAATCAAGGTACGTAGTATAAGAGTCCACAATGGGAAGTACGGTAAACACTATGAGCGAGCATGACATGCACCTTCTTGATTCAGCACCTTTCGGCCGCATTCTGCCGGCTATGGTCACCCCGATGAAATCCGACGGCAGCGTCGATTTCGCCGCCGCGCAGAAGCTCGCCAAATACCTCGTCGCCGATGGCGCGGATGGTCTGGTGGTCAATGGCACCACCGGCGAATCGCCCGTCACCCATATGGATGAGAAGGTCGAGCTGGTCAGGGCCGTCAAGGAGGTCGTCGACGTTCCGGTGATTTCCGGCGCCGGCTCCAACGACACCGCACACACCGTGCGTATGGTCGAACAGACTCAGGAAGCGGGTGCCGACGCGGTGCTCGTCGTCATGCCTTACTATTCCCGCCCCTCGCAGGACGGTATCGTCGGCCACTACAAGGCCGTCGACGAATCCGCCGAAAAGCCGATCATCGTCTACGATGTTCCCGGCCGTACCGGCTTGAAGGTCAAGGTCGGAACCTACGACCGACTGGCCGAACTTGAACACGTCAAGGCTGTCAAGGACGCCACCGGCGATCTTGCAGCCGCAGTGGAGAAGCAGCAGCGCACCGGCCTCGCCTGGTATTCCGGCGATGACGGCCTGTTCCTGCCGTTCCTCTCCATCGGTGCCGTCGGCATCATTTCGGTGATCGCCCACGTCGCCTCCAACCCCATGCAGCAGCTTGTCCAGGCATTCGATCGCGGCGATATCACTACCGCCCGTCGCCTCGCCAACCAGCTCGCCCCCCTTGTCCACGCGTTGAATGGCGACGGCTATCAGGCCGTCATGGCCAAGGCTGCGCTCAAGGTCAAGGGCGTTATCCCCTCCACCACCATGCGTCTGCCGAACATCGGTCCCGACGCCACTCAGCTTGACAAGGCTGAAGAGGGCATGCGCGCTGCCGGACTGCTGTAAGCCCGAAACGCTGCATACGGGTTGCCAGCCCGCCGCCCCTGCATGACAGAGCAGAGGCACCACAACAGAAATCCCAAAAAGGTTATGGCACAAGAACAAAAGAAAACAAGCAAGAACACGAATTCTCGCCGTCGCGGTTCCGCGCGCGGCCGCAACTCCAACGGATCCAACAGCCGTACGCCGTCCCGTAAGATCAACGCCACCCGGCAGGCCACCGCACCCCAGCAGGATGCCGTGCTGATCGCCCCGCCGAAGTACCGCAAGGGCTCCATGCGCATCACGCCGCTCGGCGGCTTGGGTGAAATCGGCCGCAACATGAACGTGATCGAATACAACGGTCACCTGCTGCTCATCGACTGCGGCGTGCTCTTCCCCGAGGAGGAGCAGCCGGGCGTGGATCTCATCCTGCCCGATTTCAGCTACATCAAGAACCGTCTCGACAAGGTCGACGCCCTGGTGCTCACCCACGGCCACGAGGACCACATCGGCGGCGTGCCCTACCTGCTCAAGCTGCGCCCGGACATCCCGCTGATCGGCTCCAAGCTGACCCTCGCCTTCGTGGACGCCAAGTGCAAGGAACACCACCAGAACCCCACCAAGGTTGAGGTTGCCGGCCGTGAGAAGCTCAAGGTGGGTCCCTTCGACCTCGAATTCGTCAACGTCACCCACTCCATCCCGGACGCCCTGGCCGTCTATGTCAAGACCCCGGCCGGCTCCCTGATCGACACGGGCGATATCAAGCTCGACCAGCTGCCGCTCGACCACCGCATCACCGACCTCGTCGAATTCGGCAAGATCGGCGAAAAGGGCGTGGACCTGCTGATGATGGACTCCACCAACGCCGAGGTGCCCGGCTTCGTCAAGCCCGAGACCTCCATCGGCCCGGCCCTTGACCAAGCGTTCGCCCAGGCCACCCGCAAAATCATCGTCGCCAGCTTCTCCTCCCACGTGCACCGTGTGCAGCAGGTGGTGGACGCCGCCCACAAGTACGGCCGCAAGGTCGTGTTCGTCGGCCGTTCGATGGTGCGCAACATGTCCATCGCCGCCGACCTCGGCTACCTGCACATCCCCGAAGGCACCGTCGTGGACCTGAAGCAGGCCAACGACATTCAGGACGACAAGCTCGTCTTCATGTGCACCGGCTCCCAGGGCGAACCGATGGCCGCACTCGGCCGCATCGCCGACGGCAACCACCGCGATATCCACATCAACGAGTTCGACACCGTGATTCTCGCCAGCTCCCTGATTCCAGGCAATGAGCACGGCGTCTACAAGGTGATCAACAAGCTCGTGCAGCTCGGCGCCAAGGTCGTCAACCGCGACAACGCCGCCGTGCACGTGTCCGGCCACTGCAACGAGGGCGAGCTGCTGTACATGTACAACATCGTCAAGCCCAAGTGCGCCATGCCGATCCACGGCGAAAACCGCCATCTGGTGGCCAACGGCCTGATCGCCGTCAAGACCGGCGTGGACCCGCAGAACGTGGTTTTGGCCGAAGACGGCGATGTGGTCGACCTGTACCACGGCAGGGCCGCGGTCGTCGGCTCCGTGCCGTGTGGTTACGTGTACGTCGATGGCGATTCCGTCGGCGAGCTGACCGATGACGAGCTGGAAAAGCGCCGCATTCTCGGCACCGAGGGCTTCGTCTCCGCGTTCGTGGTGGTCGACACCGACAATCACGAGGTCGTCACCGGCCCGAAGATCTACCTGAATGCCGTGGCCGAGGACGAAAGCGAGTTCGACAAGGTTCGTCACCAGATCGTCGAACAGCTCAACGACCAGATGATGCAGGGCACGCGCGACACCTACAAGCTGCAGCAGACCATGCGCCGCACGCTCGGCAGCTGGGTTGCGCGCCAGCTGCACCGCAAGCCGATGATCGTGCCCGTCGTGGCCGACATCGCCCAGGACGTCGAAACCGTAGAAACCAAGTAGTCCGGATTATCCAGGGACGACCGTAAGGAGTAATTGAAGTCATGCCCGGTTCTAATCTCACTCGTATTGAAGCCGAAGAACGTAAGGCCGTTATCGAAGCGCCGATTCACTATCACGTCGACCTTGACCTGACGGTCGGCGCGAAGAACTTCGGTTCCAAGTCGTTCATCTGCTTCAACGCGAAGCCTGGTTCGTCGACCTTCCTCGACCTGATCGCCGACGAAGTGACCTCCATCGACCTCAACGGCAAGTCCCTGGACCCGGCCGTGGCCTTCCAAGACAACCGCATCGAACTGACCGACCTCAAGGAGAAGAACGAGGTCACCGTCGAAGCCAGGTGCCGTTACTCCAACACCGGCGAGGGCCTGCACCGCTCGGTCGACCCGTCCGATGGCAACATCTACCTGTACTCCCAGTTCGAGGTGCCGGACGCTCGCCGCGTCTACGCCGTGTTCGACCAGCCTGACCTGAAGGCCACCTTCGACTTCAAGGTGCTCGCTCCCGCCAGCTGGATCGTCACCTCCAACATGCCGGTTGCCACCATCGAGGACGATCCGCGCGAAACCCTCGACGGCACCCTCGGCGACAAGCCGAACGAAAGCACCCGTCTGTGGGACTTCGAGCCGACCCCGGTGATGAGCTCCTACCTGACCGCCATCTGCGCCGGCCCGTACGCCGAATGGCACACCGAATACCTGAACGAAGACGGCCGTACCGTGCCAATGGCCCAGTACTGCCGACAGTCGTTGGCCAAGGCCTTCGCGAAGGACGTCGACTACCTGTTCGACATCACCAAGAAGGGCTTCGCGTTCTACGCCAAGACCTGGGGCGTGCCCTACCCGTACGCCAAGTTCGACCAGATCTACGTGCCCGAATACAACGCGGGCGCCATGGAGAACATCGGCATGGTCACCATCCGCGACTCCTACGTGTTCGAATCCAAGGTGACCGACGCGCTGGCCGAGCGCCGCGTGGTGACCGTGCTGCACGAGCTTGCGCACATGTGGTTCGGCGACTATGTGACCATGAAGTGGTGGAACGACCTGTGGCTCAACGAGTCCTTCGCTGAATTCACCTCCACGCTGGCCACTGCCGAAGCCACCGAATGGCATGACGCTTGGGCCACTTTCTGCTCCGGCGAGAAGAGCTGGGCGCTGCGCCAGGATCAGCTGCCCACCACGCACCCGATCGTCGCGCCGATCAACGACCTCAACGACACTTACGTCAACTTTGACGGCATCACCTACGCCAAGGGCGCCTCCGTGCTGAAGCAGCTGGCATTCTACGTGGGCCGCACGCAGTTCTTCGAAGGTATCCACAACTACCTGAACCGTCACGCCTACTCCAACGCCACCCTGGCCGACCTGCTGAGCGAACTGGAAAAGACCTCCGGCCGCGATCTCAAGGCCTGGAGCGCCAAGTGGCTGGAGGAATCCGGCATCAACACGATCGCCACTGGCCTGACCGTAAACGCGGACGGCACCATCGCCGAACTGAAGCTCACCCAGAGCGCGCCGGCCGAACACCCGGTGCTGCGCCCGCATCGCCTGGCCGTCGGCTTCTACAACGAAGACGCCGCAACCGGCAAGATCGTGCGCACCGAGCAGTTCGAACTCGATGTAGATGGCGAAACCACCATCGTCGAGGCCGCAGCCGGCAAGCCGCGCCCGGCATTCGTGCTGGTCAACGACGATGACCTGACCTACACCAAGATTCGTTTCGACGCCGAATCCCAGGCATTCGCCGAAGCCAACCTGCATCGTTTCGATGATGCCCTGGCCCGCGCCGTGACCTGGCTCGCCTTCTGGGATATGACCCGTGACGGCGAATTCCCGGCCGAACGCTTCGTGGACATGACCCTGCGTCTTCTGGCCACGGAAACCGAATCCACCACCTTCCGTTACGCGCTGGCCTGCATGAGCACCACCGCCCACCACTACGTGGCGCCCGCCCGCCGCGACGATGTGCTGCGCCACGTGGCCGCCGAACTGTGGACTCTGGCCAACGCCGCCGAAGCCGGCTCGGACACCCAGTTCCAGCTCGTCACCGCCTACTTGGGCTACGGTGAGGAGGGCGACGCCGCATTCGCCGCCAACGCACACGGTCTGCTGGACGGCACCGTGCGTCTTGAAGGCCTCGAAATCGACAACAACTTCACGTGGACCATCGTCCAAGCGCTCACCTCCGTCAACGAGATGACCAACGACGACGTGGACGCGCAGCTCGCCAAGAAGGAGACCACGGAAAACCGCGAGTTCGCCTACGGCGCCCGTGCCTCCATGGCCACCGCTGAGGCCAAGGAATGGGCTTGGGATCAGGCGCTCCACAACGACGAGCTGACCAACTCCCAGCTCGAGGCCGTGGCCCGTGGCTTCTCCGCCACCCCGCGCTCCGATCTGGCCGAGCCGTTCGCCGCCAAGTACTTCGAGACTGTGGACTGGGTCTGGGCCAACAAGACCTACCACATGGCCGACGCCCTGCTCAACGGCCTGTACCCGGGCTACGCCGATCCCGCCACGCTGGTCAAGCTCGGTGACGCCTGGCTGGACGAGCACATTGCCGCCGACAATGCCCTGAAGCGTCTGATCGTCGAAAACGTGGCATCCTCCCACCGCACCCTCAAGGTTCGCGAATACAACGAAGCGCTCTGATTTCCTTCTGGCTCCCCTCGGGCGCGAGGGGAGCTGTCGCCTCAGGCGACTGAGGGGAGTCGCTTCCGCGAGAAGCTACGTCCACATTCCAACATAAAACCCGCAACCAATCCTCAACAGCGTATTCTCGCTCAAGGCCGGCAATATGCCGGTCGATGAGCGACAAGGATACGGGGAATGATTGCGGGCTTTTCCATAACTTCATTACTGCTGATTCTGTTGGCCGGAATCGGCGCAGGATTCGTGGGCTATGCGGTAGGCGCATCGTCACTGGTCTCATACCCGGCCCTGCTCGCGTTCGGCATTCCGCCTGTATTGGCAAACGCTTCTAACACCGTTGGCGTGGTCGGCACGGGCATCGGTGGCGTGATGGGTGCGCGCAAAGAACTCAAAGGCCAAGCGGTACGCTCCATTACGTATGTGGTCATCGGCGCATTCGGCGGGGTGGCCGGTGCGTTTCTGTTGCTCAAACTCGACCCGAGTGTCTTTGAATTTGCCGCACCAGTGCTGATTTTGCTGAGCTCGCTGATCATCGCCATCAATCCGCGCGGCCGCATGCAGGCCAAGCAAGCCGCCGCGGATGCCACCGCGCAACTCAAGCACATCGAAGCCACTGAAGCCACTGAAGCCACTGAAGCCGCCAAGCGCGCAACCACCCCTACCGCACCTCACCGCCCGCCGGAACAACTCGTGCAGCCCATGAGTCAGGATTCCTGGTGGGTATGGCTGGGCGTAGCGGCGGTCGCCATCTACTCCGGCTACTTCGGCGCGGGCGCCGGTACCTTGGCTCTCGCCGTGCTTGATGCCGCCAAAATCGGCCCATTCCACAAGATCAATGCATTGAAAACCCTGATCGGCACAGGCGCGAACATCAGCGCCTCAGTGGTATTCATCATCCAAGGCGCGGTCGATTGGCCGGCCGCCATCATGCTGTGCATCGGATGCTTCATCGGCGGGTACATCGCCCCGCCCATCACCCGCAAGATTCCCGCAAACATCATGCGCGCCGCCGCCGTAATCGCCGGCATCATTCTCACCATCAATCTGGGACTCAAAACCTATTGATTCGTGCCTTACACTGATGCAGTGAAGCATACAGCATGGCCGCCAACCGCAGCGTGAAGGAATGATATGAACAGCCAATGGCGCGCAGTACGATTCAACGGCGAATTTCGCGACTACCAGCAACGCATTCTGGACTATGCCGACCAATATTTCGCCGACGGCCACGTGCATATCGTCGCGCCCCCCGGGCAGCGGCAAAACCATTCTTGGCCTCGAACTGATTCGTAGACGGGGTGAGGCCGCACTCGTACTGTCGCCCACCATTGCCATTGCCGACCAATGGATTGATCGGTTCAATACCGATTTCCAGACGAACGATACGGCATCCATCCCAACTTCCTCAGACCTGCACCATCTGAAAACACTGACCTCGGTGACCTATCAGGCATTGCATGCGGCGGTCAATGGAACGGAGCCCGAATCCTCGCAGCAGCCCGAGCCCGCACGGCGGAAAGCCCTCGCCGATTTGGTAAACGCCATCAGCCACTCCGGAATCCGCACGATTTGCTTAGACGAGGCCCACCATCTGCGCCGCGAGTGGCAAAAAGTTCTGGAAGCGTTCGTACAAGCCCTGCGCACTGACCCACGTACCGCGAACAACGTTATGATCATCGCGTTGACCGCCACGCCGCCGTATGGCGCGAAACCGGCGGAATGGGAGCGGTACATTTCGCTGTGCGACGAGATTGACGAGGAGATCGCCATTCCCGAGCTGGTCAAGCAAGGCAATCTGTGCCCGCATCAGGATTTTGTGATGCTCAACTACCCGACCCCTGCAGAAACCGCTGTGATCAAGCGTTACCGTCTCAAGGTCGGCAAGGCCATACGCGCCATTATCGAGGGCGACCTGTTCGAGCGGATCATCACTGCGGCAGGCATTGACATCACCGGCCGCCAGCCGCAAGTGCCACCGAGCGTGTATGACTATCCCAACGAATACCGGGCCCTTATGATTCTGATGAGCAAACGTCGGGATATGACGGTGCCCAAACGGCTGCGTCGATTGGTCACGGTGAAGCGTGCTCTGCCCGAATACCGTGTGCAGTATGCCCAGCAGGCACTCCAATTCGTTATCCATACGGGTTTGTGGGTGATGCCATTGCGGCTGTTGAATGCTGATTTCCGGTCCTAGAGCAGATTCCGTGGCGGTTTTTTGCCGAGTCGGGTCCTAGGGTGGAGCACAACGACTACGATGGTGCGGGTAACGCGATACAAGGAGTGGAACTTCATATGCCGAAGATGTTTGGAACCGATGGTGTTCGAGGACTGGCCAATAGGGATTTGACTGCACGACTGGCGCTCGACCTGGGCGACGCCGCCGTGCGTGTGCTCGGCGACGCCGGCACCCAAGACGATCAGCCTGAGGGGCGCCGCCGCGCGCTCGTGGGTCGTGACACCCGTGTGTCCGGCGATTTTCTGGCTTCCGCCCTGTCCGCGGGCATGGCCGCCGGCGGCTTCGACGTGATCGACGCAGGCATCATCCCGACCCCGGGCATCGCGTTCCTGACCAGCGTGCTCAACGTTGAGATGGGTGCCGTGATTTCCGCCTCCCACAACCCGATGCCCGACAACGGCATCAAGTTCTTCGCACGCGGCGGCTTCAAGCTGCCCGACCAGAAGGAAGACGACATCGAGGCCGTGCTCGGCCAGGACTGGGACCGCCCGACCGGTGCCGGCGTGGGCCGCGTGAGCCACGACCAGACCACCGCCACCAACCTGTACATCGATCATCTGGTGGCCACCATCGCTCCGCTGAACGATGACAAAACCCAGCCCAAGCCGCTCAAGGGACTGAAGATCGTGGCCGACTGCGCCAACGGCGCCACCTCCGTGGTGGCTCCCGAAGCCCTGCGCCGTGCCGGTGCGGATGTAATCGTGATCAACGCCTCGCCGGACGGCTACAACATCAACAAGAACGCCGGTTCCACCCACCCCGAGCAGCTGCAGGCCATGGTCAAGGCCACCGATGCCGTGATGGGCGTGGCCTTCGACGGCGACGCCGACCGTTGTCTCGCCGTGGACGAAGACGGCAACATGATCAACGGCGACCAGATCATGGGCATTCTGGCCCGCGCCAAGCAGCGCGAAGGCAAGCTCAACCACGACACCCTCGTGGTCACCGTGATGAGCAACCTCGGTCTGAAGCTCGCCCTGAAAGATATGGGCATCAAGACCGTGGAAACCGCCGTGGGCGATCGTTACGTGCTTGAGGAAATGCTCAAGGGCGATTACTCGCTCGGCGGCGAGCAGTCCGGCCACGTGATCAACCGCGAATTCGCCACCACCGGCGACGGCACCCTGACCGCACTGACCCTGTGCAACGAGGTCGTCAAGTCCGGCAAGAGCCTGAAGGAGCTCGCCGCCGACTTCCCGCAGCTGCCGCAGACCCTCATCAACGTGCCGAACGTGGACAAGAAGGCCGCCTCCACCAACAAGCGCATCCAGGATGCCGTGGCCCGTGAGGAGGAACTGCTGGGAGACACCGGCCGTGTGCTGCTGCGCCCCTCCGGCACCGAACCGCTCGTGCGCGTGATGGCCGAGGCCGCCACCCAAGCCTACGCCGACGAAGTCTGCACCCGCCTCGCCAAGATCGTCGCCGAAGAACTCGCGCTGTAGCACCCTTCCCTAAGGAAAAAACAATGTTTGGAAAGAACGCCAAAGTCGACCTCGAACTCAACCGTGATGTCGAACAACTCATCAAAACCGGCGGCAAGGAGAAGCTCCTGCCCATCGTGCAGGCCGGCGAACCGGTGTTGCGCCAACGGACAGTGGCCTATAATGGCCAGCTTTCCAAGCGTACGCTCGCCAAACTCATCGATACGATGCACACCACCATGCTGGAGGCACCCGGCGTGGGGCTCGCCGCCACCCAGATCGGCTTGGGGCTCGCGCTCGCCGTGGTCGAAGACCACGTGCGCGACGACGAGGATGATCCGCGCGAAATCGCGGAATTCCCCTTCCACGTGATCATCAACCCGAGCTACAAACCCACCAGCGACAAAACCGCCTCGTTCTACGAAGGCTGCCTGAGCTTCGACGGATACCAAGCCGTGCGCAAGCGTTGGCTCGACATCACCGCCGAATGGGATGATGAAGACGGCAAACACCACAGCGAGCCGCTGCACGGCTGGCCCGCACGCATCTTCCAGCACGAAACCGATCATTTGAGCGGCGAGTTGTATATCGATCGCGCCGAAATCCGTTCGCTGACCACCAACGAGAACCTCGAGGACTACTGGTGCGAAGACCCGGTGCCCACCGAGGCCGCCGAAGAACTCGGCTTCGCACTATGATCGACCGCACATGGCTGGACGCCGCCAAGGGAGACATTCCCCAATGGGCGGCGTCCATGCCCAAGGACGCCGATGGCACCACCATCGACTGGGACTGGGTGCGTTCTCTGGACCTGGCGCATGGCGTCGGCACAATACCGGAATCCACCCCACAGTCCATCCACGACGCATTGAAGGCCGACTACGCCACACGCGAGCGTCTGGAATCGATCATCGCCCAATGCAACAGCGCATTCATGACCGATTTCGACCGGTTCATCGGCTCCTATCGTCTGCCTCGCGCGCTCGCCTACGCCAATCGTCGGCTCAACGACAACATCAACACGCTGTTGCATCTGGGCGAACAGCAACACCTATGGGTGGTCAGTCGCGAACGGCGGGGGAGGGCCACCATTGCCGTGCTCAAGCCGTACTCCGGCAGCGGCCCGTCGAACGATGACCAAGGCATGCTGAATCTGAGCGGTGAAACCGGTGACGCATCTGCCGGAAACACTGCTGCCGAAAACAGCGATGTCAAGTTCCCCACAACAGTCGCCTTGGACGATATCCAAGACCGTACGGCGGCGATTCTTGACGCACGCGCCGAACGACGTAAGGCCCAGCGCTTCCAGAAGCGTGCGGGCGATGCGGCGATGGCCCGCGCCAATCTCTCCGGCGCGACTTCGCCGGGTGGTGCCGCTCTGCCGGGTGGTGCCGCCGCGTCTGGCAACGCTACCGGACACCATCCCAAGCCCGACTGGCGCGACGCCTACCTGCCCGGCCGCGACGTGGACGCGGTGATGGGCATCGACATCGAAACCACCGGCATCGATCCGGCACGTGACTACATCATCGACGTCGGCTTCGAGTTCATGAACATGGCCAGTCCGCGCCCGGCCGGCGAACCCGAGACATACGCCTATGAGCAGGGCTATTACGCCGCCGGCGACGCCTACGGCCAGTCCCGCCTCGCTTTTGGCGTGCCGCCGGAAAACGCGGCGCTCGGCAACGCCCTCATCGCCAAACTCACCGGCATCGATGTACGCGGCCGCAGCAGCGAGGCCGGGTACCGACTCTTCGACGAATGGCCCCAAGCCCAGGCCGGCCTGCTCGCGCGGCTTACCCAGCAGCCGTACGTGGCGCATAACGCCACCTTCGAACATAGCTGGTTCATGCTGAACGTCGCCGGATACGCGGAAAGCTACCGCGCCGGGCGCATCACCATCATCGATACCCTGCCGATGAGCCGGCAGTGGGACCCCGGCGCGGTACCCACCAACGAGCATCCTTACGGAGACAACACGCTCGACGCCTACGCCAAACGTCAGGGCGCGCTTGATTCCGCCCACAACGAACGCCACCTGGGCCTTGAGGATTCGCACATCATGCTGGCGGCCATGAAACACCATCTGGCGGCGCTGAAAGCGCAAGGGAAAGGGCCGTGGGGGCCCGCCGGCAGGGCTGGCGTCGGCGGCAAGTCCTGCGGTCGTAAGCGGTGAGTACACTATTGGTCTCGTGAGTAACTATCAGGACAGCCGACAGCAGCGTGAGAACCGCCGCCGCACCATCGTGCGTGTGGTGTGTGTCGTCATAGCTGTGGCCATGCTCGGCTCCCTGGTCATCCCGGCGATTTACGCGGGGCTTTGACGTTGCCTTCGCATATTCGTGCCCGCAGTTGAACACGTCTGATGCGAGGGATTCGTGAGGTCGCCCGGCCGGTTATCGGCAAGGCAGGCCCGGAACCTTCTGACAGCATGGATTGCAGGCGGATGCGCGTGTGGCGCGGCAATGCCCGCCAACGCCAGAGGAATGTGCGAAGGCTGTCAACAAGGACGTGACTTCCCAAGGAATCTCAAAGAATCAACAGTAAGGTAAACCACGATGGCAGAATTTGACTTTACCCAGGCGATCGGCGAAGCCCGCGCCAAATACGAATCCATCGCCAAGGCGCTGGACGTCGACCGACTCAAGGCCGATATCAAGGATCTCGAAACGCAGGCCGCGGCCCCGGGCCTGTGGGATGACCCGGAAAACGCCCAGAAGATCACCAGCCGGCTGTCCGCCGCGGAATCGCAGCTGAAGCGTCTGAACTCCGCCTCCCAGCGCATCGACGATGTGGAAACGCTCGTTGAACTCGGCCACGAGGAGGGCGACCAGGACTCTCTGGACGAGGCGCAAAGCGAAATCGGCGAGATTCAGAAGGATCTCGACCAGATGGAGATCCAGACCCTGCTCGATGGCGAATACGACGAACGTTCCGCCGTGGTGACCATCCGCTCCGGTGCCGGCGGCGTCGACGCGGCCGACTTCGCGCAGATGCTGTTGCGCATGTACCTGCGCTACTGCGAGCGTAACGGCTTCAAGGCCAAGGTCATGGACACCTCCTACGCCGAAGAGGCCGGCATCAAGTCCGCCACCTTCCAGGTGGACGCCCCCTACGCTTACGGCCGTCTGTCCGTGGAGGGCGGCACCCACCGTCTGGTACGTATCTCCCCGTTCGACAACCAGGGCCGCCGCCAGACCAGCTTCGCCGCCGTGGAAGTGGTGCCGCTGGTCGAGGCCACCGACCATATCGACATTCCGGATACGGACATCCGCGTGGACACCTACTGTTCCTCCGGCCCCGGCGGCCAGGGCGTGAACACCACGTACTCGGCCGTGCGCATCACCCACCTTCCCACCGGCATCGTGGTGACCATGCAGGATGAGCGTTCGCAGATTCAGAACCGTGCCTCCGCCATGGCCGTGCTCCAGTCCCGACTGCTCGTGCTGCGCCACGAGGAGGAGGCCAAGAAGAAGAAGGAGCTCGCCGGCGACATCAAGGCCAGCTGGGGCGATCAGATGCGCTCCTACGTGCTGCACCCCTACCAGATGGTCAAGGACCTGCGCACCGGCTACGAAACCAGCCAGACTCAAGCCGTGTTCGACGGCGACATCAACGCGTTCATCGAGGCCGGCATCCGCTGGCGCCATGAACAGCGCCGCGCCGCCGAAACCGAGGAGTAAACAGCATTATGGCACTGATCTCACTGGACAATGTGTCCAAGATCTATCCCAAAGGCACCCGACCGGCGCTTGACGACATCAACCTCGATATCGAACGCGGTGATTTCGTGTTCCTTGTGGGTGCGTCCGGCTCCGGCAAGACCACGCTCTTGAGCCTGCTGTTGCGCGAGGAGGAGGCCACCAGCGGCGAGATTCGCGTGGCCGGCAACGATCTGCGGCGCATCACCAACCGTCAAGTGCCGCAGTACCGCCGTTCGCTGGGCTTCGTGTTCCAGGATTACAAGCTGCTCAATAACAAAACCGTATGGGAGAACGTGGCGTTCGCCCTTGAGGTAATCGGCACGCGGCGGTCCACCATCAAATCGTTGGTGCCCAAGGTGCTGAATACCGTGGGACTTACCGGCAAGGAAAAGAACTATCCGCATGAGCTCTCCGGTGGCGAGCAGCAGCGTGTGGCCATCGCCCGCGCCTACGTGAATCACCCGCAGATTCTGCTGGCCGACGAGCCCACCGGCAACCTCGACCCGACCACTTCGCTGGGCATCATGGAAGTGCTGGACGCCATCAACCGCACCGGCACCACCATCGTCATGGCCACGCATAACGAAGAGATCGTCAACTCGATGCGCAAGCGCGTGGTCGAACTGCACAACGGCAAGATCGTGCGTGACGAGGCTCATGGCTCCTACGATTCCGCCCTGTTCTTCCCGGATGCCGAAGTCGAAGCCAAGTCCGACACCGCCCATCATGTGCTGGCGGCGGCGACCAAGGCCATCGAGGGCAGTGACGAGCCGTCTGAAGGCATCGCCCGTTTGGCCAATTCCGTGCATTCCGGCCGCACCGGCCGCTATGGCGAGACGTTTGCGCCGCTGGAAGACACGCTGACCTGGGGCAAGGGCATTCCGTTGGATGAGCAGGCCGCCGCCCTGGAAAGCACCCAGGCGTTCGACCCGTTCAAGGACGAGTCCGCCGCGACCGCCGCGGTTGCCGATACGTCCGTGTCATCCGCCGCCGAGCCGCCGGCCCCGCCGGAGCCGCCCGCACCGCCGGAACCGCCCGCACCGCCGGCCAACGAGCAGTCCGCCGCCGAGCAGCCTGCTGACGAGCAGTCCGCCGACGAGCAGTCCGCCGCAGACCAAACATCCGACGATCAACCCGCTGAGGGCGCGAAGGAGTAAGGGGGATCATCATGCGAGCACGATTCATTCTGTCCGAAACGTGGGCCAACCTCACCCGTAACCTGTCGATGCTGCTGTCGCTGACGCTGGTCACCTTCATCTCATTCCTGTTCATCGGCGCTTCGGTGCTTACTCAGGCGCAGATCACCAAAGCCAAGGGCGACTGGTACGACAAGGTCGAGGTCGTGGTGTGGCTATGTCCCGACGGCACCAGCCAGTCCGCGAACTGTGCTTCCGGCAAATCGCCCTCAGCCAATGAGATCACGGCACTGCAGAAAACCATTCGCGATGAACTCAACGACGTGGTCTCCAACATCGACTATGTCAGCAAGCAGGATTTCTACGACAACACCTTCACCAAGCAGTACCCGAACGGTGAATTCCAAGGCCGTACGCTGACCGCGGACGATATGCAGGACTCCCTCTGGCTCAAGCTCAAGGACCCCACCAAATATCAGGTGGTCTCCGAAGTGCTCTCTGGCAAGGAGGGTGTGGAAGACGTCACCGATCAGCGCCAGATCTTCGACCCGGTGTTCGCCGTGCTCAACCGAGCCACGGCGGTTACGGCTGTGCTCGCCGGCGTGATGGTGGTGGTCGCCATCCTGCTGACCGGAACCACCATTCGTATGTCCGCCGCATCCAGACGAACCGAAACCGAAATCATGAGGTACGTGGGTGCCTCGAACTGGACGATTCGTCTGCCGTTCATTCTGGAGGGCGCCATCGCCTCGCTGATCGGCTCGGTGCTCTCGTGCCTGATGCTTTCGGCTATCGTCAACGTGTTCGTCACCGGCTGGCTGGCGAAATCCGTTACATGGATTCCTTATGTGAATCAGCTCACGGTACTGGTGATATCGCCGTTCCTGGTTGTGGGCGCGATACTGCTGTCCATCATCGCTTCAACCATCTCGTTGCGGCGTTATTTGAGGGCGTAACGCGACCGGCTTACCCGCGAGAAATGTGATGACATCATGTGCAAGCCTCTCAGGTTCGCATGTTATGGTATTGGCTTAAGTGAGCGAAAGGACTATTCACATATGACGAACGTACGTGTGATCAAGCCCGCACTGGCGGCACTGGTGGCCGCCGCAGCCTGTGTGGGAGGTCTGGCGTTCAGCTCGGCACAGCCTGCCCAGGCAGACACCTATTCCGACCTGATCAATGCGCAGAACCAGCACGCCGCGTCGGTACAGCGCGAGGCCGAACTCAAGCAGCAGCTGGCCGGTGCCAGCCAGGACCTGGCGAATAAGGTACTTGAGCTGGACGATCTGACCAACAACAAGATTGTCGCCGCGCAGGCCAAGGTCACACAGGCCAACGAGGATGCCGCCACCGCTCAGGACGAGGCCGATGCCGCATCCGGACGTCTTTCCGCCGCGCAGAAAGACAAGGAGACGCTTGAGGAGCAGATCAAGCAGACCGGCAAGGACTACGATGACGCGCACGCCGCCGTGGCCCAGCTGGCCCGTGACGAGATGCACGGCTCGAATGCTTCCGACGTGATGAGCGTGGTCACGGGTGCCACCAGCACACAGGACTTCGTCAACTCCATGCAGTCCCGGGACGCGTTGTCCCGCAACGAGGCGAATGCGGCTTCCTCCGCCGCGAACTCGCTGAGCACGTCGAAGAACCGTGGCGAACGTCTGTCGGCCATCGAAAAGCAGATCGCTGTGCTCAAGACCCAGGCCGATGAGAAGGCCGCTTCCGCGCAGACCGCCGCCGAAACCGCGCAAAGCGAACGTGACGCTTTGGATAAGCTGCGCCAGGAAGGCGAAGCAAGGCGTGACGAACTGTCTTCCATGATCGACAGTCTGGATTCCCAATCCGCCAAGCAGGCGGCCCAGACCGTACTGATCGCTTCCCAGGTCGATTCCTACAATCGTCAGTTCCAGAAGGAGCAGCAGGACGCCGCCAACAGGGTGGATACCGGTAACCAGGGCGGCACGCCGTCCACTCCGGTGACCCCCGCTCCGGCGCCCGCTCCGGCTCCGGCTCCGGCGCCTGCCCCCGCCCCCAGCGTCGGCGGCCAAGGCACGTCGAACGGTGATTACGGCAACGCCTATGCCACCGGCCAGTGCACGTACTGGGCGTATGAACGCCGTAGGCAGATGGGCATTGGCACGCCGTCCTATCTCGGCAATGGCGGCGACTGGTGGCGCAACGCCCCCTCGTACGGCTTGCGCGTGGACCACAACCCTCAGGTCGGCGCCGCGCTCTCCTTCCTGCCTGGTCAGGACGGTGCCGACGGTACCTGGGGTCATGTTGCCGTAGTCGAAGCCGTGTATGGCGACGGCACATTCCAGATCTCCGAGATGAACGTGGGCGGCCTGTGGATGATGAACTACCGCACGCTGACCAATTTGGGTCAGTACTGGTTCGTCCACTGACCGGTTGGTTCGGCCGATATATGCGGTTGAAGGGTTCCTCTTGAAGAGGAACCCTTTTTCGTATTCGATGCCGGTCCGTGATATCGTCGGATGTTGCGTTGCTGCCCACGAGTTGCTACCCACGAGTTGCTACCCACGAGTTGCTACTCACGAGTTATTGCCCACGAAAGGAGGAGACATGCCCAAGGAAACCGGTGAGAAACTCATCGTCCAGAACAAGAAGGCCCGGCATGACTATGCCATCGAAGACAAGTATGAGGCAGGGCTGGCCCTGACCGGCACCGAGGTCAAGTCGTTGCGCGAAGGCCGCGCATCGCTGTCCGAGGCGTTCATCTCCATCGACCGCCGTGGCGAGATGTGGCTGGAGGGCGCGAACATCCCCGAATACCTGAACGGCACATGGAACAACCATGCGCCCAAGCGCAAGCGCAAGCTGCTGCTGCACCGACTGCAGATCACCAAGCTCGCCCGCGGCATCGAGGCCAAGGGATACACGATTGTGCCGCTGAGCCTGTACTTCAAGGACGGTCGCGTCAAGGCGGAGATCGCACTGGCCCGAGGCAAGAAGGAATTCGACAAACGCCAGGCCCTGCGCGAAGAGCAGGACAAGCGCGAAGCCCTACGCGCCATGCGCTACGCCAACATGCGCCACTAGTCCCTACCCTTGGCTCCCCTCCGGAGGGGAGCCAAGGGTAGGATGTCCGCGTTGTGGGTCATTTCGCCCACGATTAACGCTTCCGTAGCATTGCACTCCTACGCTCTGGAACCATCTGGGAAACATACCCGCCCAGCTGACTATCCGGAGAGAGGAAATCCAATGTCTCTAAGCAAGGGAATACAATCCGCTGCGGCCGCCGCCCTGAGCGCGGCCATGCTGATCGCCGTGGCGGCCTGTGGCACGACTGACGGCACCGACACCGCATCCAAGAGCGGCGATTCATCCAAGGACTCGTCCAGCACTTCGATTCAAGGCTTCGACACCAGCAGCATCCAGAAGGACGACGAGATTGCCGCACTGCTGCCCGATTCCGTGGCCGGCGACGGCACGCTGACCGTCGGCGCCGATACTTCCTATGCCCCGGCCGAGTTCCTGGCCGAGGACGGCAAGACCCCGGTCGGCTTTGATGTCGACCTGTCCAAGGCGCTGGCCGCAGTGTTCGGACTGAAGGAAAACACCGTCTCCTCCACGTTCGATTCGATTATCCCGTCCGTCGGCTCCAAGTACGACATCGGCATCTCCTCCTTCACCGTGACCAAGGAACGCATGGAGGCTGTGGACTTCGTGACCTACTTCAAGGCCGGTTCCACGTTCGTGGTGCAGAAGGGCAACCCGAACAAGGTCGACTCCTCGAACCTGTGCGGCGTGAAGGTGGCTGTGCAGACCGGTACCACCCAGGAAGAGGAAGTCAACAAGGCCAACGAGCAGTGCAAAGCGGACGGTAAGGATGCCATCGACATCCAGTCCTCCAAGCTGCAGACCGATGTGACTACCGCCGTGGCTTCCGGTAAGGCTGATATCTTCTACGCCGATACGCCGGTTGCCGGCTACGCCATCAAGCAGACCGGTGATACGCTCGAGGCCCTCGGCGAGGACGTTGGTGTGACCCCTGAGGCCGTGGCCGTCAAGAAGGGCGATTCCAAGACCGCCGAGGCCGTACAGAAGGCCATCCAGAAGCTGATGGATGATGGCACGTACAAGAAGATCCTCGACACGTGGGGCGTCTCTTCCGGCGCCGTCGACAAGGCCGAGATCAACCCGTCCGTCGAGTAGTTTCGGTTACTATGAAGACTCCCGTTGCCCTGCGGCGGGAGTCTTTTTGTATATGTATGCACTGTAGTGTATAAATATGCTTAACCGTTGATCGTTGCCGTTGAAGCGGCGTAAGAGAGAAGAAGAAACGATTATGCAGTCCACCAAACTGAAGTCCATTATGGCCATTGCACTGAGCTCGGCCATGCTGTTCGCCACCGCCGCTTGCGGCACCTCCGACAAGGCCGATGCCGGTACGGATTCCGCCAAGGGCTCCGATGCCGCCACCATCACCAGCTACGATGTCAGCTCCGTGGAGAAGGATGACACCATCGCCGCACTGCTGCCTGAATCCGTGACCAAGGACGGCAAGCTCACCATCGGCACCAACCCCTCCTACGCCCCGGCCGAATTCCTCGACGCCGACGGCAAGACCCAGATCGGCTACGACATGGATCTCGCCCGCGCCATGGGCAACATCTTCGGTCTCGAGACCGAAATCGTCTCCTCCAACTTCGATACGATCATTCCGGCCATCGGCTCCAAGTACGATCTGGGCATCGCCGCCTTCACCATCACCAAGGAGCGCATGGAATCCGTCGACTTCGTCTCCTACTTCACCGCAGGCATGGGCTATGCAGTGGCCACAGGCAACCCCAAGAACGTCGACGAGAACGACCTGTGCGGTCTGAACGTTGCCGTCGAGACCGGCACCGTCGAGGAAGAGGCCATCAACAAGACCGCCAAGCAGTGCAAGGCGGACGGCAAGAAAGACATCACCATCCAGTCCTCCAAGCAGCAGACCGACGCCACCACCGCTGTGGTGACCGGCAAGGCCGACGTCTTCTTCGCCGATTCCCCGGTTGTCGGCTACGCCATCGCCCAGACCGATGGTCAGCTGGAACAGCTCGGCAAGGACTTCGATGAAGTGCCGAACGCCATCGCCATCAAGAAGGGCGATTCCCAGACCGCCGAAGCCGTGCAGAAGGCCATGCAAAAGCTCATGGACGACGGCACCTACACCAAGATCCTCCAGCACTGGGGCGTCGAATCCGGCGCACTGGACAAGGCCGAAATCAACCCGGCCGTCGAATAGTCGACAAGCTGTCGCGAAAATTCGAATGGGGCGCACTGTTTGTAACACAGTCGCCCCATTCGTGCACTAAGGTTCAATGCTAGTTGCAACTTGCAGTTCAGGCTGCCCAACACATCCAAGGAACCAGATTATGGCGAAGAAAGAAGTCGACGGTGAGGGGCTGAACATCCCCAATCGCATCAAGGCGCTGCCGGTCAAGCGCCCCGGCCCGATTGTGGCCGCAGTGATCGTGGTACTGCTCGCCGCGATGCTCATTCAAGGCTTGATTACCAATCCGCGACTGGATTGGCCCACCGTCTGGAAGTACCTGTTCAACGAGAACGTGCTTGAAGGCATTCGCTATACCTTGGAGCTCACCGTGATCTCCATGGTCGTGGCGATCATCCTGTCGGTGATTCTTGCCATCATGCGCAAATCCATCAATCCGGTGCTGCGCGGCGTCAGCTGGTTCTTCATCTGGTTCTTCCGCGGCACGCCTGTGTACACGCAGCTCATTTTCTGGGGTCTGTTCGCCGTGCTGATTCCCAAGATCAGCCTCGGCATTCCGTTCACCTCGGTGGAGTTCTGGAGCATCGACTCCAACGTGGTGGTCACCGCATTCAACGCCGCATGGATTGGTCTGGCCCTGAACGAGGCCGCCTACCTGTCCGAAATCGTGCGTGCCGGCCTTGAAGCCGTGGACCCCGGCCAGACCGAGGCGGCCAAGGCGCTGGGCATGAACCGCACGCTCATCATGCGCCGCATCGTGCTGCCGCAGGCCATGCGCATCATCATCCCGCCCACCGGCAACGAGACCATCGGCATGCTGAAGACCACCTCGCTGGTCACCGCCGTGCCGTTCACCCTCGAACTGCAGTTCGCCACCAACGCCATCGCCAACCGTATCTACAAGCCGATTCCGCTGCTTCTCGTGGCCTGCTTCTGGTACCTGCTGATCACCTCCATTCTGATGGTTGTGCAGTCCCGCCTCGAGGCGCACTTCGGCAAGGGCTTCGATGCCCGACCGGTGGGCACCAAGGGCAAGCAGACGCCATTGCCGGGTAAGACCGACGGTGAACCGAAGGATGACGTGGACAAGCTCAACCAGACCACATTTGTCGGATTGAATGCATAAGGCGGGAGCGCGATTATGACTACGAATGACATCACCAGTGTTGCCCCGGTCGTGCGCAAGGCGGCTGACGGTTCCGTGATTCCTGCTGTCGAGGCCGTGCAGGTGCACAAGGCGTTTGGGCCGCTGCATGTGCTCAAGGGCATCGATCTAACCGTTATGCCCGGTACTGTGACCGTGATTCTGGGGCCCTCCGGTTCCGGCAAGTCCACGTTCCTGCGTCTGATCAACCAGCTGGAAACCCTGACCGGCGGCTCCATCGAGGTGGACGGCGAACTCATCGGCTACAAGCACGTGACCAAAAACGGCCAGGACATGCTGCAGACCCTGGACGATAAGGAGATCGCCGCACAGCGCTCTCGCCTCGGCATGGTGTTCCAGCGCTTCAACCTGTTCCCGCACATGACCGCGCTGGAAAACGTGATGGAAGCCCCGATCCACGTGCAGCACCAGTCCAAGAAAGCCGCCTGTGACCTGGCCGTGGCCGAGCTTCAGCGCGTCGGTCTGGGCGATCGCATGGACTATTACCCCTCCCAGCTGTCGGGTGGTCAGCAGCAGCGCGTGGCCATTGCCCGTGCTCTGGCCATGAAGCCGGAGATCATGCTCTTCGATGAGCCGACCTCCGCCCTTGACCCCGAACTGGTGGGCGAGGTGCTCAACGTCATGCGTTCCTTGGCCAAGGAAGGCATGACCATGGTGTGCGTGACCCACGAAATCGGCTTCGCCCGCGAAGTCGCCGACCAGATCGTGTTCATGGACGGCGGCGTAGTCGTAGAAAAGGGCGGCCCCGACATCATCGACCACCCCACCGAGCCTAGGTTTAAGGACTTCCTACAGCACGTGCTGTAGGAAGGCTGTTATATTACCTCAGCACTGTCGTGCTTCGGCGTCGCCTACGGGGAGCCCACTGGGCTCCCCGCTTTACGGCTCCGCCTACAGCACGTGCTGTAGGAAGGCTCGTTGTTGCAGCTCCAAAAGCGTACGCTGATGAACTCAGCGTACGCTTTTCACGAAGGGGCATGTTCCAATCCTGCAAAGGCGGCGGGTTGGATTCGCTTTGCGCAATAATCGTCCGCTAGGCTGGTGAGCCATGTGTGGAATCGTTGGATACGCGGGAAATATTGAAACGGCATGCGGCAAGCCTTTGGAGGTCTGCCTGCAAGGCCTGGAACGTCTGGAATACCGAGGCTATGACTCGGCCGGTGTGGCGCTGACCGCGCCCGGCATGGATAAGGTGGTCGTGCGCAAGAAGGCCGGCCGTTTGAAGAACCTGGTCGAAGACATCGAGCGCAAGCCGATGCCGCTCGCCACGGTGGGCATCGGCCACACGCGCTGGGCCACCAATGGCGAGCCGAGCGACGTGAACGCCCACCCGCACACCAGCATGGACGGCAAGGTGGCCATCATCCATAACGGCATCATCGAAAACGCCTCTCAGCTGCGTCTCGACCTGCAAGCCGAAGGCTACCGATTCGCCTCCGCCACCGACACTGAGGTGGCCGCTAAGCTGCTCGGCAAGATCGTGGACAAGATTATCGCGGACGAAGGCAAGCCAGACTTGTTCAAGGCTGTGCGCCGTATGGCCCGCATGCTTGAAGGCGCGTTCACCATTCTGGCCACCGACTGCCGCCAGCCGGACATCGTGGTCGGAGCCCGCCATGATTCGCCACTGGTCGTGGGCCTTGGCGAGGGGGAGAACTTCCTCGGTTCCGACGTCGCCGCATTCGTGGCCTACACCAAGCGCGCCATGGAAGTCGACCAGGATCAGGCCGTATGCGTGTCCGCCGACAAGGTCATCGTCACCGATTTCGACGGCAACGTGGTCGAAAACCCGAAGACCTACACCGTGGATTGGGATGCTTCGGCCGCCGAAAAGGGCGGCTGGGATTCCTTTATGGACAAGGAGATCCACGAAGACCCTGCCGCAGTGCAGCGCACCCTGCTTGGCCGCTTCGATGCGAATGGCGGCATCACCCTTGATGAAGTGCGTATCGACGAACACGACTTCAAGGCCATCGACAAAATCATCGTCGTGGCCTGTGGCACCGCCAGCTACGCCGGCCAGGTAGCCAAATACGCCATCGAACACTGGGTGCGTATCCCCGTGGAAATCGAACTCGCGCACGAATTCCGTTACCGTGACCCGATTCTGACCCCGCGTACGCTCGTGGTGGCCATTTCTCAGTCCGGCGAAACCATGGATACTCTGATGGCCCTGCGCCACGCGCGCGAACAGGGGTCCAAGGTGCTGGCCATCTGCAACACGCAGGGTGCCTCCATTCCGCGCGAATCCGACGCCGTGCTCTACACACACGCCGGCCCGGAAGTTGCCGTGGCATCCACCAAGGCGTTCGTGGCGCAGATTACCGCCGCCTACCTGCTGGGCCTGTATCTGGCGCAGGTCAAGGGCGCGATGTTCCGCGATGAGATTCATCAGGTGCTCGACTCCCTGAAAGACATGCCGCGCAAGATTCAGTGGGTGCTCGACACCCAGCCCAAGACCATCCAGGCGGCCGCCGAGCGCATGGTGAACGCCAACTCCTTCTTGTTCCTCGGCCGCCACGTGGGCTACCCGGTGGCGCTTGAGGGCGCGTTGAAGCTCAAGGAAATCGCCTACACGTTCACCGAGGGCTTCGCGGCCGGCGAGCTCAAGCATGGACCGATCGCGCTGGTGGACGAGGGTGAGCCCGTGGTGTTCATCGTGCCGCCGCAGCGCGGCCGCAATGTGTTGCACGCCAAGGTGATCTCTGGTATCGAGGAGGTCAAGGCTCGTGGCGCGTACATCATCGCCGTGGCCGAGCAGGGCGACCCGGATGTGGAACGGTACGCTGACGTGGTGTTCTGGCGCCCCGCCTGCCCAACGCTGATGAGCCCGCTGGTTGACGTGGTGCCGCTGCAGCTGTTCGCCATGGACATGGCAAAGCTCAAGGGCTACGACGTGGACAAGCCCCGCAACCTCGCCAAGTCCGTGACCGTTGAGTAAGCCACATCGGTATGTGATTGATGAGCCTCATATTCCGTTTGAGATGGACGTGCTGTATGAGGACGAGCGGATCATCGTGGTGGACAAGCCGCATTTTCTGGCCACCATGCCACGCGGCATGTGGTATCGGCAGACCGCGCTGATCCGATTGCGTGAGCGGCTGGGGGAGCCGGACATCACGCCAGCGCACCGATTGGACCGCATGACCGCCGGCGTATTGGTGTTCGTGCGGGATTCGGCCTGCCGCGGCGCATATCAGATGCTGTTCCAGAACCGGCAGGCCGTCAAGATCTATGAATGCCTGGCACCCTGCCGGCCGATCAGCGGCCCGCGATTCGGCACGATCATGCAGGTCGAACCGCCACGCCCGTTCCCATTGCTGCGCCGATCGCACATCACCAAGGAACACGGCACGATGGCCGCATTCGAGGAACCGGGTTTGGCCAACGCCGAAACCCTCATCGAGCGCGGCGACCTCTGTTTCCCTCCCGCTGGCGGGAGGTGGCGCGAAGCGCCGGAGGGTGGTCCCCATCCGGGAAATCACCCCATCTGCCGCTACACACTCCACCCGCGCACCGGCAAAACCCACCAATTGCGCGTCCACATGAATTCGCTCGGCCTGCCCATCGTGGGCGACGACTTCTACCCGCGCATCCAGACACGCCCCTACGACGATTTCAGCCAGCCGCTGCAATTAGTGGCGCGTGTGCTACGATTCACCGATCCAATAACAGGCGAGAAGCGCGAATTCGTTTCCCGTGTGCCGCTTAAGATCTGATTTCTTAGGGGGGATGGCGAGACCAATCCCCGCCCGTCCGAATCACTGTCCCTTTCGACTGGCCATCCAGCTCATTGCATCGTCGTACACCATCATGATGCGCTTGCGATAGCTATCGATGAATTCCTGCGCACCAATGCTCGCGATAACGTCGTGAGCGGGTTGCACGGTGCTGTCGAATGCCTCCGGCAGCCTATCCACCAAGGTGTGGAATCGTAAAATCACGGATTCCTCATCTAATCCCATCCGCTGTGCGAATCGTTCCAGATGTTTGCGGCGCAATCGAAGAAGATCTCGGCGTCCGCCGATGTTCATCGCCAAAGTGGCATTTATGATCTGCTTGCCATGCCCCAAATAAGGGAACACCGAAGCAAGGTCATAGAGCGGGGCAAGCCGCACGGACGCGCCATCGAGCAATAGCGAGTAGTTCTTGGCGTGGCTGTCTGTTGCCCCGACGAGATAACTGGCGAGGATGCCGTCGGTGAAGGCTCGGATATTGCTTTCGGCCTGACCGGGCAGACCGTGCTTGCGCAACATTTCCGCATATGCATTGGACGTTGGGCCGTTGTGTTCCTCGTATTTCAGCGATGAGGGAATGCCCAGCGCTTGGGTAAAGTCTTCTTGGTGCAGGGCCGTCACCGTACCATTGGCGGACACTATACGGTCATACCGCTCGCTGATGATGGCTGGGACCCCATCAAAGATGTGAAAAGAGGTGTGGGCCACGGGTATTCCCATCGCCTCCACAATGCGCATGGTGATGTGTTCGTTGAATGCTTGGTGTGGAAGGGTCGGTATGCCGGGCTTGATGATATGAGTCGTCCGCGCGATTCCAGTGGTGGAGAACCATGATCCATTGCGGTTCCTCAGTGCGATCTTGCCCTGCTGTCCCGCGACCGACCAATGCTCGTCTACGCTTGCGGACTGGATGCCTGTGGGGGCGGCTGCGCGTAGTCGATTCGCGATCTGCGAATCGCTGATTGGAATAAGCGAATCGTCATCTATGGGCAAGTGCGGGTCGGCGGACAGCCGTAATGCGCCGGTGGCATCGAATCCGATGGCTTGCAACAGATCAAATGCGCTTGTCGATCGGGCATGATGCAATCGCATGGCTTCATCTCGGGCCTGAGGGGATTCCGGGACCAGGGCCTCAAGGAAATTACGCGGGATGTCGCCTGAATATTCGGCTGCGGTAATGGGCATGGAAAGCGATATTGGTGTGGGTGATTGCGACCAACGATAGGAATCGTGATATTGGAAAATAATGCTGCCATCGTTTGTTCTTCGAAACTGGCCGATGGGTGTTTCGCCGAGAAATGCATTGAGAGTGTTTTCGCTCATGGTGTCACCATTCATAGAGTTCGGCGGGCTGCGGGGTTTTGCGGACATCCAGCGACAAGCCAAGCTCAGTCAGAGCGCTGAGAATGGTGGAGAATCCGGGATTGGGGACTCGGGCGTGTTCAAATTCGATCAGCCAGCGACGTGACACGCCCAGCCGTTGGGCCATGTCGGTCTGACTGATGCCCTGGCGTTGCCTTTCATCCTTGATAAGCCGCGCGTATTCGGCGATATCCATGACAATCATGTGCAAAATATATCACAGTATAGTAAAGTGTGCAATATTCTGCACATAGTTGGAAATGTGCAGAATATTGCACAACCGAGTCGATTGGTCGGTGCGGAATTGCCTATGGATCACTGGCAGGTGAATCACTGACAGGTACCAGTGGATGCCAGCACATGCCGCTCGTCAGCTGATGTCGCGCACGGAACCGCGTTCGATCAGTTCCGGCGGGATTACGGTTTTGACGCCGACCGGTATCTTCTCGCCTTCGCATTGACGGCGGACCATGGAGAAGGCGGTGGCGCCAATGTCGTCAAAGCGCAGCTTCATGGTCGTCAGGTTCAAGCGCGGAACCATATCTACCAGCGAATCATCGACGCCCACGATGCTGACATCCTCGGGCACGCGCTTGCCCGCTGACTGCAACCCGAGCATTGCGCCGTATGCCATTTGGTCGTTGGCGGCGTAGATGGCCGTGCAGTCGGGGTCGTGGGCCAACGCCACGCCGGCCTGGTAGCCTGAATCCGCGCACCAATCGCCGATGTACATGCTCGGTACGCGTGCTCCCATTTGTTCCAACGCTTCTCGCCAACCGCGGGCGCGGCTTTCGGCGGCGCGCGAGGTGGACGGTCCGGCAATGTGGTAGACGGTCTTGTGCCCCTTGCTCATCAGGTAATCGACGATAGCGGTCGAGCAGCCATACTGGTCGGCGTCAACGGTGGGGCAGTGGTCGGCGGCGGATTCGCAGATGAGCACGACTGGAAATTCTCGCGGAGGCTTGTATCCGACGAAATCGGAGATGCGTTCCTCCAGCACTACGATGACACCATCCACCGGCTGACGCTGCATGCGATCGATGGCGGCGGAAAGCGTGCGTTCCGCACCGTGGCGCATGGTCTGGATGGTGACTGAATAATCGTCATCGGCCGCGTTGGCCACAATAGAATCAAGGATGCGGGCGTTGCCGAACGTGGCGGTGTTGAACATCACCACGCCGATATCCTGGAAGCGGCCGTGCTTTAGGGCTCGGGCCGCATAATTCGGACGATACCCAAGGCGTTCCATTGCAGCTTCGACACGCTGGCGTGTTTCGGGTTTCACCGCATCGCTGCCATTCGCCACGCGGGACACTGTCTGTGGCGAAACGCCGGCGGCTTTCGCTATGTCTTGCATGGACACCTGTGTTGGCCTCGACATTTCACCCTCGCTTGACTCATTAATGTCGGTGTTTCGTTTGCAGCGCTTATCTTAGGGCCGCTTACGGTAACGATAACATCGTTGTCTTCGTGACCATTGTAGCAGAGTGACTGAGAAACCCTTAATTCAACACGGTACTCAACACGATTGGACAATGTTACAAATGGTGTTATGATGATAACGCAAACATTTTGGTCAACCTTCGAAGGAGAGGGGTTGGGAATGGCTTCAGCCGATATCGCAGCTGCGCCCGTGCATTCGGGCAAGGCTCGTGTGAATAAGCACAAGGCCGATTGGCGTGGATGGAAATTCATGTGGCCTTTTGCGGTGGTGTTCGTGTTCGTGTTCATCGTGCCGATCGTGTACGCCGTTTATATTTCGTTCTTCAAGAAGCAGATGATCGGCGGCACCAAGTTCGTCGGCTTCGAGAACTACGCGCGCCTGTTGGGTGATGGCCAGTTCTGGAGCAGTGTTGGTCGTGTGGCCCTGTTCACGTGCGTGCAGGTGCCGATCATGCTGTGCCTGTCGGCTTTGATGGCCCTGGCGTTGGATTCGATGAAGCTGCATGGCACGAGGTTCTTCCGTATCTCGACGTTCCTGCCCTACGCGGTGCCGGCGGTGGTGTCGACGTTGATCTGGGGTTTCGTGTATGGCGCGAAGTACGGCCTGGTGGGTTCGTTGAACGATTTCCTGGGTACGGACATCGACGTGCTCGCCCCCAGCGTGTTGTTGGCCAGTATCGGGAACATCGTGACGTGGGAGTTCACGGGCTACAACATGCTCATCTTCTACAGCTCGCTGTCGACCATCCCGCATTCCCTGTACGAGGCGGCCAGCATCGACGGCGCGTCGGAGTGGCAGATCGTGAAGAGCATCAAGCTTCCCGAATTGCGCGGCAGCCTGGCGATCACGGTGATCTTCAGCATCATCGGCTCGTTCCAGCTGTTCAACGAGCCGAGCATTTTGCAGAACATGGTTCCTGGTAATGCGATCACGACGTATTACACGCCGAACATGTACGCGTACAACCTGAGCTTCTCCGGCAACCAGTCGAACTACGCGGCCGCGTTGGCGATCGTGATGGCCGTGATCACCATGGCCATCGCCTACATCGTCCAGTTGAACAGCCTGAAGGAGCAGATGAAGTGACGATGACCGCTGTTCGTGTTGAGGAATCGATGATGATCGTGAAGGAGCGTATGTGATGAGTGCAGCAACGACTTCGGCCGCCGGTCGCCTGACCGACGGCGAGCTCAAGGCCCGGGAGAAGGCCGCCAGGAAGGCGGAGAAGGCCCGCCAGAAGAGGATCGCCGCCGACGAGGCCGCCGAACGCAGGCGCAGCGCGAAGGCGGGGTTCGCGAACGTGAACAACCCGAGGCGTTCCACGTTGTTGACCGTCCTGTGCGCGGTCTTCGCCGTGTACTGCCTGTTCCCGTTCGTCTACCTTTTGATCAACGCGACGAAGACGCAGGCCGACTTCACCAGTACGTTCGGCCTGGGCTTCGGCAAGACGTTCGCCCTGTTCGACAACATCGCGACCGTGTTCACATACCAGGACGGCATCTTCGGGCGCTGGCTGCTCAACACGCTCCTGTACGTGGTGGTCGGCGCCGGCGGCGCGACACTGCTGGCCATCATGGGCGGCTACGCTCTGGCCAAGTTCCGCTTCCCGGGGCGCAAAGCGGTGTTCGCGGTCATCATCGGCGCGATCAGCGTGCCGGGCATCGCTTTGGCGGTTCCCCAGTTCCTCCTGTTCGCCAAATTGGGCCTGACGAACACCCCGTGGGCCATGATCATCCCGTCGCTGATCAGCCCGTTCGGTTTGTACCTGATGTGGATCTTCAGCGAGCAGGCCGTGCCCCAGGAGCTGCTGGAGGCGGCGCGCGTGGACGGCGCGTCCGAGTTCCGCACGTTCTGGCAGATTTCCTTGCCCCTGTTGGCTCCGGGCATCGTTACGACGGCCCTGTTCACGATCGTGGCGACGTGGAACAACTACTTCCTGCCGTTGATCATGCTCAAGGACGCGGACTGGTACCCGCTGACCATCGGCCTGAACCAGTGGAAGGACCAGGCCTCGACCGCGGGCGGCCAGGCGATCCAGAACCTGGTGATCACGGGCTCCCTGATCACGATCATCCCCCTGGTGATCGCGTTCCTGTGCCTGCAGAAGTACTGGCAGTCCGGACTCGCCGCAGGCGCCGTCAAGGAGTGATGGAGTCGGCTCCGCCGACGCGGTGTCTTCACCGCCTCGCGGCGGGGTCTCTCCCTCCGTCCCGGCTCCGCCGAGACAACCTTCCTCATCAGAGGGAGGTAATAGTGCCAAGCCCCCCCCTCTGACGAGCTGAGCCGTTAGGCAAACAGCCCTGTGGGCTGTTTATTCCCGCGGACGCAGATTATCGATAAAATTCAATAAAGGAGCTGAATCATCATGGAACGTAAAGAGTTCAAGTGGCCGCAGCCGCTTGCGGGCAACAAGCCCCGCATCTGGTACGGCGGCGATTACAACCCCGACCAATGGCCTGAGGAAGTGTGGGACGAAGATGTAGCCCTCATGCAGCAGGCCGGCGTCAACCTCGTCTCCGTGGCCATCTTCTCCTGGGCCAAGCTTGAGCCCGAAGAAGGCGTGTACGACTTCGATTGGCTCGACCGCGTCATCGACAAGCTTGGTAAGGCCGGCATCGCCGTCGATCTCGCCTCCGGCACCGCATCCCCGCCGATGTGGATGACCCAGGCCCACCCGGAGATCCTCTGGGTCGACTACCGCGGCGACGTCTGCCAGCCCGGTGCCCGCCAGCACTGGCGCGCCACCAGCCCGGTCTTCCTTGACTACGCGCTCAGCTTGTGCCGCAAGATGGCCGAGCACTACAAGGACAACCCCTATGTGGTCTCTTGGCATGTGAGCAACGAGTACGGCTGCCACAACCGCTTCGACTATTCCGAAGACGCCGAGCGCGCCTTCCAGAAGTGGTGCGAGAAGAAGTACGGCACCATCGACGCCGTCAACGACGCTTGGGGCACCGCATTCTGGGCGCAGCGCATGAACAATTTTTCCGAGATCATCCCGCCGCGCTTCATCGGCGACGGCAACTTCATGAACCCGGGCAAGCTGCTTGACTGGAAGCGCTTCAGCTCCGACGCCCTGCTCGACTTTTACAAGGCCGAGCGCGACGCCCTGCTCGAGATCGCCCCCAAGCCGCAGACCACCAACTTCATGGTCTCCGCCGGCGGTGCCGGCATCGATTACGACAAGTGGGGTTACGACGTGGACTTCGTGTCCAACGATCACTACTTCACGCCTGGCGAAGCTCACTTCGACGAGCTGGCTTACTCGGCCTCCCTATGTGACGGCATCGCCCGCAAGAATCCGTGGTTCCTCATGGAGCACTCCAGCTCCGCCGTCAATTGGCGCCCGATCAACTATCGCGTCGAGCCCGGCGAATTGGTGCGCGACTCCCTGGCCCACTTGGCCATGGGCTCCGACGCCATCTGCTACTTCCAGTGGCGCCAGTCCAAGGCCGGTGCCGAGAAGTGGCACTCTTCGATGGTTCCTCACGCGGGCCCCGACTCCCAGATCTTCCGCGATGTGTGCGAGCTGGGTGCCGACCTCAACAAGCTTGCTGACGAGGGCCTGCTGAGCACCAAGCTGGTCAAGTCCAAGGTCGCCGTCGTCTTCGATTACGAGTCCCAGTGGGCTACGGAACACACCGCCACGCCTACTCAGGAGGTACGCCATTGGATCGAGCCGCTCGCGTGGTTCCGCGCGCTGGCGGACAACGGTCTGACCGCAGACGTGGTGCCGGTTCGCGGCCCTTGGGACGAGTACGAAGCCGTCGTGCTGCCGAGCCTGACCATCCTGTCCGAAGAGACCACGCGCCGCGTGCGCGAGTATGTGGCGAACGGCGGCAAGCTGTTCGTGACCTACTACACCGGTCTGGTGGACGACAAGGATCACGTCTGGCTGGGTGGCTACCCCGGTTCCATCCGTGACGTGGTGGGTGTGCGCGTTGAGGAATTCGCCCCGATGGGCAACGACTTCCCCGGTGCCATGGACCACCTTGACTTGGACAACGGAACCGTGGCGCACGATTTCGCCGACGTGATCACCTCCGTGGCCGATACCGCTCACGTGGTCGCCTCCTTCAAGGCAGATAAGTGGACCGGTTTCGACGGCGCTCCCGCCATCACCGTCAACGACTTCGGCGACGGCAAGGCCGCATACGTCGGTGCCCGTCTCGGCCGTGAGGGTTTGGCCAAGAGCCTGCCCGTGCTGCTGGAGGAACTCGGCATCGAGACTTCGGCTGAGGACGATCGCGGTGAAGTGCTGCGCGTCGAGCGTGCGGACGAAACTGGTGAGAACCACTTCGTGTTCCTGTTCAACCGCACCCACGATGTTGCGGTCGTGGACGTGGAAGGCGAACCGCTGGTCGCCTCGCTGGCCCAGGTCAACGAGTCCGAGCACACGGCCGCCATCCAGCCCAACGGCGTACTCGTCGTCAAGCTGTAAAACCGCGCATAGCGCCTAATTACCGAAAGGCTCCCTTGCTGCTCATCGTAGCAGGGGAGTCGTTTTCGTATCTCCAGCAAAGTCGGGTAGGGTGGTCACCGTGCGAGGCAAAAACAGAGTGACGATGGCGGACGTGGCCCATGAGGCCGGTGTTTCGGTAGCCTCGGTGTCTAATTTTCTGAACAAACAGCCATATATGAGCGAGGCGATGGCCGCGCGTATTGCGGAAGCCATCGACAGGCTCGGATACAAAGTCAACTCGTCGGCCAGAAACCTGCGTTCCGGGCGTACCCGGTTGCTCAAGCTGGTTATTCCCGATCTGCGGCAGGTGTACTTCTCCGAACTCGCCGAGGATATTCTGGCCGAGGCCCGGCAACATGGCTACGGCGTCATCGTGGAATCCACCACTAACAATCGTGCCCGCGAGCTGGAAAGCATCGCATCGATGGGCACGCACAGCGCGGACGGGCTCATCTTAAGCCCTCTGATGATGACGGTTGACGATATCGCGGCTTTGGATGGCGATTACCCGCTCGTACTGTTGGGTGAACGTTTGTTCGGCGTCAACGCGCCGCACGTAGTGATTCGCAATCGCGAAGGGGCCGCCGCCGCGACTTATCACCTGCTTGATGCCGGTTGCCGCCGCATCGCCGTAGTCGGTGCCGTGCCCCACCCCGAGCACGATTTCTCGTCGGGCTCCATCCGCACCCACGGATATCGTGAGGCGCTGGCCGCGCGCGGCATCCCCTGTGATGACAGTCTGCTTATCGAAACCCAAGGCTGGGGGAGCGCCGACGGTTTGGTCGCGGTGGACACCATGCTGGAGAGTGGCCTGCAATTCGATGCCGTGTTCGCTTTGAATGACTTGCTGGCGTGGGGCGTGCTGCGTGAACTGCGCGAACGCGGCGTTGCCGTGCCGGATGATGTTCGCGTTATCGGCTTCGATGACGTGGAGGAATCGGCCTACATGGTGCCGTCTCTTTCCACCGTTAACCCCGGCAGGGAAGCCATCGCCCGACTGGCCGTCGAATCCATCATCCAACAGGTCGAATCCGGCAGTCGCGCCCCCGCCCAAACCATCGAGGCCCCCTATAGCCTCTCCCTGCGCGAGTCCTCGCCGGCGTTGGCCTGCGCCTGATGAATCCATGGTTCGAAATATCCGAAGTGAATGACAAGGCCCGTCAATCGTATGGTGATTGACGGGCCCTGGTCGTATTGGACTTGACTGTACTTGGTACGGGCGTGACTCTCCGTCTTTTAGCCGTGGAATTCCACGCTGATCCAGGAGATGGCGGGAAGCGTTGCCGTGCAGGTGCCGGTGGCGTTCATCGCAATGTCGAGCGGTTGCGGCGTGACGGCTTCGGGCGCTTCGGCGGTGTTGGTGCGGTACGGATCGTCCTCATGCAACAGTTGCGCCTTGCCGAGCGCGAGCGTGCCGAGACCGGGCAGGCCGGGCAGCCCGGAAAGGTCGATGGTGAGCGTGTGTGGGGTGTTGGCGTCGCGGTTGACGGCAAGCAGCAGACCGGTGCGGGCCTGTTCATCCCACGTGACTACCGCGTCGATGGCCGGCACGTCGCCGTATGCCTCGGTATGGATGGTGGGGGAGCTGATGGCCGGAGCGTAGGCCTGGCCGCGCGCGTGAAGGGCGGCTTCGGCGAACGGGTAGAACGTGGTCTGCCGCCATGCCGGGCCGTGTTCCTCGGCCATGATGGGGGCGATGACGTTGACCAGCTGGGCGCGCGAGGCGGAACGCACGCGATCGCAGTGCTTGAGCAGGGTGATCATCAGGGAACCTTCGACCACCGCGTCGGCCGCGGTGTAGATGTCTTCCAGCAAATGTGGAGACTTGGGCCATGGCTCGTGGTGCAAACCCTGCGCGGCCTCCGCCTTCCACTGGTCTTCCTGCTCGTTCCACTTGTCCGAATACCATACGCCCCATTCGTCGAAGGACAGGGCGATGTCTTTGGTGCCGTTATTGGCTTCGCGCGCCTGATCGGCCGCGTCCGAGACGGTGGCGATGAACTTGGTCATGTCTTCGGAAGAGGCCAGGAAGTCCTGCATGGAGGCGGCGGCCCGGGTTTTATGGCCGCGGTCGAAGTAGTAGGCATGGCAGGAGACGAAGTCGAGATTCTCGTAAGCCTTGGTGAGCACGGTCTTCTCCCACGTGCCGAAGGTCGGCATATAGGCACCCGAGGAACCGCAGGCCACGAGTTCGAGACCGGACTCGGCGAGCTTCATGGCGTGGGCCACCTTGTCCACCGCGCTGGCATATTCTTCCGGACTCATGTGGCCCACCTGCCACGGGCCGTCCATTTCGTTGCCGATGCACCACATCTTGATATCCATCGGCTCCTCGATGCCGTTGGCCACGCGCTGATCCGCCCAAGCGGTGCCGGGCGCGCCGTTGACATACTCGAGCTCGTCGAGCGCGGCCTTCAGACCCCGGGTGCCCATGTTGACGGCAAGCATGATTTCGGTGCCGGCTTTCTGGCTCCAGCGGTAGAAGTCGTCGATGCCCATTTCATTGGTTTCGGTGCAATGCCAGGCCAGGTCGCGGCGTACGGGGCGATTCTCGCGTGGGCCGATGCCGTCTTCCCAGTTGTAGTTGGATACGAAATTGCCGCCGGGGTAGCGTACGCAGGTGACGCCCAGTTCCTTGACCAGATCAAGCACGTCTTGGCGGAAGCCGTTTTCGTCGGCGGTGGAATGGCTGGGCTCGTAGATGCCGCCGTAGACGCAACGGCCCAGATGTTCTACGAATGAGCCGAACAGACGCGGGGGAACGTCGGCTACCGGAGTGGCGTCGGCGTTGAGGGCGATGCTGGCGTCCGGCGTGGTTGCGTTGCCAGTTGTGGAGACGTTACTGGCCGTGGTGCCGGCGGCGGTCGGCGCCGGGCTGCTTTCCTGCTTGTCGGGATGGGCGGTTTCGGCGGAATACTGGCTGTTGTGAGTGGTCATGAGCGGGATGCATCTCCTTCGGTTTGCGGTTAGTCACTATGGTTTCGGTTTGTGGTTAGTCACTATGGTGCGACGTGTCGTGTTTGCGTAAACATAAAACATGTGGTACCGTTTCTTTGAAACGATACAAGGCTTGGAACAAAACGCCAAGTCCCGTCGTTTCCCATAACAAGGAAGGAAAGAACGATGAAGTTCGGCAAGAAGACAATTGCCCTGATTGGTGCTGTGGCCATGCTCTCCTCTGTAGCTGCCTGCGGTTCCACTTCTGCCGGGGATGGCGGAAGCACCGGCTCCTCTGATAAGAAGGTCGAGCTGACCGTGTGGTCCTGGGATTCCACACTGCCTCGTACGGTCAAGGGATTCGAGGCCAAGAACCCGAACATTAAGGTGAAGGTGACCAACGCCGGCACCAACAAGGACGAGTACAACGCACTGTCCAACGCCATCGAGGCAGGCTCCGGTGCTCCGGACATCGCCCAGATCGAATACTACGCACTGCCCGAATACGTGATTCGCGGCCACCTCGAGAACCTTTCCGATCTCGGTGCCTCCGATTTCAAGGACTTCTACACCCCGGGCACGTGGTCCTCGGTGAACATCAATGACGGCGTCTACGCCCTGCCGATGGATTCCGGCCCGATGGCCTGGTTCTACAACAAGGGCGTCTTCGACAAGGCCGGCGTCGATCCGACCCAGGTGCGCACGTGGGACGACTTCTACGAGGCCGCCAAGAAGATTCGCGCCGTGGACTCCTACATCACCTCCGATTCCGGTGACGCCGGCTTCTTCGACTCCATGACCTGGCTGGCCGGCGCGACCCCGTTCGAGACCTCCAAGGACGGCGAGACCGTGACCATCAACCTGACCGGTGACAAGAACGTCAAGACCTTCACCGACTTCTGGCAGAAGATGATCGACGAAGACCTCATCGACACCAAGACCGTCGGCTGGACCGACGATTGGAACAAGGGTCTGGATGACGGCTCCATCGCATCCCTGCTGACCGGCGCTTGGATGCCGTACAACCTGCTTTCCGGCGCTCCGAACGGTGACGGCAAGTGGCGCATCGCCCAGATGCCGACCGCAGACGGCTCCGAGACCAACTCCGAGAACGGTGGTTCCTCGCTGGCCATCGTGAAGTCCGACGACAAGGCCAAGGTCGCCGCCGCCTACAAGTTCATGGAATACGCCTGCCACGACGCCGAGGGCATCAAGACCCGTGTTGACGGCGGCGCCTTCCCGGCCGACAACGACACCCTCAAGTCCAACGACTTCCTCAACATGACCTCCCTGACCGACTCCGACGGCAAGGCCCACGAGTACTTCGGCGGTCAGAAGTTCAACGAGGAGCTGGCCAAGGCCGCAGCCAATGTGTCCACCGGCTACAAGTTCCTGCCCTTCGAGGTCTACGCTCGCGGCAAGTTCGGCGACTACGCCGGCGATGCCTACACCGGCAAGACCACGCTCTCCGATGCCGTGGCTTCCTGGCAGAAGGACCTGCAGGATTACGCCAAGCAGCAGGGCTACCAGGTGAAGTAACGGCAATCACAGCAGACTTCCTCCTGTGGTTTCTGTAGCGGGAGGTTGCGATAACAGGATCGGGCACTCTTCGGAGCGCCCGATTTTCTTATGCCATGGGAGCAGTGGCGCGCGGATTGCGATACCAAGATGGCGTGTTGCCGAAGAATGTGTATAATAAAAGATGTTATCGCAACCATAGCTACAAAGTGGCGAAACAAAGCCGTTTTGTGACTACTGAACCATAGAGTGATGGTTCACGATAGCATGACGACGAGGAGAGTTGCCATGCTGTTGTGGTGACAATCACTGCAGACCGCCGAAAGGCGATCCAAGGAAGGAGAACAGAACGATGAAGTTCACCGTTGCTAAGAAGGCCATTGCACTTACCGGTGCGGTTGCCATGCTGGGTTCCGTTGCCGCCTGCGGTTCCGACACCGCCAGTGGCAAGCCGGCTCAAGATAAGGACGTTACCGAAATCACCGTGTGGGCTTGGGAGCCCACGCTGACCCAGGTTGCCAAGGACTTCACCAAGAAGACCGGCATCAAGGTCGATCTCAAGAACGTCGGCACCAACACCAAGGAATACACCCAGCTTGATAACGCCATCGAGGCTGGCTCCGGTGCTCCGGACGTCGCTCAGGTTGAGTACTACGCCATCCCGCAGTACGCCATCAAGGGCAACCTGCTGGACATCACCGACAAGACCTCCGGCTACTCCGACTTCTACACCCCTGGCCCGTGGGCTTCCGTGCAGTTCGCCGGCAAGGTCTACGGCCTGCCGATGGATTCCGGCCCAATGGCCTTCTTCTACAACAAGGAGGTCTTCGACAAGGCCGGTGTTGACGCCGAGCAGATCAAGACCTGGGATCAGTACTACGACGCCGCCAAGAAGATTCACGCTCTGGGCGACAACTACTACATCACCTCCGACACCGGTGACGCCGGCTTCTTCGACTCCATGACCTGGCTGGCCGGTGCAAAGCCGTTCCAGACCTCTTCCGATGGTTCCGAAGTCACCGTCAACCTGACCGAGGACAAGGGCGTCAAGACCTTCACCGACTTCTGGCAGAAGCTGCTGGACGAGGGCCTGCTCGACACCAAGACCGCTGGCTGGTCTGAGGACTGGTTCAAGGGCATGGTCGACGGCACCATCGCCTCCCTGTTCACTGGCGCTTGGATGCCTGCCAACCTGGCCAACTCCGCTGCTGACGGCGCTGGCAAGTGGCGGGTGACCCAGATGCCGACCGCTGACGGCTCCACCACCAACTCCGAGAACGGTGGTTCTTCGCTGGCTGTGCTCGCCTCCACCAAGAAGGCTGACGCTGCTTACCAGTTCATCGAGTACGCCAACCACGGCGACGGCGTGGCCACCCGTGTGGCCGGCGGTGCATTCCCGGCTGACAAGGCCTCCATGGAGTCCGACTCCTTCAAGAACACCACCACTGTGAAGAACGCCGATGGCGAGGACGTTGACTACTTCGGTGGTCAGAAGTACAACGAGGTTCTGGCTCAGGCTGCTGAGAACGTGTCCTCCGACTACCAGTTCCTGCCCTACGAGGTCAAGGCCCGCACCATCTTCGGCGACTACCTTGGCAAGTCCTACACCGGCGACCAGAAGCTGACTGACGGTATCGCCGCTTGGCAGAAGGCACTGCAGGATTACGGCAAGGATCAGGGCTTCACCGTGAAGTAAGCCTTGAACCCTCGCTGAGACTGCCTAGCTAATCTCACCTGATACACAAAGCCCCGTGACGAATCCCGTCACGGGGCTTTTACCGTTTTAAGCCCCGCCTAGTACACTCGTCACCATGCGAGTGATCGGACAGCGAATCAAAAGAATGGCAACTATAGCAGTGACTGCCATCCTTTCCGTATCCCTGGCCTCGTGCGGGCAGGCCACGGACGACAACCGTACGGAGATCAGCGTATGGAGCTGGGAACCGAGCATGGGGGAGGTCATCCGCCGTTTCGAAAAAGCCAATCCGGACATCCGCGTGAAATGGACCAATATCTCCGGCTACGGCAATCTTAATACCGCCATTCAAGACGGTTACGGCACGCCGGACGTGGCTCAAATCGAATACTATGCACTGTTGCAGTACGCGGTCTCCGGCCAATTGCTTGATCTGACCGACAAAATCGGCTCGGATTATTCCAACTTCTTTACCCTCGGCACATGGTCGTCCGTGCAGCTCGCCGGCCGTACCTATGGACTGCCCATGGATTCGGGCCCGATGGGCTTCTTCTACAACGAAGACGTGTTCCGCCAAGCCGGCGTGGACGCCACCAAGATCAAGACTTGGGATGACTATTACGAGGCCGCCGAAAAGCTCAAGGAGATCGGCGCGTATATCGCCGCCGACTCGGGCGACGGCAGTTTCTATGACGCGATGGTCTGGCTCGCCGGTGGTCAGCCGTTCCACACGTCGGCCGACGGCAAAACCGTGACCATCGATTTGGATGAGGATGCCGGCACCCAACGGTTCACCGAATTCTGGCAGAAAATGATCGATGAGGGGCTTGTTGACACCACCTCCGCCACATGGTCGGATCGGTGGAAAAGCAGAGTGGGCACCGGCACCATCGCCTCCGTGTTCTCTGGGGCTTGGATGCCGTCGCTGCTGCTGTCCAATGTGCCGGGCGCGGCCGGTCTGTGGCGCGTGGCTCCCATGCCCACCTATGGTGGGCAGCCTGCCAACGCCGAAAATGGCGGCTCGGCGCTGACCGTGTTGCAACTGACCCGTAAGCCGGATGCGGCCTATCGCTTCGTGGACTTTGTGGCGCATGACGCCCAAGGCATTAGCGCGCGTGTAGACGGCGGTGCCTTCCCGGCCGATTACGCCACCCTGAATTCCGCTGATTTTCTGGATAAAACCACGATTACCAATGACCGTGGCATTGAAATCCCGTATTTCGGCGGGCAGAAGTTCAACCGGGTACTGTCGGAGGCCGCCGAGGATGTGTCGGTCGGATACCAGTATCTGCCATTCGAAGTGTATGCGCGCAGTGACTTCAAATCGACGGTGGGCCAGGCATACGAGTGGTCCGGCAGTTTCCACGCCTATCAGCAGCGACAGGAAGCCATTGAGATGGGCATGAAGGACGAGGAAGGCAACCCGCTCGAACCATTGGAGAAGCCCGGCAAGAAAGTCAGTCTCTCCGACGGCCTGGCCCAATGGCAGAAAAACCTCCGAGAATACGGCCTCAATCAGGGCTTTACGATTAAGTAGGGATTCGGGGTTGGATCGGAATCGACCGCGCTATACGCGGCCGATTCCTGCATACTACGTCACTTCACATTGCGCGAGTAGATGTGCGCCATGCCCTTGAAAATCAAATCCGGGTCATACACGTCAATCAGCTCGGTGTCATTCTCAAACACTCGACCGAGGCCACCGGTGGTGATCACCTTGAAATCCTCGCCTCCGAGCTCTTTGCGGAACTGACGAATCGTGCGCTCCACACCGCCCAAGAACGTGTAATACAAACCGGCCTGCATGCAGGTCTTGGTGTTGGTGCCCAGAATCGTATCTGGTCGCGTAATTTCCACTTCCGGCAGCTGGGCCGTATCTCCCCACAGAGCGGCCGCACCGGCACGGATGCCGGTGGTGATGACGCCGGAATCGACCACGCCCTTGTCGCTCACGTGTGTGAACGTGGTGGCGGTGCCGAAATCAGCCACCAGCACTGGGCCGCCATACTCGTAATAGGCACCGGCGCAGTCGGCCAGAATATCCGCACCCAGCGATTTCGGATCGTCAACGCGCACGTTCATACCGGTCTTGATGCCCGGTCCCACCACCATCGGATCAATGTCGAGGAATTTGACGATGGACGAACGGAAGGAGTGCATCACTTTCGGCACCACCGAACAGATGATCACATCGTCCACATCGGATGGCTGAAAACCGCTCATTCTCAGGAATTCAGTCAGAAACAGCCCATACTCATCAGACGTATGGTTGGCTTTGGTGGTGATGCGGTAGGTGCCGGCGATGGTATCGCCATCCAAAAAGCCCAGCACGATGTTCGTATTGCCGATATCAACGGCGACCAGCATGATAACCCTCCAGATTCAAGATGGATTTCATGCGCAATTCTACAGTCCCATGGCTATGATGGCCTGCGGTGGTCGACCCAGCGTGGCGGCCAACCGTAGAACACAACATATACAGAGGAAGAACCATGTCTCAAGACAATGGTGCGCACGTCGAAGACGGCGCAACCACAGATGCGAGCCTTGCCTCGCGCGCAAAGAATCCGAAAAAAAGCGGCCCGAAGTGGTGGCTGATCTCACTGATTGCCGTCATCGTGGCAGTGGCGGTCGTCATCGGCGTCACGCTCGCTTTCGGCGGTAAGAAAGATGACAAGTCGGCTTCGTCCAGCAACCAATATGCCGACACCGTGACCATCGGCCTCAAACTGGCCCCCACCAATCTGGACATCCGCAACACCGCCGGCTCCGCGCTTGACCAGATCCTGATCGGCAACGTATACGAAGGCATCGTGGCACGTGACTCCAAGAACCAGGTCGCTCCCGCCATCGCCTCCAGCTGGGAGACGTCCAAGGACGGCCTGACCTACACCTTCCACCTCAATAAGAACATGACCTTCTTCAATGGCGACAAACTTGACGCCGAGGACGTGGCCTGGTCCATCAACGAGCTGATCGCTAAGGGCTACCACGACGCCGACGCGCTCGCCGCCGTCAGCAAGGTGGAGGCCAAGGACGCCGACACCGCGGTGATCACGCTCAAGACGCCGAACTCCAACCTGTTGTGGACCCTGACCGGTCGCGCAGGGCTCGTGTTCGACAAGGACGCCAAGTATGACCTGAAGACGCAGGCCGTCGGCTCCGGCCCCTACACCGTTGCCAAGTTCGTGGAAAACAGCTCGATCACGCTGAAGGCCAATGAGAAGTACTGGGGCAAGAACAAGGCCAAGACGCCCACCGTGGTCGTCAAGTATCTGGCCGACGACAACGCCGCGGTCAATGCGCTGAAGTCCGGTGACGTGCAGGTGCTCGCCCCGATTACCGAGAACCTCGCCGAACCGTTCAAGTCCGATTCCGCCAAGTACACGGTCAAAGCCGGCAACGGCACCGACAAGTTCGTGCTCGGCTTCAACAACGCTTCCGGTTCCAAACTGGCTGACAAGCGCATTCGCCAGGCCATCCGTTACGCCATCAACCACAAGGAGCTCATCGCCTCTCGCGGCGGTGCGGACAAGGCGCTCGGCGGCCCGATCCCGTCTCTCGACCCCGGCTACGAGGATCTGACGAATCTGTACCCGTATGATCAGAACAAGGCCAAGTCGCTCATGGCTGAAGCCGGCTATTCCACCGACAAGCCGCTTCAACTTACGCTGACCTACGCCAACATCTACGGCACCGAGCTCGGAGACCAGCTGCGCTCCCAGCTCAAGCCCATCGGCATCGACCTGAAGGTGAATGTGGTGGAGTTCTCCACGTGGCTGCAGGATGTGTACACCAACCACACCTTCGATATTTCGCTGGTGGACCACAACGAAAGCCACGACTTCGCATCGTGGACCGATCCGACATACTATTTCGGTTACGACAACAAGAATGTGACCAAGCTGTACAACGAGGGTGTTGCCGCCACCTCCGACAAGGAGCGTGATGCCAAGTTCGCCGCGGCCGCCAAGCTTGTCTCCGAGGATGCGCCGGCCGACTGGCTGTTCAACTACCGCATCACCACCGCCACGGCCAAGGGCGTTGAAGGATTCCCCTTCGACCTCAACCAGACCGTTCTGCCCCTCTACAACGTGACCTACACGAAGTAGTTCGTTACAGCAATGAGCTCCCTCAGTGAGGGGGCTCATTGTTAATCCAAGTAAAGTAGGCATTATGCGATTCGTGTTGAAACGGCTGGCGTTATTCGTGGTGGCGTTGTTCGGCCTGTCCGTGGTGGTTTTCGCAGCATTGCGCATTCTGCCTGGCGATGTGGCCTCCGTGATGGCCGGCGTCAACTCGCCGCCTGAGCGTGTGACCCAGCTACGCGAACAACTCGGTCTGAATCGGCCATTGATTGCACAATACTTCGATTGGATGAGTGCGCTGGCCCGTGGTGACTTCGGCACTTCAATCCTGACTGGTCGCTCCGTAACCTCCTTGGTAGGCGCACGTGCGTCCATCACCTTTCCCCTGATTATTCTTGGCCTGCTCATCGCCTTGGCCATCGGCTTGCCGCTGGGCTGTGCGGCGGTACTGGCCCGCAGCGCAACGGTGCGTGCGGTGTTTCATGTACTGGCTATTGTCGGCGGTGCCGTACCTGCGTTGTGGGGCGGTCTGCTGCTGATTCTGTTGTTCGGGCGCGGCGTAGGATTGCTTGATGTGTTTCCCTCGCAAGGGTTCCCGCTGGATGGTTGGGGCGCACCCGGTTCGGCGATATCAGCGTTGGTATTGCCGGCTGTATCGGTCGGCATCATCGTGGGAGCATCGCTTATGCGATACACGCGCGCGGCCTTAGGGGATTTAGCCAGTTCCGGCTACATCGATATGGCACGCTCGTGTGGCATGACGCGCACTCAGGCGGTGTTGCGTGTGGGATTGCGGTTGGCAACCCCGCAGCTGGTGTCTGTTATCGGGCTGACCTTCGCTTCGATGGTCACTGGCGTGATGGTCATCGAAAACCTGTTTGCGTTACCGGGCATCGGCAACGGTCTTGTGACCGACGTGGGCAACCGCGACCTGATTGCCGTGCAAAGCGAGCTGTTCCTGCTGGCCGCGTTCTTTTTGACTGTCGGCCTCGTGGTCGATTTGTTCCACCGCGTGCTCGACCCGCGTCTGAAAACCGCTACCGCCATTACGGAGGTGACCGCATGAGCAATGTTCGTCGTGCGACGACTGGTGGTCGACGGGCTGCCTTCGTCATCGTCCTGCACTCTATGTGGCGTCGTGCCGAGGGCAAATTCGCACTTATCGTGCTCGCTCTGTGGTTGCTCATTGCCATCGTTTCCCTGTTCTGGACCCCGCAATCGCTGTGGGCCACTGATGGCTACCATGTATGGGCCAAGCCGTCCGCCGAGCACTGGCTCGGCACTGACGGCACCGGCGCGGACGTGTTCAGCTGGCTGCTGGCCGGCTCACATACCAATCTTGTGATCGTGCTGCTGACCGTAGTGGCATCTATGGCTTGGGGGCTGCTGCTCATCGCGGCCATGGTGGCACGCAATGCGGCGCTCGCCAGTTCTTCGGTAGTGGTAGTTGATGCGTTGATTTCCGTTCCCACCGTGTTGATTGCGTTGATTCTGGCTGTGCCGTTGGGAGCGTCAATCGCGGTGATTGTGATCGCCTGCGGCTTCGGATATGGGTTGAATCTGGCTCGTGTGGCTCGCCCCGCAGCGTTGCTGGCGGCCCGCTCGTCGTATGTGGAATCGGCCTTGGCCAATGGTGCCAGCGGGTGGCGTGTGCTCATAAGCCATGTTATGCCGAATATTCTGCCGGTATTGGCTGTGCAACTGTCATTGTCGGCGGGCACGGCGGTGTTGGCTGAGTCGGGGCTTACTTATCTCGGTATCGGTGTGCCGTCCGGTGTGCCGAGCTGGGGGCATTCTCTGGCCACTTCGGTCAAACTCATCAACGTGTTCCCATTAACCGTGGTGTGGCCCGGCCTGATCGTCACGGTTGTGGTTGTGGCGCTGAATATTTTTGGTGATGTGCTGCGCGATGCCATCGATCCGGTCACCAACCCCGCATTACGTGAAATAGGAGGCGAACGATGAGCGTCGATGTTCGCGGGTTGAAAATCACGATTGGCGGCAAACCAATCGTCTCTGATGCGGATATGACCATTGCCGACGGTGAACGAGTCGGCTTGATCGGTTCTTCAGGCTCCGGAAAATCTATGATTGCCAAGGCGATGCTGGGGTTGCTGCCCCTGACCGCTGTGACTAATGGGTCGATTGATATGGGCAGCACGGAAATTATCGGAGCTTCCGAACGTGCGCTTGCCGACCTGCGCGGCCGGTATGTGGGTGCGGTGTTCCAGAATCCGGCTGCCTCGCTGAACCCGGTGATGACCGTGGCGCAGCAGATCGCCTTGCCATTGCGGTTGCACTATGATCTGACCAAGGTCGAACGAGCCGACCGAGTGAATGCCTTGTTGAGCAAGGTCGGGCTGGATCTCGATATGGCCGGCAAATACCCGCACGAACTGTCCGGCGGCCAACAGCAGCGCGTGGGCATCGCCACGGCGCTGATCACCTCACCGCGATTCATCATCGCGGACGAACCCACCACCGCACTCGACTCCATCACGCAACGCCAGATCGTGGACCTGCTGACCTCGCTGGTGGACGACGCCGGTGCCTCCATGCTGTTCATCACCCACGATTTCTCCGTACTCGCGCGTGCCACCACCCGCTGCTACGTGCTGGACGCCGGCCGCATCGTCGAATCCGGACCCACCGCCGACCTGCTCGCCGCGCCGACCACACCACAAGCCCAGCGCCTGGTCGCCGCCGCCCAAACCCTCACCCTCCACACCCCCAAGGAGGATTCGCATGAGTAACAGCAGTGTGCCGCTCCTCTCCGCCCACTCCATCACCAAATCCTTCGGCCCGCGCACCGCACGCCACCAAGTCCTCTTCGACGTCTCCGCCGACGTCCACGCCGGCGAATGTCTGGCCGTGATCGGCGGCTCCGGATCCGGCAAATCCACGCTGACCCGCATTATGCTGGGCTTGGAATCCGCGGACTCCGGCAGCGTGGAATACGAGAGCCAATCCATTGTCGGCGGCCGAAAATCGCCGGGATTCGCGGCCCTGCGCCGCGAATCGGGACTGGTGTTCCAGGACCCGTTCTCCTCGCTCGACCCACGTTGGCGAGTCGCCAAATCAGTGGCTGAACCGCTGAGTCTGCAACGGCGTGACCTGAACAACACCGATATCGACGAGCGAGTGGCCGCGGCTCTGACCATGGCAGGCCTTGAACCGGCAGACTTCCTGAACCGGTACCCAATCGACCTGTCCGGCGGCCAGGCGCAGCGCGTGGTCATCGCCCGCGCTATCATCAACGAGCCCAAAGTGATCCTCGCCGATGAGCCGATGAGCGCCATCGACGTGGCCGCGCGCATTCAGATCCTCGACACCTTCGCCGCCATCCGCGCGGCCCGGCCGAGCACCGCCATCATCATGGTCTCCCACGATCTCGGCGTGGTACAGCACATCGCCGACCGCATCCTCGTGCTCCATGACGGGCGTCTCGAAGAGACGGGTTCCACCGCTGAAGTGCTCGGCAACCCCCAATCCGATTACACCCGTCAGCTCATCGAGGCAGCCTCGTTATAGACCTTTTTGGCTCCCCTCTCTGAGGGGAGCTGTCGAACGCAGTGAGGCTGAGGGGAGTTACGGGTGCCGTCGTATTCCCCTCAGTCCGCTTCGCGGCCAGCTCCCCTCAGGGAGGGGAGCCGAGGTCGCCGGCGACACGCGCTTGTCGCGGGTTGTGCTATGGTGTGAGACATGCAGATTATCTCATGTTGTTGTCGCTAACCGACGCCCCTGGGCGAGCGGTCAGTGACGCATAACTTGAGATAGAGCATTCGAATCGCGGCAAATCTGTCGCATGAATTTTCATGAAATCGATGGCACGAGCGTAACCGTGTAACGCGCGAGCCGTGGTTAACATGAAAAACCGATTCACTTTCCGGCTTCACCGTACAGTGAGCGGGAATACTCGATTTCAAACTAAAGCCACAGTCCATTCGTCTGGGAACGTCGGTTCACGAGCGCAACGCAGCAAAACCCCACAACCCCAGCAACGAAGGACTTCACATGACCATCCACAACAGCCTCGCAGAACTCATCGGCAACACCCCGCTTGTCAAGCTCAACCACATTCCGCAGGCGGCCGGCGTCAAAGCCACCATCGCCGTCAAAGTCGAATACTTCAACCCCGGCGGATCCTCCAAGGACCGCATCGCCGAACGCATCATCGACGCCGCCGAAAAGTCCGGCCAACTGAAGCCCGGCGGCGTGATCGTCGAACCCACCTCCGGCAACACCGGCGTCGGCCTGGCCCTGGTCGCCCAGCAGCGCGGCTACCGCACGATTTTCACCCTGCCGGACAAGGTCTCCGAATCCAAGCGCGCGGTGCTGCGCGCCTACGGTGCCGAAGTCATTGTCACGCCAACCGACGCCGGCCCGGACGACCCGCGCTCCTACTACCAGGTCGCCGAACGACTGGCCAATACGATTCCCGGCGGCTTCCGCCCGAACCAGTACGACAATCCGAACGGCCCGCTGAGCCACTACTACACCACCGGACCTGAGATCTGGGAGGCCACGGACCACAAGGTCACGCACTTCGTGGCCGGCATCGGCACCGGCGGCACCATCTCCGGCACCGGCAAGTACCTCAAGGAAGCCTCCAACGGCGCGGTCAAGGTCATCGGCTCCGACCCGGAAGGCTCCATCTACTCCGCTTCCTCACGCGACGAAGTCCACCAGTACGATATCGAGGGCGTAGGGGAGGACTTCTGCCCCAAGGCCTTCGACCGGAACATCACCGACGACATCGTGCGCGTGTCCGACGCCGAAGCCTTTGAAATGACCCGCCGTCTGGCCGGCGAGGAGGCGCTGCTGGTCGGCGGCTCGTCCGGCATGGCCGTGGCCAGCGCCATCAAGTACGCGCTTGCCAATGATTTGGACGAGAACCAGATCGTGGTGGTGCTCGCCCCTGATTCCGGCCGCAGTTATCTGGAGAAGATCTTCAATGACGACTGGATGCGTGCCAACGGCTACGGTGACATCGTGGAACGCACCAGCAAGCCCTCCCTCGCCGAGCAGTACCTTAACGGAACTCCCTCTGATGAGGGAGCTGCGGATGGACTCCATAACTAGCTATCAAAAGAATCAATACCAACATCCGCACTAACTAACCGCACCTGTTTTACCTTCGAATACGGAACGATCCCGAAAGGAACCCAATATCATGTCCGCTGAATACAACGCCAAGTTCGCCAACACCGACATCGCCACTCGCGCCATCCACGCCGGCCAGGAGCCCGACCCGACCACCGGTGCGGTCGTCACGCCGATCTTCGCCACCTCCACTTTCAAGCAGGATGGCGTGTTGGGCCTCAGGGGAGGCCACGACTACTCCCGCTCCATCAACCCCACTCGCACCAGCTTCGACGAGCAGCTCGCCGCCGTGGAAGGCGGCAAGTACGCGCTGAGCTTCTCCTCGGGCTTGGCCGCCATCGACGTGCTGCTGCGCTCCACCATCAAGCCCGGCGACAACATCCTGCTCGGCAACGATGTGTACGGCGGCACCTACCGCCTGCTCTCCAAGGTGTTCGTGCCGTGGGGTGTGGGCCTCGACGTGGTGGACATCACCGATCTGAAAGCCGTGGAAACCGCATTGGCCTCCAAGCACTACCAGTATGTGTGGGTCGAGACCCCGTCCAACCCGCTGCTCAACATCACCGACATCGCGGCCACCACCGAAGTCGCCCACAAGTACGGCACCAAGGTCGCTGTCGACAACACCTTCGCCTCGCCCGCCCTTCAGCACCCGCTGGCCGATGGCGCCGATGTGGTGGTCTACTCCACCACCAAGTACATCGGCGGCCACTCCGACGTGGTCGGCGGTGCCGTGGTGGTCAACGATGAGGAGACCCGCGAGAAGGTCGCCTTCCTGCAGAACGCCGCCGGCGCAGTGCCCTCCCCGTTCGACTCCTGGCTGGACATCCGCGGCCTGAAGACCCTGGATCTGCGCGTCAAGCGCCACAGTGCCAACGCCCTGAAGGTGGCCGAATGGCTCGAATCCCAGCCCTCTGATGTGATTGAGCGCGTCTGGTACCCGGGCCTCGAGTCCCACCCGGGTCATGAAATCGCCGCCCGCCAGATGCACGGCGGCTTCGGCGGCATCGTCTCCGTGCAGCTCGCGGCCGGTGCCGAGGCGGCCAAGCACTTCGTGGACCACACGCAGATCTTCACACTGGCCGAATCGCTCGGCGGTGTGGAAAGCCTCATCGAGGTGCCCGCCGCCATGACCCACGCCTCCGTGGCCGGCACCACCCTGCAGGTGCCCGCCAATCTGGTGCGTATTTCGGTCGGTATCGAGAACGCCGACGACCTTATCGCCGATCTCAAGCAGGCGTTGGATCGTATCTGACCGTACTGACGGTACTGGTGACACCGTATTGACGGTGCCACCACGCTTATCGGCGGACTCGCTATCGATTGGTACCTACAAAAAAATCCCCGGCCCACAAGGGTCGGGGATTTTCCGTTATCGATTAAACATGGATCGAATCAGCTGGCGTTGCCGCCCTGCCATCCGGTGGCATCCGCACCAGCCGGGCGCAACGCCTGACCGGAAGTCGGTGTGGTGCCATCAACGACCACACGAGTGCCGATGGTGGCAAAGTCGTACATCCACTTGGCGTCGGCCACCTGCATGTTGATGCAGCCGTGCGAGCCTGGGATACCCTGCTGCACATAGATGGGGTGCTCGCCCCACATGTATGCAGGAACACCGTGCAGGGCCTCGCCGCCGTTATAGTAGGAAATCCACGGCGTGCCTGGCTGGTTGTAGCCTTCGCCAACCATGGTCTGCGATTCGTACTTGAGATACACGTAGAACGTGCCGGTATCGGACAGCATGGAACCATCGGCGGTGGGCTTGCCAGAAGCGATGTTGAACTTCTTGACCACCGTGGTGCCCTGATATGCAGTGGCAGTCTGGTTCGTCAGATCAACATGAACCCACTTATCGCCATTTGCCGTATCGAAGTTATGAGGCACCTCGACCTGCTTGACATCATATGGGCTGTCTTTCACAGCCACAGTGGAATCAGTGGACTGGTTCTGCTCGATGGCGGTAGCCAGACGTTCGGGGGCGTCCCCGGCGCCAGTCACTTCAATACCATCCACGCCGAGTGTCTTATCGGCACCAATTTCCACGCCGCCTTCGTCTTTCGGCGTGATGTAGACCTCGCGTGTCACCTTGGGAACAGTCAGTTCTTTGGTTACGCTGTCACTGGTGACGTACTTGGTGATGGCATCGCGGTCGACTACCAGACTCATGGTGCCTTCCGCCTTATTCACCGTGGGCTTGAGGAATGAGGCAATGGTATCGGCCGGGATGGTGACGCTCTTGTTCACGCCGTTGTCTACGGTCAGTTTGAGGCCAAGCCTGGCATTGGCGTCAAACTGTGTTTGCTGTGCGCTCGCGTCATCAATCGGATTCTTTGCGGTCTGTAGCTTGACCGGCACCGTCGCATTTTCGCCCGGGGTCGCGACGGCCTCCTTGACTGCAGCATTGACAACATTGGTATCCGGGCCCTTGCCGTCCTGACCCGCGGTGTAGTCGAACTGTTTGGTGCTCTTGTTGTAGACAACGGTGGCAATCTGCGCTCGGTCGGCCTCATCGACCAGGCCGGCGGTGACGAATTGTTCGGCAGTCTCTTTGTCCGTGGTGGCGGTCAGAGCGATATGCGGCTGATCGAAAATATTGAGCTTGGCCACGTCGCCGGTCTTCGCGTTCAACAGCGCATCCACGGTTTTATCCGTGTCGACGGTGACGCCAAGGTCCTTCAGCGAGGCTTTGACGCTGTTGCCTTCGGCGGTGAACGTCACCGTGGTGTTATTCAGCCGCTGCTTCACAGTATTCGCAAGTTCTTCGCGGGTCTGGCCCATGACAGAGACATTGCCCAAATGAACACCGGGCGCAGCCTTGTCTTGGAAGTACCAACGTCCGACGAAGAAATAGGCTATTAATGCGGCAAGCAACACTGCAAATATGGTTATGATGGCAATCCGTGCGGCCTTGCCATGTGATTTAGCGGTGGTAGATGCCATAACATGTTCACCCACATAGGCTGTATTATCGGCATGGTTATTGGTGCCATTGTCACTTTGCTGTGGTGTGGCGGTACCTGAATCCGCGGCTGCGAACAGCCCATCGGTGGCCACAGGCTGCAGCACCGCCGTCTCCTGATCGTCAGGAGAGGAGAAGGAAAATGTATCGTTGGCCATCAAAATGCCCCGTCTTAGTTCTCTCAAAGCGGCATATCGTGCGATATGCCGGGAATAACGTTCCTTGACGCATAATAATACGGAAGGGCTACGTACATCGTTGCGAGGTATTCCGTTATACGATGAAATCCATCCGCGGTCGGCCTACACTGGTCGTTTATGGCAGCACATCAGGCGGCGCTGGAGGCGCTCACACGATACTTCGGCTATGACTCGTTTAGGCCCGGACAGCAAGGAATTGTCGAGGCTTTGCTTGCCGGACGCGATGTCTTGGGCGTGATGCCCACCGGCGCAGGCAAGTCCGTGTGCTACCAGATTCCCGCCGCGCTCAGCCCGGGTATGACTTTGGTCATATCTCCCTTGATTTCCCTGATGCGCGACCAGGTCGATGCGCTGAACGACCTCGGTCTGCCGGCCGCGTTCATCAATACCACTCAAACTCCCGACGAGCAGGCGATGGTGTTCGCCCAAGCCGCCGCCGGGCAGATCAAACTGCTGTACGTGGCCCCGGAACGCTTGGAAACCGGGCGATTCCGCGACTTTGCCGCCCGTACGCCGATCTCGCTGATCGCCGTGGACGAAGCCCACTGCGTCTCCCAGTGGGGTCAGGACTTCCGCTCGTCGTACTTAGGTATCGGCGATTTCATCGCCGGGCTGCCGCAGCGTCCACCGGTGGGTGCGTTCACCGCCACCGCCACCGAACGGGTGCGCCGGGACATCGTGGGACTGCTGGGATTGCGGAATCCGGCCGTCACCGTTACCGGATTCGACCGGCCGAACCTGTATTTTGATGTGGTCAAACTGGAAACCAAATACAAGGCCGCATGGGTGGCGCGGTATGTGGCCGACCATCCGGACGAATCCGGCATCGTCTACTGCGCCACCCGCAAGACCACCGAAGCGCTCACCGACACGCTGAACCAGATGGGGCATCCGGCCGTTGCCTACCATGGCGGCATGTCGCCGGACGCGCGTGAGGCGGCCCAGCGCGACTTCATCACCGACAAGGTGCCGGTGGTCGTGGCCACCAACGCTTTCGGCATGGGCATCGATAAGTCCAACGTGCGTTACGTCATCCACCACAATCTGCCCGAATCCATTGAGGCCTACTATCAGGAGGCCGGCCGCGCGGGCCGTGACGGCGAGCCCAGCCGATGCACGCTGCTGTGGAATGAGTCAGACATCGTCACCCGGCGTCGGTTGCTGGATAACGATTATGAGAACGAACGATTGACTCCCGAAGAGCAGGAAATCGTTCGCCAGTCCAAGCGCCGGCTGCTGGACGGTATGGTCGGCTACTGCCGCACCACCGACTGCCTGCACCGGTATATGACCCGGTATTTCGGTCAGGAATTGTCGCCGAATGCTGGTTCCACGGCGGGTGAAGACATTGCGGCGGACTCTTCGCAGTCCGGCAAATGCGGTGCCTGCTCGAACTGCGAAAGCACGTTCGAGACCATCGACGTGACCCGCGTGGCGCAGGCGATCAGCCGTTGCGTGCATGACGTGGGGCAGCGCGTCGGTTCCGGCAAGATCGTCAAGATCCTGCGCGGTTCGCGGGCACAGGATCTGGCATGGCTGAACCCGGAGCGGATGCCCACCTTCGGCATGCTCAAGGACGTGAACGAGGCTCGCGTGCGCGACGTGTTGAGCCAGATGGCCACGGACGGGTACCTGTCAATCGCCGAAGGGCGTATGCCAATCGTCATGTTCGGTGCGCGGGCGGCCGAAACCGCCGCTCCCGACTTCCACTATGAGATCAAACGGGTGGAACGCAAGTCGGAGGCGGCCGGTTCCGGTCGGAGCGGGGGAGTGGCTGATACTGCCGATTCCGCCAATGTTCCCGGCGATGCGCTGGGCTCGTATATCCCGGACGATGACGAGGAATCGCTGTTCCAGAAGCTACGCGAACTGCGACGCACCATCGCCCAGGAAATCGGCAAGCCGCCGTACATCGTGTTCTCCGACAAGACCTTGCGCGACATGGCCCGCATCAAGCCGGTTACCAACGCGCAATTTCTGGCGGTCAACGGCGTCGGTCAACACAAGCTCGACCTCTACGGCCAGCGCTTCATGCAAGCCATCGCCTCGTTCAATGCCGGGAGTGCGTCATAACAATCTCCTATAGCGAACTGCGGAGTATTTGCGGGCGTTCTTGGGCTGGCTCGACTACGATGACTGTTCGATGCTTCATGACCGAACACTCGGCAAGTAGAAAGGCAACAGCATGGCAGAAGAAACGGCCGAAAAGCCCGTCGTCGAATCATTCCAGCTTGATCACACCAAGGTCAAGGCGCCGTACGTGCGTTACATCGACACCGAAACGGGCCCTCACGGCGACGTGATCTCCAATTACGATCTGCGCCTGACCCAGCCGAACGAGCAGGCCATCCCCACCGGCGGCCTGCACACCATCGAACACACCATCGCCGTGCTGCTGCGCGAACGTATCCCGGGCTACATCGACTGCTCGCCGTTCGGCTGCCGCACCGGCTTCCACCTGCTGACCTGGGGCACCCACCCCACCGAGGAAGTGGCCAAGGCCCTGAAGGAATCGTTGGAGTTCATCGCGTACAAGGCCACGTGGGATGACGTGCCCGCCACCACCGAGAAGAGCTGCGGCAACTATCGCGACCACAGCCTGTTCACCGCCAAGGAATGGGCCAAGCAGATCCTTGAGGAAGGCATCAGCTCCGACCCGTTCGAGCGCAAGGTCGTCTGATCGCAAGCCAATCGGCATGGAAGAACCCCGCCCCCGCATACCACGCGGACGGGGTTTCTTTGTGCCTATGTTTGTGCCTATGGCATGGTAGGTTTGCCGTCAGTTAATCGTTGGCCGCTGCACATCGGTAGCCTGGCATGTTGGAGAGGTGGAAGTGACTCAGTCGAACGCTGCAAACAAGGCGACAGGCCGCCGTTTCCGCCACGCCACCATGCGCGATCTGCCGCAGATGCAGAAAATCTACGCACGCGCACGCGCGTTGATGGCCGCCAACGGCAACCCCACCCAGTGGGGCAACGAATTTCCGCGTGAATCGATGATTGAGGACGACATCGCCAACCAGCGTACGATGCTGCTGGTCGACACCTGCAATGGCCACGAACGCATTCTGGCCCAGTTCGCCCTGTGCCCGGGCAAGGATCCGACCTACGCCAAAATCGACGGCGCCTGGCTGGACAACGACGCCTATGTGACCATCCACCGCATCGCCGCATCCGGTCTGGTGCGCCACGCGGCCCGCGACTGCATCAGGTGGGCCCTGAAGCACTACGGCAACGTGCGCGCCGACACCCACCCCAATAACAAGGCCATGCAGCACGTGCTCGAAAGCTCCGGCTTCGCCCGTTGCGGCCTGATCCAGCTGCTCGACCGGCCGGTCGACACCACCAGAATCGCCTATCAGCGCCACGAGTGGTGAGTGTGGCTGCCGGCTGATGTGCTCGTTTCTGCACCGTCATCGGTTTCTGACGGTAGAATCAGTGTGTGAGAAGAACACGTTGGGTCGGGGGCGTCGTGGCGGTGCTTGCGGCTGTCATGCTGTCGTCGTGCGGCGGCGTCCAGTCGAATCCCGGGGTAACACACCGTTGCCAATCCATTCACCGCGCAGGTGAATGGAGAAGACATGGCGATGCCTGTCGGCCGATGGAGCCCCATCGGCCGACAGGCATCGAGGAAGTCACCGTGGCCGGCGGAACGCGCGGTCGCCGATTGGGGCGAATGGCTTGTGTGGTTCGCTTTGGTACCAGTAGGCGACCGTGGCCACGTCGTCCTGTCGTTCGAAGTTGCCGGCTTCCTCGGTGCCGATCTGCTGCCATTCGACGCGCAGGTCTCGCTCGAAGTAGATCGGGTCGGGGATGTGCCAACGGTATAGGCCGCGGGTCACGGGGGTGGCAGTGTCCCAGTAGGCGCTTTCGCGTCCGGCGAGGTTCTGCGAGTAGAACGGGAAGCCGAGGTATGGGCCGGTGAAGGTGCGCTCGTGCATGCGGCCGTGTTCGTCGAATTCGGCGAAGCTCCAGGCGCCGCCGAAGTAGTCCTCGGCGCCGGTGCTGCACCAGGTGGGGTATTTGCCGTCGCCGTCGATGTAGAACTTGAATTCGCCTTCGCCCCACCAGCGGCTTTCGAGCGCGGTGAGCGCCAAGTAGGTGCCGACGTAGGTGCCGTGTCCTTCGACGCCATCGAGCACCACGTAGTCGTGGGCGAGTTCGGTGACGCGTTGGCGGCGCCACTGCGCGTGGAAGCGCATCGTGTCGGCCGGCAGCCGGTCGTATTCGGTGTAGTCGATTTGGTAGAAGAACGCGGGCACGTCCTCGTTGTGGTCGTTGCGCAGCACGATGCGCGCGTGTTCGAACGGCATGGCGAAGTAGCAGTTGAAGCCCCGGTTCGGGTTGACCATGACGGGAATTGAGTTGATGGTGCAGGACTGGGCGTGTCCGCAGCAGAAGAAGTCGCCGATCGGGCATTGCACCGAGGGGGAGTCCTCGCCGTCCCAGTAGAATTCCAGGATCAGGTTGCGTAGCACGTCGGGGCCGGTGGGGGAGGTGCGGTCGGTTACCGTCATCCAGATGTGACGAATCACGCCGGGGCCCTCGACGTCCATCAATGTCACCGATTCCCCGGACCTCACCGTGCTGATGCAGGGGCTTCCCTTGCGGGAGGGGCCCAACGCGCTGGCCGCCATGGCCGCGCGGCCCTTGCCGCCGTCCGGGTTTTCGGCGTTGATGCAGCGGGTGCGGCCGGGGGTCCTCATGGCCACGGCATCCAAGGCGCCTTGTCCGAGCCCCGGCGCGGGGTTCGCTGTGGTGAATGCGTCGAGCATGATGCTTACTTCCTTTCCTGTCGCAGGCCCGTCCCGCCACGGCGTTTTGTCTGGGGTGAGGGCGGATTCTAGTGGTGGTTGCAACACCTGAGGTTTGAGCGGCCTTCCATGGTCACGTTGTCGGTTGTTGAGGTTATCACGCGGCGTCGAGCAGTTCGATGATCTTCTCGCTTGGTTTCATGAACCCGAGGGTTTTGCGTGGCCGGTCGTTGAGTTCC